>Ga0181539_1002269_pt1 | contig 19458 bp, 17 predicted proteins | sample PEATcosm2014_Bin_46_FD_119767 | JGI IMG/M metagenome (GOLD analysis project Ga0181539, IMG submission 119767) | Peatland microbial communities from MTU Mesocosm Facility, Houghton, MI, USA - PEATcosm2014_Bin23_60_metaG | ecosystem: Environmental > Terrestrial > Soil > Wetlands > Peat | place... | reverse complement strand
GCACCTTGGAGTGCGGCGGCTCGACGCCGCCTTGGTCCTCCTCCTCGGCGTTATGCCAAAGCGGCGTCGAGCCGCCGCACTCCAAGGTGCTTCGCACATAGGCATCGACGATGGCCAGTCGGAAGCTCATGAACAGCCGCCGCCAGAGCCCCTCACCGCAACAAGCTGACACCATGGGTTGGAACCCTCATCAGAAATGTAGAAACTCCAGGGCGCCCCGATGCATCGGGGCGCCGCCCGCGCTTGCCCAAAAGCTCTTATGTGACTACAATGTAAGCACGAGGTCATTGACCGCCATGAAGGTTGAACTTGTCCGTATTGGAAATTCGCGAGGTATCCGCATCCCCAAGCCCATCATCGAACAGTGCGGCTTCGAGGACGCGGTTGAACTTCGGGTCGAAAACGATCATCTCGTGATCGCCCCGGCCCGTCGGCCGCGCCAGGGCTGGGAGGAAGCATTCCGCGCCGCCGGCTCTTCCGCCCACGATGAACTGTTGCTCGACACTCCCGCGAGTCAGTTCGATCGGGAGGAGTGGCGGTGGTAGGCGACTCGCCACGCTTGGATGAGGTCTGGTTGGTATCTCTGGATCCAACGCAGGGGGCGGAAATCCAGAAAACCCGCCCTTGCCTGGTAGTCTCACCCGACGAGAGCAACCGCCACCTGCGCACCGTCATTATTGCCCCCTTGACCACCGTGACGAGACCTTATCCGACACGCGTGGTGCTCACCTTCCAGGGTAAGCAAGGGCAGGTGGCGCTTGACCAGCTCCGCGCCATAGACCGGCAACGCCTGGTCCGCAAGTTGGGCAGGATTTCCCCGAAGACAGCAGCCTCAGTTTCGACCGTGCTGGTCGAGATGTTTACGCGCCAGAAAGCATAGCCAGTGTAGCGCGGACCCCCGCCTTTGGGGTCCGCGGTTCTTCCGCAGCAAAAACCACAAACCTTAAAGTCAGGGGGGCTGTCCTCGGTTTCGGAAGCGTGAACCTAAGGAAAAACTCGTTCGTCAATCGGCAATCGAAAATCGTCAATCGAAAATTCCGTGCGCGCCTACCTGACGGTGATGGATAGAAACCCCGAAGCGGTGGAAAAAGCCCTCATGAACGAGTCGTGAGTAACACAGGCACTCCTGCCTGTGGCTACGGCTGATGCATTCCATGCATAGCGCACAGGCAGGAGTGCCTGTGCCACTGAAGCCGGAACCGGCCACGGATAGGACGCGGTGACAGAGAGGTTGCCCGGTTTGCGGGGTGCCCCGCTGCCCCCAGCCGTCGAAGTTCAGCGGCAGAGAGGTGGCGGACCTGACGTTTGCCAACAGAGTCCGAAGCAAGTATAATTGTCAGTATAAGTATTCGATCGGATGCGAGGCGCCAACATGGCTCAACTGACGATCTATCTCGATGATGCCGCCGAGCGGCGCGTCAAGGCGGCGGCCCGGAAATCTGGAGTCTCGGTCAGCCGATGGATTGCCGAACTGGTACAGAACCGGACGCGCACCGATTGGCCGCCCGAGGCCCGGGAGTTGGCGGGAGCGTGGCCGGATTTTTCTGATCTCAGTGAACTTCGAGCGCTGACCGGCAAGGATCAATCTCGGGTGCGGCTATAAACGGGAATTAGCGCGCCGGCGGATTGCCCCGGTCCCTTCGCAACAGTTTTCTCGCCTCTTATGTTTCTTCTCGATACCAACACGCTCATCTTCTTCTTCAAGGGACAAGGCAAAGTGGCGGAGCGCCTTTTTGCCGTGCCGCCGGGAGATGTCGCGATCTCGTCCGTGTCGTTGTATGAGATCGAGGTGGGCATTGCCAAATCCGAGCAGCCCGCCAAGCGGCGCAGACAGTTCGATACGTTTCTCGCGGTCGTGTCGGTGCTTCCGTTCGACCGCTCGGCGGCCCGCGCCGCGGCGACGGTGCGCGTGGATCTGGAAAAGCGGGGCCTCCCCATCGGCCCGCTGGACAACCTCATCGCCGGCGTCGCTCTCACCCACCGGGCCACGCTGGTGACCCGCAACACCCGGGAATTCTCCCGGCTTTCTAATCTTGCCATCACGGACTGGTACGACTGACCAAGAGTGCCATCGCGCCATGTTTGACATTGGCGTGGCGCCAATCCGCCGCGGCGGACATTTTAGGTCGGCGGGCGTTAAGACGCCGGAACCCGCCACGGATTGGACGCGGTGACAGGGATGTTGCCCGGGTTCGTGGGGCGCCCCGAGGCATCGGGGCGCCACCCGCGGCACCCCTTGAAAGGACTACCCTTATAGGGTAATATCGAGCCGTGGAAAAGCGCACGCCCCATTACGACCTTGCAAGGAGAAGTGACGATGCCGAGGAGATGTCTTAACTGCGAGGACCGCAAGGGCTTGACGCGTTTCGGAGGCGAGACCTTTACGGTGGAACATGCCGGCCGGAAAGTGAAGGTGGAAGGGCTTTCGGGCTGGCGCTGCGCAGCTTGCGGGGAAGTGGAGTTCGATGCCGAGAGCGCGCGGCGATACGCGGCGGCGGGGGACGCACTGGTGTTGCGCGAACGCGCGCGGCAGAGCAAGGAGATTCGCCGCATCCGCCGCAAACTCGGCTTGAGCCAGGTTGCTGCTGCACGTCTTACCGGCGGCGGCCATAACGCCTTCTCCCGCTACGAACGCGGCGAGGTTGCCCCCCTGCCCGCCGTCATCACTCTGCTTCGCCTGTTGGATAAGCACCCGGAACTGTTGAAGGACATCGTGTGAGCGCTCTCACGCGCAAAAGTGCACCGCGGACAACCGAGAACGTCCCGAAAGCGCCGTGCGCGCCTCGTTCGTCAATCGGCAATCGAAAATCGTCAATCGAAAATTCCGTGCGCGCCTATTTGACGGTGATGGATAGAAACCCGAAAGCCGTGGAAAAAGCGCTCACGAACAATTCGTGAGATGCGAAAAGTATCAGGCATGAGAAAAGGCCACGGTCAGGACTGCGCTGACTGTGCGCTCACCGTGATGGCCTCGTGCTTCTCATCATCCCCTCACGGCTTTGGCCGGTAGTCATTCGGATCGAGGCACGCATCATAAGTCGCCCGGTCGATTTGAATCCACTCCGTGCCGTTAATCCCTCGGCGGTTCACCGTGGTCGGGCTGAGGGGAAAAGCGCTGGCTACCTTGATCCATCGGACCTGTTGCAGAGAAATAGCCTTCACCTCGGCGGCCGCTTCGGAGAGGTCCTGGTCCTGGCTGAAGATGAGCGCCACGTCGTAGCGGTTTTCCCGCGCCATGCGCACCACGTCCAGAGCCAGGCGCACATCAACGCCTTTTTCTTCGCCTACAAGAATAGTGGTAGTCCCGCCGCCGGGAAGTCGCACCGTCTGGTTGCGATATCGAAGCGAGCGAGAAAAAGTTCGAATGCCGCGCGTTCCCATCACGGCCAGCTTGGCTGTCCAGAATTGGTTCCAAAAAGGGTTGTCGGTCCGGTCGGGAATTCCCGTGTAAAAGAAGGTTTGCGAAAGCGTCCAGCCCCGGCTTCGAGCGATGCGGTCGGCAAGGACCTTGGGATCGTAGTTTGGAAACCGATGACCGAAGGCTTTTTTGGCGGAGTAGAATAGATTCTGCCCGTCGATGAAAGCGACGGTGCGTTTTACCGAGGGTTCAACCGGCACGCTCACGCCCCCTAAAAAACAGAACCCCGCCGGAGGCCTCGCGGCTGGTCCGACGGGGAGGAAATACCATTTAGAGAATAGACCCAACCCGTTGGGTTTGTCAACGGCGAAACGGCCTCGCGAGACAAGTCCAGGCAAGCGGAATTGTCACGGCGCGGGTGGCACCGATCCGCCGCGGCGGACACTTTATGTCGGCGACCGTTAAGAAGCCAGAACCGGCCACGGATAGGACGCGGTGACAGAGAGGTTCCCCGGGTTCGTAGGGCGCCCCGATGTATCGGGGCGCTACGCTCGCTATGGGTTCTCCGGTGGAGGCACCAGTGGCTCGATGGATTGTATTAAGGTGGGGAGATGGTTTTGGACGGTGTCCCAAACCACGGCGAGATCCACGTGGTCATACTCATGGATCATCAGATTCCGCATGTTGATCATCGCCGCCCAGGGAAGGCCAGGCAGACTGGCTCGCGTTTCACGCGAGATTCGGCGGGCTGCCTCGCCAATGATTTCCAGTCGCCGGATCACCGCGTCCTGGCACTGAGTGTCCAGAATGAATTCTTCTTTGGTTTTTGCGGAGACGTAAGCAGCGGCCAGTTTAGCTGCTTCCAGGATGTCCAGCAGATATGCAACGTCACGCGGCATAGAAAACCTGTGCCGAATCCAATATGGCCTTCCGACGGATGTAATTCCGGCTGTTTTCAAGGCCTCGCCGGCTTACCAGATCTACTTGGCGAGCAAAGATTTCTTCGAGTTCTTCCTCCATCTGGACCAGATCAAACAGGCTGGGGTGGGAGTCCGGGGCAAAGGTCACGAGCACGTCCACGTCGCTCGCGGGGCCAAAGTCCGGCCGCAAGACCGAGCCGAAAAGGGCGAGTTCGGTAATTTTCCACTTCTGGCAGAATTCGCCCATTCGTGTCGGGTTTACCTCACTGAGCACGCTCATCCTCGCACCCTCCAATTGTCCTATCCCAATAATATCACGCTACGCTCGCTTTTTAGCGTCGCGAGCCGGAGGAGTTTGCCTGTTTCTTGTCACCGGTCGTTGTTCCTAACCTCGTACGTCAATCGTCAATCGGAAATCGGCAATCGAAAATTCCTTGCGCCTACTTGACGGTGATGGATAGAAACCCGAAAGCGGTGGAAAAAGCCCTCATGAACAAGCCGTGAGTGGCACAGGCACTCCTGCCTGTGCGCTATGCATGGAATGCATCAGCCTTGAGCACAGGCAGGAGTGCCTGTGCTACTTACGCCAGAACCGGCCACGGATAGGACGCGGTGACAGAGATGTCGCCCGTGCTCGTGGGGCGCCCCGATGCCTCGGGGCACCACCGGCCCTGACAAGAAATGGTGTACGCCATCCGGCGAAAGCATGGGCAATAAAAGAGATTTCACCCATTGCGCAGCTACGTTATAATTTGTCGAGGCACAAAATGGCGACTGTTACGGGACACCGATACATCGTTAATGACAATGAGATCCTCGGCGGCGAGCCGATCATTCTTGGCACCCGCACGCCGGTTCGGGCGATTGTCGAAACCTGGCGGTTGGGCGTACCCGCCGAAGAGATTCCCAGGGCGTTGCCTCATCTGACCCTGGCACAGGTTTTCGACGCTCTCAGTTACTATAGCGACCACCAGGAAGAAATCAACGCCCACATCGAACGAAACCGGATTTTACCCCACCAAATTGACCCTTGGGTGTCCAGTCATTGAGTCAGCTCTTCATTGACTTATACCTTGACGAAGACGTGAACGTGTTGATTGCGGACTTGGTGCGCGCCCGGGGCTTTCAGGTGACGACAACGCAAGCGGCCGGACAGATCGGGACGACGGATGCGAACCAGTTGGCTTTTGCCGCCAGCCAAAGGAAAGCGATTCTGACGCACAATCGGGTGCACTTCGAAACTCTGGCGCAAAGGTATTTTGAGGAGAAGAAAACTGGGAATTATCATCGCGGTTCGCCGGCCACCCAAAGAATTGTCTCGCCGCATTCTGATTCTTCTCGACTCCATAACCGCGGATGAGATCGAGAACCAAATACTCTACATCTGACAGTGGGTGGCACAGGCACTCTTGCCTGTGTCATGGCTGATGCATTCCATGCATGGAACACAGGCAGGAGAAGCTGTGAAAAAATCGATTTTTGGCCTGTTATCCACAATGTAAATCATTGAAAACGCAGAGTGCCAAAATCTGCAAGATCAATTTTTTCACAGCTTCGGAGTGCCTGTGCCACTGAAGCCAGAACAGGCCACGGATAGGACGCGGTGACAGAGCGAGCGTAGCGCGGACCTCCGCCTTTGAGGTCCGCGGTTCTTACGTGGCAAAAAAACACAAATCTCAACGACAGGGGCACCCTCGGACTTGATCGCGCGAGTCGAAGTAAGAGCCGCAGACCTATGGGAATCTCAATTCTTCTTGCGTTGCCCCCCCTATGAGTCACCGGACTTCACCCCGCGCCCCCTTTTCCGTCAGCGCGAGCCTCCCAAACCCTGCCCCTATGCTTTTCGCGCACGCTTCAGTAAAAATCTGACGAAAGGTAGAATCTTGTGCTTGAGAAGGTTTGCCCAAACCCGCCTGTGGGCTTACCAGCAAAAAGATGCCAAAGGGCCGACCGGTCAGGCTAAGTCTATGAAAACAATAGAGAACAACCCTAATATGAGAACGGTGTTTTAATGCTAACTCAATGAAAATAAACACCTTACAAGCCAACCGTTCGAGGACTTGCGGTTAACTTTGGGCAATTGCGGGGTATCCACAATAGAAGAGCAGGACGGGGCTGAATTTCGTTTGCATCAGCAGGATGTCAATGACCCGATCGCGAAAGCAGTAGCAAGTGGCAAACGGAGAGTGGCGAGTGACATGCGGGATTACGGATTCCTGATTCCGGATTTCGGATTCCCCCAATCGAAAATCCAAAATCGAAAATCCAAAATGACCCGACAAACCAATGGCCAGATGACCCGATGACCCCGATGGATCAATCGCCAATCACCAATCGCAAATCGCAAATGGTTCAATGGCCCGATGATTCGATGGCCCGATGGCCCGATAATCTACCCGGATTACTCAAGTCTAACCTTCGTTTTGCCGAAGAATAATTGGAGGCTTAGTGCGCGCGGGGTGGCCGAGTTGTCGCTGGCGCGCCGGTCGATCAAGTCGCCCCAATGATGCGCGTGGGAATTCGACCCGGGGATGAAAGCATCTGCGGATATTGGAATTAGGGGATCCCAAGCGTTTCGCGCCAGCAGCCTTTTCCGAGCCAACGCTCGGCGAATACTTATCGTGTCGGCGGCAGGTTCGCCGTAACTAAGGAGCAGGATGGCTACCATCATACCCAGCAATAGCCAGCCAGTCAGTTTTCCGCAAAATCCGGCGCCCCCGATGGGGCCGCAGGAAGCGACCTATGCACCCACTTACGGCGTCGCAGGGCCCGGCGATGGAGTAGAAGCCCGGACCCACCAGCTTTCTCTATTGGTGGAAGTCAATGCCGCGCTGGCCGGCGCCCTCGATGTGGAATCGGTGCTAGGCGCGATCCTGTCGCGTTTGGCTGACCGCGAGCGGCTGAGCCACGCGCGAATCTATCGATTGGACGAGCCCACAGGGGAGCTTCAGCAGGTGGCGTGTGGAGGAAGTAGTGGGGGCTCTCGCCGTGTCGTTTCGCTCCAGGAGCCCACTCTCCTGGCTTGGGCAATCCGGCAAAGGGAGGCGGTTTACGTTCCGCGAGTCGATAAGGACCCACGCTGCCAGGGGTTCGGCGCTGAGGAAGAATGCGTCTACGCCGTTCCCTTGCAGACCAGCACGCGCGTGCTGGGGGTTCTGGATGTGGCGACCGTTCAGCCGGATGGCATCCGCTCTGTAACCCGCAAGCTGATCGATCAGGTAGCTACGCAGGCCGCCCTGGCGCTCGAGCGCAGCGAACTCTACAAGCAACTGCGCGTTTCCGAAGAGCGTTTCCGCTCGATTTTTGAACAGGTTTACTTCGGGGTCGCGCTGGCGAGCCTGGATGGGCGGTTTTCCACCGTTAACCCCGCCCTCGCGCGCTTGCTGGGATACACCTGCGAGGAGTTGCAGGGGAAACACTTCACGGAAATCACCCATCCTCAGGATGCGGCGGCAAAGCAGGGGCGGCTGCAAACGCTGCTCGAAGGCGGGGTGGGCCAAGTTACTCTCGAAGCGCGCTACCTGCGCAAATCCGGCGAATCCGTTTGGTGCGCGACCAACATTTCCCTTCTCCACGACGCGGCGGGCCATCCCTCCTACTTCCTGGGGATGGTGCAGGACATCGACGAGCGCAAGAAGGCGGAAGAAGAGCGCGGCCGATGGCAGCAACAGCTTTTCCAGGCGCAAAAAATGGAGGCCCTGGGAGCACTGGCGGGCGGCATCGCCCACGACTTCAATAACTTGCTGAGCGTCATGCTGGGTTTCGCGTCACTGGCCCGTCAACGCCTAAGTTCTGATGACCCTTTGCAAGATTCCTTGGGCATGATCGAGCACTCGGCCCAGCGCGCTGCCGACCTGACGCGCCAACTCCTGGGCTTTGCCCGTCCGGAGCGGCAGCAGGTAAAGCCGGTGTGCGTGGACGACGTATTGGAGCAGGTGAGACGCATGGTGGCGCGGACGTTCGATCGAAACATCACCGTCGCTGTCCACAAGGGAAACGAGCCGCGGTGGGTGAACGCGGAGCCCAGCTACCTTGAACAAGCCCTGCTGAACTTGTGCATCAACGCCCGTGACGCCATGCCGCAAGGGGGGACGCTCACCCTCGAATTGGGCACCGTCACCCTCGAAGCACAGCAACTGGACCTTCCCGCGACTTGCGCTCCGGGGCGCTATGCCAGCATTTCCGTCCAGGACACGGGGGCGGGAATCGCACCCGAAACTTTGGCCAGGGTATTCGACCCATTCTTCACCACCAAAGAACCGGACCGCGGCACGGGACTGGGTCTCGCCATGGTTTACGGATTCGTCAAAAACCACGACGGGTTCGTGAAAGTGGAAAGCGAGCCGGGCCACGGCGCGCGGTTCACCATCTCCCTTCCCCTGATTCCAGCCCCGGCCCCGCAGGCGAGCGTCGGCGGGTTGGGACAAATACAACCCGGGTGGGGAACCGTACTGGTGGTGGACGATGAGCCGCTTGTCCGTGCTTTCGCCGCGGAAGGTTTGAAAGGGCTCGGCTACCAGGTTCGGGTGGCCGAAAACGGCAAGCAGGCTCTCCAGATTTACGAGCAACACCATAAGGAAATTGATTGCATTCTGCTGGACTTGATCATGCCGGAACTGAGCGGTTTGGAGACCTTCCGCCGGATGCGAGCGGTTGATCCTCAGGTGCGAGTGGTCTTCGCTTCCGGTTACAGCACCGGCGAGATTCTGCGTGACGCTCCCGACGCGCGCTCGGCGGCGTTCATTGGTAAGCCTTATACGCTCGAAGGGCTTTCCATCGTCCTTCGCAAGGCGGGGATGGGCCAACCGCTTTGTGGGTGAGGTTTCGGTTCGAGAATCGAAGTGCCGGATGGCGGTTCTCAAGCTGCGGAGTTGGAAAGTACCTCTTCTATGAAAATATTGGTGGCAGAAGACCAGTCGGTGTCTCGGCACATCCTGGTAGCGCATTTGCGCAAGTGGGGCTACGACGTAACGGCGGTCGAAGACGGCACGCGAGCGTGGGAGGCCTTGCAAGCGGAAGAAGCACCGCCGTTGGCGATTCTGGATTGGCTCATGCCGGGCATGGATGGAATCGATATCTGCCGACGGATCCGCCAAGGCCCGCGGACGAGGCCAGTTTACCTGATCCTCTTAACCGCGCGGCAAAGTCAGGAGGACAAGATCCAAGGCCTTCAGGCCGGAGCCGACGACTACATGACCAAACCCTTTAACCGTGAGGAGCTTCGCGCGCGCGTGCAAGTGGGAATCCGCGTCCTGGAACTCCAGGGGGCCTTGGCGCAGCGCGTCCGGGAATTGGAAGAGGCCCTTTCACGCGTCAAGACGCTGCAAGGGCTGCTGCCCATTTGCTCTTACTGTAAGAAGATCCGCAACGATCGCAATTACTGGCAACAGGTCGAAGGATATATCAGCGACCATTCCGAAGCCCAGTTCAGCCATGGAATTTGCCCAGAATGCTATGCGCGGTTCGTCCAACCTGAGCTCGATCGTTTGCACGGTCATACCGAGAAGACACTGTGAACACACATCTGATAACTCTTGCGTTGATGATTCTGGGGCTTCTCGGGATCCTTGCCGGTTTCATCTTGTATCGGAAGGTGGCGGGGGGACAGATTGTCGTCCTCCGCGAGTGGCTGCGGCGCGAGGCGTCGCTGTCCCGGCAGTATCGCGAGCTCTTCGAAAACGCGAATGATGCCATCCTGATTCACCAGGCGGAGAGCGGAATCATCCTGGACTGCAATCGCAAGGCCTGCGACATGTATGGGTGGGATCGCAACGGCCTGCTGGGCTCCAACCTGAAAACCCTTACGAAGGATATAGACCGCTACATGGAGGAGATTCACCGGGTCCAGAAGGGCGAGCATTGCACCGGGTTCACTGCCGTTCACTCCCGCAAGGACGGCCGTCCCATTAAGATCCTGGTGAGCTTGTCCACCGTCGAATATGCGGGCAAAACGGCGGTCTTGAGCTTCAACCGGGATGTCACCGAGCAGATGGAGGTGGCAGAGACCCTACGCAAAGCCAACGAGATGGTCAGGGCCGTCGTGCAGGCTTCCCCGGTAGCCATCATCTCCCTCGATATCGAGGGGAGAATTGTGATGTGCAACCCCGCCTTCGAGCAACTGTTCCTCTACTCGGAAAAGGAACTTCTCGGCAAAAAGGTGGATCAGTGCATCGCTCATGGCGAGATGGCCGAGGAGGCCAAAAACCTCACCGACCGCGTGAGGCAGGCGGAGACGGTTCATGTCACCACCCATCGGCAGCGGCGGGACGGAACGCTTGTGGATGTGGAACTCCATGGCGTGCCGCTCCGCATTGACGGAAAAATCACAGGTATCTATGGACTGTACCTCGATGTCACCGAGCGCAGGCGGGCGGAAGCAGCGCTGATTGCAGAAAGGCATCTCCTCCACTCCCTTATGGACAATCTCCCCGACATGATCTACTTCAAGGATCGGGAGAGCCACTTCACCCAGATTAATTTGGGGCTCGCGAAACTTTTTGAGCTGAGTGACCCTGCCCAAGCGGTCGGCAAGACCGACTTCGACTTCTTCACCGCAGAACACGCCCAAGAGGCGTACAGCGATGAGCAGGACATAATCAGGACGGGCCAGCCGGTGGTGGGCAAGGAGGAGAAGGAAACCTGGCCGGATGGCCATGTGACCTGGGTCTCGACCACCAAGATGCCCCTGCGTGACCCCAAGGGGGACATCATCGGAACTTTCGGCGTCTCCCGCGAGGTCACCGAGCGGAAGCGGGCGGAGGAAAAACTGAAGCGTTACGCGGCAGAACTGGAGGCCACCCGCGACTTGCAAGAGCAGAACACGCGTGAGCTCACCAAGGCCTTTGAAGACCTAGCCACTGCCAAGGTGCGAGCGGAGGCCGCCAGTCAGGCGAAGAGCGACTTTTTGGCCAATATGAGCCATGAAGTCCGCACGCCGTTAAACGGCATCCTCGGTATGAGTGAACTTCTCATCGACACAACTCTCTCAGCCGAGCAATCTGAATACCTCACCATGCTGAAGACCTCCACGGAGGCGTTGCTCACCTTGGTGAACGACATCTTGGATTTTTCGAAGGTCGAAGCCCGGAAGATAACCTTGGACGCCATCGAGTTCAAACTGCCGGAGAGCCTTGGCGATACCTTGAAATCCCTCGCCGTCCGCGCCTTCCAGAAGGGGCTCGAGCTGGCTTGTTCCCTTTCGCCACAGGTGCCCGAGTACTTGATTGGGGATCCTGGCAGACTTCGCCAGATCATCCTCAACCTGGTAGGGAACGCCATTAAATTCGGAGAAAGGTGAGGTGGTGGTCCAAGTTGGGGTGGATTCGCAGAGCGAAGACCATGCGACATTACACTTTACTGTTCGCGACACCGGAATCGGAATCCCTCCCGAGAAGCAACAGATCATTTTCGGGCCGTTTGAGCAGGCAGACGCCTCAACGACTCGGCGGTACGGGGGCACCGGACTGGGCTTGGCGATCAGTTCGCACTTGGTGAAGTTGATGGGAGGGCAAATCTGGGTGGAAAGCGCTTCTGGACACGGTAGCACCTTCCACTTTACCGGACGGTTCGGCTTGGGGCGTAGCGTCGGCGCAGGGCGTTGGGCGGAATTTGCCCGGCTAAGAAACCTCCCGGCCTTGGTGGTGGACGATAACTCGACCAACCGTCAAATCCTGGTGGAGGTGTTGAGGCGCTGGAAGATGATACCTACCGAGGCAGATGGAGGGCAGCGCGCGCTGGCGCTGCTGGAGCAAAGCAAGCGAGTTCGAAACCCCTATGCGGTTATCCTCCTCGATTCGCAAATGCCGGATGTGGATGGATTCGCTGTGGCCGAATTCGTCAAGCGCGACCCGGAGCTTGCCGGGGCGGTAATCCTGATCCTGACCTCGGGAGGCCGGCCTGGCGACGCGGCACGCTGCCGGCAATTGGGTATTGCGGCCTGTTTGATGAAACCAGTGAAGCAGTCCGAACTCTTAGAGGCAATCCTCTGGGCATTCGGGACGTCTTCGGAACCGTCCTCCCAGCCGCTCGTCACGCGACATTCCCTGCGGGAAGAACGGAGGAAGTTGCGCATTTTGCTGGCGGAAGACAACCCCGTGAACCAAGCGCTGGTCATGCGCCTTCTGGAAAAGTGGGGGCACACGGTCGAGGTCGTGGCAAACGGAAGGAAGGCGTTGGAAGCTTTGGAAAGAGCGTCCACAACCCGGTTCGACTTGATCCTGATGGACATGGTCATGCCGGAAATGGATGGAGAGGAGTGCGTCGCTCAGATCCGGGCGAAAGAGAATGGCTCCGCTTCCCGGATTCCTATCATCGCCTTGACGGCCCACGCCATGAAGGGCGACCGCGAGCGCATCCTGGCCATTGGCGTGGATGGTTATCTCCCTAAGCCCGTCCGGGCACAACAACTCTTTGAGACCATTGAGGGGCTCCTCCAGGTACCTGAGGATCCGGTGGCCAGCCAACCTGCGGACGACCACCAAGAGAAAGTGCTCGACCGGCATCAAGTGTTGGCACGCTTCGAAGGGGATAAGGCATTGCTGGGAAATCTGATCAGCGCCTTCTTTAACGATTGCCCCATGTTGGTTTCCGCCGCTCGGGACGCCGCGGCGCGCCAAGATGTGGTGGAGTTCCAGCGCGTCACTCGGGTCTTGAGAAACCATCTCGCGCTTTTTTCAGCCCGGGCGGCCTGCGAAGCTGCGGATCTGGCAGAACTGGCCGCGGGTGCGCAAAGTCAGGACCATATCGGCGAGGCCTTGGCGCGCCTGGAAGAGGAGCTGGAGCGCCTCCAGCCGGCTCTGGCCAATCTCGGAAAAGAGGTGACACCGTGAAGGTTCTCATCGCGGAAGATGATTCCATCTCCCGCCGCATGCTGGAGGCGTTCCTGGTGAAATGGGGTTATGAGGTTATGGTGGCTGCGGAGGGAGAAGAGGCTTGGGGAATCCTGCAAGGGAACGACGCACCCCGGCTGGCTGTCCTCGATTGGATGATGCCCGGCAGAGACGGCATCGACATTTGCCGGAGCGTCCGGCAGCGCAAGGGTCGGCCTTACATCTATATCCTCTTGCTGACGGCCCGGGGCCAGAAAGAAGACATGGTGGAAGGGTTGGAGGCAGGCGCCGACGATTACGTAACCAAACCTTTCGATCCTTATGAACTGCGGGCGCGCCTGCGGGCTGGTCGGCGCATCGTGGAGCTTCAGGAACAGCTCCTTCAGGCGCGTGAGGCCCTGCGCGACCAAGCCAGCCGCGACCCCCTTACGGATCTTTGGAACCATAGAACCATTCTCGCCATCTTGCGGAAGGAAGTAGCGCGCGCTTCCCGCACCCACGGTCCCTTTGCCGTCGCCATGGCCGACGTGGATCGATTCAAAGCGATCAACGACACTTATGGCCACCCGGCGGGCGACGCCGTCCTGCGGGAAGCCTCCCGCCGCCTGCGGGGCGCCATGAGAACTTATGATTCCCTGGGGCGTTACGGTGGAGATGAATTCCTGGCGGTGGTCCCGGGATGCGACCCGGCAGCCGCTGCCCGCTTTGCCGAGAGCTTTCGCGCCCGCATCGACCGCAAAGCCATAGAAACTGCGGAAGGCCTGATTACCGTCACCCTCAGCCTGGGCGTGGTGGCGCTCGATAACCTCCGCGATGTGACGTCTGAGACGCTCGTCCGCGTCGCCGATGCCTCCCTTTATCGCGCCAAAATCGCGGGACGGAACCGCGTGACGTTGGCTACCGCCCAAGACGTTGAGAAAGAGGTGTCAAAGCATCTCCAGGAATGCGCGCAGCCGGATCCTGACGAGTCTCTTACCGACCTGCCCACTCTCCATCCACCAATCTGATCGAAAGGTCCGATCATTACCTTGAACAGCACGAGCACCCTCCGTTGCGGGAGGGGGTAAAACCACTTTCTTTTTTTACCAAAACACTGTACCCTCGCCGCCTTACTCGGTTCCGTGCGCTCGCGAAGAGCTTATAACAAAAACCAATGGCCCTATGGGGGGCCGTTAAATATTAAGGGATTATTTGTATAAGTCCTATGCAGTAAAATGTATATATTTATGAGCAGAATGGAGGAGAACCGATGCAACGGATCGTGTCGCGGCTGATGCTCGGCCTGGTACTCGTTTGCAGCTTGTTGGCCCCCGCAGGTTTTGCCCAGGCGCCTCCGACTTCCGGGGCGGTGGCGGTGCCGGAAGTTCAGGCTCGGATTGCCACACTCGAACAGCAAGTAACGGATGCCCGCAGCGCCGGGGATAACGCCTGGATGCTGGTGTGCGCCGCCCTGGTTCTGATGATGACGGGCCCGGGCTTGGCGCTTTTTTATGGCGGGTTGGTGCGGAAGAAGAATGTGCTGGCCACCATGATGCAGAGCTTTATTCTTATGGCGGTGGTTACGGTTCTGTGGGCGTTCTTCGGCTACAGCCTGGTCTTCCATGGAGGCAACCGGTTCATCGGGGGCTTCGGTTACCTGTTCCTGCACGGAGTGGGCGCCGCTCCCGACCCGGATTATGCGGGAACGATTCCGCAGCAAACTTTTATGGTGTATCAGCTCATGTTCGCCATCATCACCCCGGCCTTGATTACCGGCGCGTTTGCCGAGCGCATGAAATTCAAAGCCATGCTGCTCTTCATGGTCCTCTGGTCCATCATCGTTTATGATCCCATGGCGCACATGGTTTGGGGCAAAGGCGGCCTGTTGAATGCCTCCTTGGGCGGGGCAATTCCCACCCTGGATTTCGCGGGCGGCACGGTGGTGCATGTGACTTCCGGCGTTTCGGCGCTGGTGTGCGCCTTGTATCTTGGGAAACGTCTGGGATTCCCGAAGGAACCCATGCCCCCGCACAGCGTGGTACTGAGCGTCATCGGCGCGTGCTTGCTTTGGGTGGGATGGTTCGGCTTCAATGCCGGCAGCGCGTTGGCGGCGGGGAGCCTGGCCACCAGCGCTTTCGTGGCCACGCACTTCGGCGCGGCCGCGGCGGCGCTTGGCTGGTCAGCGGCGGAGTGGTTTGCGAAAGGCAAGGCCAGTGTCCTGGGCGCAATCTCCGGCGCCGTCGCCGGTCTTGTGGCCATCACGCCCGCCGCCGGTTTCGTCGGACCGATGTCCGCCCTGGCGATCGGCACCCTCGCCGGCGTGGTCTGCTACCTGATGGTCATGCGAGTCAAAAGCAAGTTCGGTTATGATGATTCCCTCGACGCTTTTGGTGTTCACGGCGCGGGCGGCAGCCTGGGCGCGCTCCTGACTGGGGTCTTTGCGGCCAAGGCCATCAATCCCATCTTTAAGGCAACGGCGGTCGGGCTGATCGATGGGCACCCCGGTCAGGTGCTCAACCAGTTCGTAGGAGTCGTTATCGCGTGGGTGTTGGCAGCGGTGGGAACGCTTGTAATCCTCAAAGTCGTGGAGTGGGCCGTCGGCCTGCGCGTCGCGGAGGAGCAGGAAGTCCAAGGCCTGGATTTGTCTCAGCACGGGGAGGAAGGTTACAATCTGGAAGTATAAAGGGCAGTTATCAGCTATCAGTTATCAGCTTTCAGCTAAGGACTTGGCTGACCGGTATGCTGATAGCTGAAGGCTGATAGCTGATAGCTCGGAAAAGGACAATTCGCCATGAAAAAAATTGAAGCCATCGTGCAGCCCTCGCGATTTGATGCGGTGAAGAGTGCGCTCCAGGAGGTTGGGGTGGAAGGCATGACGGTCTCCGAAGTGCGCGGTCACGGCCGGCAAAAAGGACACACCGAGGTCTATCGCGGCAGTGAGTACACCGTGGATCTTCTGCCCAAAATTAAAGTCGAGATGGTGGTTTCTGATGCCCTTAAGGATTCGGCTGTGAAAGCCATTTTGAAGGCAGCCAAAACCGGGAAGATCGGTGACGGCAAGATTTTCGTGACGACCGTGGATGAGGCCATCCGCATTCGCAACGAAGATCGCGGTGAGGCAGCGTTGTAACCGGGGAGTTGAAAGGGTGAAGGGTAAAGTGTAAAGGGTAGAGGTTAAAGGCTAAAACACCAACCCTTTCTTACTCTTTACACTTTACCCTTTACACTTTACCCTTTCAGCGGCTTATGTCGTTACCTCCAACCCCCGCTCCTGGCCCCCTTACCCTTTCGGTTCTGGCAGATTATTACGCCGCGCAATCCCAGCGAATTCAACAGAACTTCGAAGAGACGAATGCGGGGATCGCCGTTTTACGTGCACGGTCGGACCTCGTTGACGCCGTGGTGATCCGGCTCTTTCAAGAGTTCATCTCCGCAGACCCGCAAGAGCCCCGTCACTTTTGTTTGCTGGCATTGGGTGGCTATGGCCGGCGGGAACTGTTTCCGCACTCGGACATTGACCTGCTTTTCCTGACCGGGGACGGCCGCGAACAATCAACGTATCGCGACGCCATTGCCACTCTTCTGCGCACGCTCTGGGACCTGAGGATGCGCGTGGGAAACAGCACGCACACCTTGGCGGAGTGCGGCCGCCTCTATCGCGACAATCTGGAATTCAACGTTTCCTTGTTGGACCTGCGATTCTTGGCCGGAGACGCGGACCTTTATACTCGCCTCCGGGGCACGGTCGTCCCGCACTTGGTGGCGCGGGACCGCCAAGACCTGGTGCGCAATCTGGTGGAACTGACGAGCCAGCGCCATGCCAAGTACGGCAACACGATTTTCCATCTGGAGCCCAACCTCAAAGATGCGCCGGGCTGCCTGCGCGACTTTCATGTTTGCCGTTGGCTGGCCCGCATTGAGGAGCTGGAAAAAAAAGGAAAGTGGACGCCGCCGGAACAGCTTTGGCCGGAGCGGGATCGCCCTGCGGCCCAGCGGGCTTTTGCTTTTCTCGCAGACACGCGTTGCTTCCTTCACTATTATTATGGAAGAGATGATAACCAGTTAAGTTACGACGCCCAAGCGCAAGCCGCGGCCCGTGGCATCGGTGTGAAGCTGGCGGAAGGACTGGCCCCGGCGGATTGGATGCGCATCTATTTCCGGCAGGCGCGGGTAATTGACCAACTGACGGCCCAACTCATTGAGGAATCCGCCCCCGCGCGTTCCGCTCTTTATGGTCTTTATCAGGACTGGAGATCGCGCTTGTCGAACGCCGATTTTTCGGTCGTCCGGGGACGGATCTTTGTCCGCCACCCCACCGAATTCGCCAATGATCCCCTCCTGCTTTTGCGCCTCTTTGAGATGGTGGCCCGGCACGGGCTCTTGCTGAGCCGAGAAACCGAAAAGTTGGTGGAGTCGGAGCTCGAGCGCGCCGGCGCAGATGCGCTCCGTCCGCCGCAACTCTGGCAACCTTTCGGGCGCATCCTGATTCAGCCTTACGCCGCTCAGGCGTTGCGCAACATGCACCGCTTGGGCTTGCTCACCCGGCTGTTTCCCGAATTTCAAGCGATTGATTCCCTGGTGATCCGGGACTTCTACCACCGTTACACCGTTGATGAGCACTCCTTTATGACCGTGGAAAACCTCCACCGGCTTCTCCGGGAAAAAGCCAAGCCCACGCGCCGGGAGGCGCCGGGGGCCGAACGGGCTGGGGAGAGGAAATTCGCAGAGATTCTTTCGGAGGTCGAGCAGCCGGAGCTTCTCTATCTCACGCTCCTTTTTCACGATGTCGGCAAAGGGTTTCCTGAAATGGAGGATCACATTCAAGGAAGCCTGCAAGCATTGGAGGGAATTCAGGCGCGCCTGGAGCTTCCGGAAAAGGATTGGCGAACGGTTCAGTTCCTCATCGCGAGTCACTTGGAAATGTCGGCCGCGTCCCAGCGGCGGGATGTCTTTGACCAGGAGACGGTGCGTGCCTTCGCAAAAGTCGTGGGTACCATGGAACCCCTGAAGATGCTTTGTCTGCTCACCTATGCCGACATCTGCGCGGTCAATCCTGAAGCCATGACGCCGTGGAAGGCCGAACTTTTGTGGCAGCTTTACGCCGCGACCGCCAATTACCTGACGCGGAGTGTGGATGATGAAAGGTTGCGCATCACCGGAGGATCCTCCGGGGAAATGGATAAGATTCTGGCGGTGCTGGGCACTCCCGCAAACGCTGAGGACCTGCGCTTCTTCCTGGAAGGATTCCCGCAACGCTACACCGCCACCCACACCCCGGAGCAAATCGCCGGGCATTTTGAATTGGCGCGCCGATTGGTGAGCGAACCGATGGCGGTGGAAGTCCATGCGCGCCACGATTATTTTGAGCTGACCGTCGTCACCGCCGACCGGCCCTACCTATTTGCTTCCATCACCGGAACTCTCGCTGCCTGGGGAATGAGCATCGTCAAAGCCGATGCTTTCGCCAATGCTGTGGGCATGATTCTGGATACTTTCAAATTCATCGACCTTCACCACACCCTCGAATTGAATCCTTCGGAAGGAGATCGCTTCCAGCAAAATCTTATCGAGGTTCTTAAGGGGACGCTGGATTTGGAAAAGCTCCTGAGTGGCAGAACGCGCGCGGAAGCCGCGTCGCAGCCCAAGGTTGAGGTGACCACATGCGTGCGGTTTGACAGCCAGAGCTCTTCTCATAGCACGCTTCTCGAACTTATCGCTCAGGACCGGCCCGGCCTGCTCTTTGACGTCAGCTCGGTTCTTGCCGATCAGGGGTGCAATATTGAGGTCGCCTTGATTGACACGGAAGGACAACGCGCCATTGACGTGTTCTACCTGACCTGCCATGGCGCCAAGCTCGATGCCTCGACGCAAGAAGCCGTGGGCAACGCTTTGCGGCGGCGGCTGTGATGGGCGGACTTGCCCCGAATATTCCTGTTCACGCCGGCTTGAGCCCGAGGCCGGGACGATCCGGGAGCAAAAGTTTTCCATTCTTGACCTGCACTCCTGAGAAGGGATCGTTGGCGATCAGAAGATTTCCGTCCAAGTCGGCGTAGTCAACCAGGGGCGAAAGGTGGGCTGCGGCGGTGACGCTCACGGAACTCGAGATCATGCAGCCCAGCATGGTCTTGAGCCCCAACGCGCGCGCCATTTGCAGCATCTTATAGGCTTCCAAAATTCCGCCAGACTTATCCAGCTTGACGTTCACGCCGGCGAAGATGCCCACGAGCTTGGGTATGTCGCTCGCATGTTGGCACGCCTCGTCGGCAATCAATGGCAGGTGCACGCGTTCCCGCACCCAACGCGTCTCCTCCAGCATGTCGGCGGGCATGGGCTGCTCAACGAATTCCACTCCTTGTCCGGCCAGCCAGTTGAT
>Ga0181539_1002264_pt1 | contig 19506 bp, 23 predicted proteins | sample PEATcosm2014_Bin_46_FD_119767 | JGI IMG/M metagenome (GOLD analysis project Ga0181539, IMG submission 119767) | Peatland microbial communities from MTU Mesocosm Facility, Houghton, MI, USA - PEATcosm2014_Bin23_60_metaG | ecosystem: Environmental > Terrestrial > Soil > Wetlands > Peat | place... | reverse complement strand
GCACCGCGCACTCCGGCGCTCGCATGGGGCAGGCTAAACGGCCCGCCCCACCGTCATTCCTCGTGCCGCACAAACTTCGAAACGTAGGCATCCGTCGACGCATTCAACTCGGCAAGGTTCCCTTCGAAGGCGATCCTGCCCTGGTTGAGCACCATGAATACGGTGCCCAATCCGTCCCCTTCCGCCGCAGCTATCGGCTCGGCCAGTCCGGTGCCGGGACTGAAGCGGCACGTCGCCATGAAGTGGCCGTCCTGGTAGCGATGCGTAGCCATAACCGTGGTTGTGTGCTTCAGGTCGCGCCCCTTGGCGATGAGCGCGATGATGGTGTACGCCGTGATCGGGTCCAGGCCCGCCGTAGGAGAATCGTAGAGGATCAGCGGCGGCTCGGTCACGATCGCGCGGGCAATTCCCACCCGCCGCCGCATCCCGCCCGAGAGCTCCGCGGGAAACTTGTCCAGCGTCTCCTCCAACTCCACGAACCGCAGCGCCTCCTTCGCGCGCTCGCGCACCTGGTCGGGCGGAAGCTGAAACTCCAGCAGGTTCTCCAGCGGATAGCCCACGTTCTCCTCGACCGTCATCGAATCGAACAGCCCGCCCTCCTGGAACAGCACGCCGATCCGGCTGCGGATGTGGAACAGGTCCTTCTCCTCCATCCCGGTGACATCCTGGCCGAAGACGATGACTCTGCCGGAATCCGGTTTCGTCAGACCGAGCGCGGTTTTCAGCAGCACGGTTTTCCCGCTTCCCGCCGCTCCGAAGATGATGCGGGTCTCGCCGCGCGCGACGTCGAAGGAGACGTCGTCGAGCGCCTTGGCGTCGCCGAAACAGACGGTAACATGCTCGAACCGCAACACAGATTGGGAATCGTCATGCGGCATGCGGCGGCTACAGGCTCACGAAGATCCTGGTAAGGAAGAACGTGAGGAAAAAGATCAGCACCGACGACACCACCACCGCCTGCGTAGTGGCGCGTCCCACGCCCTGCGTGCCACCGGTGGTCGTCAGGCCGTAATAACAGCCCGTCAGCACGATGGCGAACGCAAAGACGAACGGCTTGAGCAGGCCGAAGAAGACGTCCGTGTAGGTGAGCGCCTGCCAGGCGCTGTTCCAGTACTGGTTGGGAGTCATCATCAGCACGAAGTACGCGATGAGAAATCCGCCGAAGATCCCGATGAAATCCGCGATGATGGTGAGCAACGGCAGGACAATGCAGGCCGCAATCAGCCGCGGCGTCACCAGCTTCTGGATGGGATCGGTGCCCAGCGCGCGCATGGCGTCGATCTGCTCGGTCACTTTCATCGACCCGAGCTCGCTGGCGATGCCGCTGGCCGTACGCCCGGCCACCATCAACGAAGTGAGCACCGGCCCCAGTTCCCGCACGAGCGTGATCGCCACGATCTGGCCGGTCTGTCCCACCGCGCCATACTGCGCCAGCGCTTTCGCCATCTGCATGGCCATGACCGCGCCGCTGAAAAAGCCGACGCAAATCACAATCGGCAGGCTCCCGAAGCCGATGATGTCCATCTGAAGGAAGATGTCGCTCGAGTAATGCGGGGGGCGGATGATGTTCCGGAGAGCCCGGCCGGTCAATGCGTAATAATCTTGAATCGCGAGTACGGGCGACTTCAACACGTCGAGCAAGGCCGTCTGATCCTCGTGTCCCGATGGTAACATACGGCTTGCGGAATGAAGGTCATGAAAGGGCTCACTGACATCCCGGGGATCCTCGTTGGCCATGCCTCGGACTACGACGCGCTGACCGGCTGCACGGCCATTCTCACCGAGGCGGGCGCAATCGGCGGCGTCTGGGTGGGCGGCTCGGCCACCGGAAGCGAAGAGCTGGCCACGCTCGAGCCCGGGCACGTGGCCGGCCGCGTCCACGCGGTTGTGCTGGCCGGGGGCAGCGCTTTCGGCCTCGAAACCGCCTCCGGCGTGCGCCGCCACCTGGAGCGGAAGGGCGTCGGGTTCGAGACCTCGGCCGGGCGCGTGCCCATCGTGCCCTGCGCGATCCTATATGATCTCGGCATCGGCCGCGCCGAGGTCCGTCCCACACGCGAGATGGGCGAAGCTGCGGCACGCGCCGCGAGCGACGATCCGGTAGAGGAGGGAGCCGCCGGAGCGGGAACTGGCACCACTGTCGGCAAGCTGTTTGGCATGCGACAGGCCATGAAGTCCGGCCTCGGCTCAGCCACGGTGGCGCTCGAAGGCCCGCTGGCCGCGGTGAAGGTGGCCGCGCTCGCGGTCGTGAACGCGATCGGCGATGTGATCGATCCGCGCACCGGGGCAATCATCGCCGGCGCGCGCGTTTCTCCCGAGAGCCTCGAATTCGCCGATTCCGCGCGCCAGATGAAGCGCGGCGCAAGCGGCGGTTTCCGGCCCGAGAACACCACGCTGGTGGTGGTGGCGACCAACGCGCAGATTACCCGCGTCGAGGCGCGCAAACTGGCCGAGCTCGCGGGCCTCGGCATGGCACGCGCCATCAACCCGGTCAACAGCATGTCCGACGGCGACATCGTCATCGCCCTCTCGCTCGGCTCTGAGCCCGCGCCCATCGATGCGCTCGGCGTCGCGGCAGCCGAGGCCGTCGCCGAATCGATCCTGCGCGCGGTCCGCCTCGCACCCTCACTCGGTGGCCTGCCCGGCTTGGCGCCTGTCACGCCCGCCTGAACGCCTCCAGCGTCCAGCCGCCCTCGAGCGAGTGCCGCAGGATATACACGTCGCCGTCGTCCGCCCGTACCTTGAAGTAAGTGGCGGCGGGATCGTACCACTGGTCCAGCACTTCGCGCACCTCATAGGCGTGGCCGCCGAGGTGAAACCGGACCGGCCGCTCGTCCGCCTTGTAACCCGCGTGGCATTCGACCCGGCAGGCCGTCACTGGAAAAACCTCTGGGCCTTTGCTCTCCGCCGGCTGGCCACCAGCGGCGCGTTGAGGAACTCCACGAACGGCGTCATGGCGCGAAAGCGCTTGACCAGTTCGTCGTAGAGCTGCGGGGTTGTCGCGAGCCCCGCGTCCAGCTCGATGTCGAGCAGCCACTGCTTGCACCGCACCAGGTCCGCCGCGGGGTGGTCCGCGTCGAAGCCCTTCGGCACGCGCGCCAACTCGGCCCCCATCAGCTCGCCCATGAGCGTGCGCAGGGTGCGGCCACGCAGAATGCGCCGGAGCTCCTGGTGGTGGTCCACCAGGTGCAGGCGGATCGCACGCAGCTCGTCCGGCGTCGGCATGTAGACGCCGCCCGCGATTTCAGCCGTCTCCGCCGATACGCTGAAGTACAGCGCCGCGCAGGCGTGCTTATCGAGACCGCGCCGCGGGAAGATCGCCGCGACGTGGGTCTTGTACGGCGTCTTGTCCGGGCTGAACCGGATGTCGCGGTAGACCCGGTAAATCGCCGCGTCCGGCTCCCGCACGTAGTCCGGCGCGAACCTCATCATGGCTGCTGTCAGCGCCGAGACCAGCTCCTTCATCGGCGCTCGCACCTTCTCGTCGTAGATGTGCTTGCGCGGCTGGAACCACTCGCGGCGGTTGTTGCGCTTCAGGCTGCGCAGGAACGCCAGCCCCTCGGGGGGAAAACCCAGGAAGGGGGCGGCCCCGCCGGGCGCCGCGCCTATAATGGTGTGTTTCATGACAGCCCTCGATCAAACCCTCGACCGTCTCGGCCGAATTCCCAATTTACAGGTTGCCGAGGGCGCGGTGTTGGCGCGCTTCACGCGCTTCGGGATCGGCGGCCCCGCCGGCGTCTATGCCGAGACTGCCTCGGCCGAGACCTTCGTTGAAGCGCTTCGGCAAACGCGCGCCAGCGGCCTCCCCTACGTCATCATCGGCGGGGGCACCAACCTGATCGTTTCCGACCAGGGATTCCGCGGCATCGTGCTGCGCTTCACCGCCGACAAGATCACGAACGTGGGCAGCACGGTCGAAGCCGATGCCGGGGCGGAGCTACGCGCCGTAGTCGACTACTCGATCGCGCGGGGTCTGGCGGGTGTGGAAACCCTGGCTGGAATTCCCGGCTCCCTGGGCGCCGCGGTCTACGGCAACGCGGGCGCCTATGGCCACTCGATCTCCGAAGTCGTGGAAACGGTGCGCCACTTCGATGGCGAGTGCATCGCCGTCCGGGCTGGCGCCGATTGCGAATTCCGGTACCGCGAAAGCGTGTTCAAGCGCCACAAAGACTGGATCGTCTTTTCAACGCGCCTCGCGCTCGGTCCCGCCGATGCCGGCGAGCTGCGCCGCGCCGCCGACGAGATTGTCTCCGTGCGCAACCGCAAATTCCCGCCCACCATGAAGTGCGCGGGCAGCATCTTCAAGAACCTGATCCTGGCCGAGCTTTCGCCAGCGGTCGCCGCGCAGGTGCCGGAGAAGGTGGTGCGCGAGGGCAAGGTGCCCGCCGCCTACTTCCTGGAACAGGCTGGAGCCCGCGGTCTGGCGCGCGGCGACATGCGCGTCGCCGACTACCACGCCAATTTGATCTACAACGCCGGCGCCGGCACCGCGCGCGAACTGTGCGAGCTGATTGCCGACCTCAAAGCCCGCGTGGCCGCCCGCTTCGGCCTGGAGCTCGAAGAAGAAGTGCAGTACGTGGGCTTCGCCTGAGATGCGCGTCGCCCTGGTCAACACCAACCGCATGCGGCCGCCCATCGCGCCCATCGGTCTGGACTACGCCGCCGAGGCGCTGCAAGCGGCCGGCCACCCGCCTCGCCACCCCGGAGCAGGACCCGCGCGAGCCGCTCTTCTTCCTCGAACCGAACATCGCGCCGTTTGTTTTCGGCCTGCTCGACACGCTTATCGGCGATGACAACCGCTTCCTCTTCTTCGATTCCTCCAAGCCCGGCCGCAATTACAATTACAACGCCAACCAGCGCCTCATCGACGCGATTGCAGGGGGCCAACGCGGGGCTTACTGGGACATTTTGCGGCGCTGCGGATAGAGCCGCCTGAAATGCGTGGCGCCCGCTTTAGCGTGCGCCACAATTACTGCCCCGGTTTCGCCAGGCGCCCCGTGCGCTCCAGCCAGTTGCGGAACATGCGCGAGTAGTCGGCGGCCGCGCCGGCGCGGAGCTGCTCCACCGTGTAGCGCACCTTGCGCCGCCAGTTGGGATACTCGGAGGTGGTCGCCGGCAGGTTCTGCTGCTCGGTCTCCTTCAGCAGGTCCTCGAAGCTGATCACCATCATGCGCGAGGAGGCCCTGGCCAGCCAGCCGACCAGCGCGTTGTGCAATTCGCCCGTCAGGTCGGGAACCTGGTCGGCGTTGCGCGGAAACCAGTCCGGCATCAGCCCTTCGGTGAACAGCGCGTTCAGCAGCTTCTGCTTGTCGTTCCGCCGCTCGGCCCAGGCTTCATGATACCGGTCGCCGTCGAGCAGCCCCGCCTTCCGCCGCGCCTCGATGTCGCGCCCGATCCAGTAGCCCGCCAGCGTCGGCAGGTCGTGCGTGCTCGAGGAAACCAGCGCGTGCGGCGTGTACTGGCCCGGCGGCCGGAACTCGCCGCCATCCACCTTCTCGAAGAACGGCACCCGGTAGCCGTAAAGCCCGAAACGGTCGAGCCCGTGGCGGGTCTCGGTCGTCACCGTTCCCAGGTCCTCTCCCACCACCATCACCTTTTCCCGCACGCTCTCGAGCGCCAGTACGTGCAACAGGTCCTGCCAGCGGTCGCGAACGTAGGCGCCGTGAGCCGGGTCCATCGATTCCGGAATCCAGTACAGCCGGAAGAAGCGCATTACGTGGTCGATGCGCAGCGCCCCGCCGTGGCGGCAGTTCTTGCGAAGCGACTCGGCGAACAGGCGGTAGCCCGTCTCGCGGTGGTGCTCGGAATCCGGCGGCGGGAAGGACCAGTCCTGCCCCTTGGGCGAGAAGTTGTCCGGAGGCGCGCCCACCCGGCAGCCGCCGACGTAAAATGGCCGCCATCCCCAAATGTCCGAACCGCAGCGGTCCGTGGCCAGCGCCAGATCGTGATAGAGCCCGATCGAAAGGCCCCGCCCGCGCGCGTGCTCCTGTGCGCGGGCCAGTTGCCGGTCCGCGTGCCATTGGACCCACTTGTAAAAGAGCACGCGCCGCCAGTGCTTCCTGGCGAACTCCGCGACCGACGGTGAATCGGGCTCGCGGAATTCCGCCGGCCAGTCCTGCCAGATCCAGACGCCCGGGTCGCGCCCGTGAATCCACTCGTCGAGCGCGCACCAGGTCGCGAATCGCTCGAGCAGCACGCCCTCGCGCTCGGCGTACTCCTCGAAGGCCCGATCCGGCGGCCGCCGCAGAAACGTGGCAAAGGCCAGCTTGAGCCCCGTAAGCTTCAGGGCCCAGACGCGCTCGTATTCGACCAGCGGGCTCGATCGAACCGCCCGAAGCTCCGCCGCCACCTCGGGTCGTCGCAACCACGCCGCGGCCCGTTTCGACTCGCGGAACTCCGGGATGCGCTCCAGGTCCACGTAGATCCCGTTCTTGAAGAAGGTCGAGACCGGAAGGTAGGAACTGGTGTTGAACGGCTGGCGGTTGGGAATGGCGTGCAACGGATTCAGCCCAACGAAGGTGACGCTCAGCTCGGCGGCGGCCCAGTCGATGATGCCTTCCAGATCGGTGAAATCGCCGCAACCCCAGTTGCGCTCCGAGCGCAGGCCATAGAGAGCGATCGCGAGGCCCGCCGTCCTCCGGCCCTCGCGGATCGCGTGCGGAATATAGGTGCGGTCCGGACACAGAATCAGCCGCATGGACTCGCGCCTCGCCGCGCCCTCGGTCCGGATCGAGATCTCGACGTCGTGGTAGCCCAACGGCGCCGCCGCCGGAATCGGCACCTGCTTGCGCACATAGCAGGCGCCGCCGATCTCCGCGCGGCCGGAGTTCGCCAGCTCGGCCAGCCGCAGCTTGCGGCGTTCCATTCCGCCGCCTTCCCAGCGGATGATCAGCGCCGCCTCGGCCTCCGCCAGCGCCGCCGGAACGCTCACCGGGAACCCCTTGCTCCAAGCGCTCTCGCCGGCGACAAACACCGGCGGCAGCAGGCGCTTCCACTCCCCCGCTGTCCGCTGCTCGACCGCCCGGTCCAGACTCTCGCGCGTGCCGGCGCCCACCGCCAGAGCCGACAAAATGGCTCGCTCGATTTCGGGTGAGGTGGCGTGCCGGTGACCCCAGGTGTCCCAGAATTCCGGCTCGATCCCCCACTGCCGGGCAGCCCTGTCGAGCGCCTGCTCGGCGCTGTCGGAGGCCTTGAATGAACTAGTTGTATGAGGCATTGCCCCCCGTTCTATCCCTTGATTCTAACAGGCCTCGTGGGGCGGACCCCGAAGGCGCCCGTTTGGACGCTTGCCGCTCGTCGCCCGTCAATCCAGTTGGCGGTCGACGGCGAGCGCTGGCACCTCCCTCCCGTGTCACAATGGATGTATGGCAGCCGGGGAACTCGCTGAACCCGCCCTGTTCTCGCGCATCGACCAGGACGATTACTCGTGGCTGAGCGACGCCGTCCTCACCACCAGGCTCGACCGCGCCATTAACTGGGCCCGCAAGAACTCGATCTGGCCCATGAGTTTCGGCTTGGCCTGCTGCGCCATCGAGATGATGTCGATGGGCGCCTCCCGCTTCGACGTGGCCCGCTTCGGGGCGGAGGTCTTCCGCGGCTCTCCGCGGCAATCGGACCTGATGATCATCGCCGGCCGTGTTTCGAACAAGATGGCCCCCATCATCCGCCAGCTCTATGAGCAGATGCCGGAGCCAAAATGGGTCATTTCGATGGGCGCCTGTGCCACATCCACCGGCGTCTTCAACAACTACGCAGTGATTCCCGTCAACCAGGTTGTCCCGGTCGATGTGTATGTGCCGGGCTGCCCGCCGCGTCCGGAGCAGTTGATTTACGCCATCATGGTGCTGCAGAAGAAGATCGAGCGCCAGGCCGGCACCGCGCGCGAGGTTTTGAACCTGAAGTAGCCCGCTGGCGCCAAAATCCGGCAGTCTTCCCCTTTTCGGACCGATAAGCCATACGAGGCAGGGTTTCTCCAGCGTGCACGACGCCTGCTGGCGGCATCGGGGGCTCTGCCTCCGAGGAGACTGTCATGAACAGCGTCGGTGGAGTACCAAGCATCGGACAAACCGCACCGGTCAGCCTTGCTCCGACTCCGGTCGAGAGGCCTCCCGAGCAAAAGAAGCTGATCCAGGCTGTCAAGGCCCTGAACGCCGCGCAGTTGTTCGGGGACAAGAACGAGGTGACTTTCGTTCTGGACCGCCAAACGCACCGCCCGGTTGTGCGCATCGTCGACCGTAACACCAACCAGGTGATTAACCAGATTCCACCCGAGTACGCCCTGCGCATGGCGGAAGACCTGAAACCGGGAGCAGAACCGGCGGACGACGGCCGCTGAACCCCTGCGGGATGGCGTCTGCGGCGTGCGAGACTCGCCCTATCGCGACGCGACGCTGCCGTTGGAATTCTGCGACCGGCTGAGCGTTCCAGTCCCGGCGCCGCCGGCGGCATCGGCCCGCTTCAGGCCGCCCGCGATCAGCCCGGCCAGGCCCAGGCCGCCTCGGGACGCCATCACCTGCGCCAGATGCTCCTCCGCCAACTCGACCATGGACGATCCCGCCTGATCGTCGCCCGTTCCCAGCCAGCCGCCAGAGCTCTCGTCGTGCGCGCCTTTGAGCATCTGCGCCAGCAGGAGAGCCTCGAACTGTTCGGCCGCCTGCGGCACGTTCTTCGGCTGCGGATCGCCCGTCCCCGCAGTTGTCACCAGACTCGCTACACCCGCGACCATCAGATCACCTCCAGTTCCGCCTCGAGCGCTCCTGCCTGCTGCATGCTCTGGAGAATCGCGATGACATCCCGCGGCGTCGAACCGATGGCGCTCAGCGCCCGCACCAGCTCCTCCACGGTCGCGCCCTGCTTGAGCACGATGTTCCGCGTCTTCTCCTCCTTGACTCCCACGCCCACCTGCGGCACCACTTCGGTCGTCCCCGTGCTCAGCGGCGCCGGCTGCGAAACCTGGTAGGTGGTCTGAACTTCCACGGTGAGCGATCCATGCATCACAGCCACGGGGGCAATCCGCACCTCTTTGCCCATCACAATGGTCCCGGTGCGCTCGTTGATGACCACCTTGGCCGGACGGTCGGCCTCCACCGTGACATTCTCCAGCTGGGCCACAAACTCCACCGGCCGCTGCCCAAAGGAGGACGGCAGGTCCACCACGATCAGCGCCGAGCTCTCCGCCGCCGCAATGGGGGTGTTCGCCGGGCCAAAGGCTTTGTTCACCGCCTCGACGATCCGCGCGGCGGTGGTGAAATCGGCCCGTCGCAATTGCAGGTGCATACGCCGGCCGGGCGCGGGCGTGGGGGCTGGGCGCTCGACAATGGCGCCGTTCGGCACCCGTCCCACCGTGGGATGGTTCACCGTCTGCTGCGTGCCCGAGCGGCCCGCCACGAAGCCACCGGTCACCACCGGCCCCTGCGCCACCGCGTAGACCCGTCCATCGGCGCCGCGGAGCTCGGTCAGTATCAGCAGACCGCCTTGCAGGTTCGGCGCGTCGCCCACCGCCGCCGCAGTCGCATCGATCTTCGAGCCCGGCTGGGCGTACGCCGGAAGCGTCGCCGTGACCATCACCGCGGCGGTGTTGGCCACGCGGATCGCCGCCGGCGAGATCGACACGCCCATGCGCTCGAGCATGTTCGTCAGGCTCTGCGCCGGGAACATGGTCTGGCTCCGGTCGCCGGTGCCCGCCAGGCCCACCACCAGCCCGTAGCCCACCAGCTGGTTCTCGCGCACGCCTTCGATCGCCGCCAGCTCCTTGAGCCGGGTCGCCGCCGTTGCCGCCTCGAACACCAACAGGAAGACCGCAAGTGTACGCATAAGATCAAAATGGCAGGAGGCCCATCAACAGCCGGTACAGGATGAACGGCCGACGGATGGCATCGTTCACCACGCCCTTACCGTTGATCCGGACCTCCATTTGCGCCAGTTGGCCGGACTGAATCTGGTTGCCGGGCGTGATGTCAGCCGGCCGCGCCACGCCGCGAACGGTCACCAGGTGCGTCTCCGAGTTGATGACCACGCTTTTCGAGCCTTCAATCACCAGGTAGCCGTTCGGCAGGACCTGGACTACCCGCCCCGAGAGCGTGGTGGTCAGCGTCACGTCGCGGCTGGTGGTTCCCTGGCCGTTCAACGCCTGATTTCCCGACGTGTTCAGCAGGTTGGCCAGCGGTCCGGTGGCTTTAGCCGGTTTCAACAGCGAGGCGACCGAGTAGCCGGAGCTGGACTGACGCTGGGTCTTGGTGGTCCCGGAGGAGACCGCCGAGGCGCTCTCCGCTACCACGATGGTGACCAGGTCGTCCACTTGCCCCGCCTTGGGGTCGCGCGCCAGACCTCCGAGCGGCGCGCCCGGCTGCCAGATCGAGCCGGGCAGGCGGAAATCCGAGTGCCCCCGCTCGTCGGCGTCTTTGGTGTAGACCTCGATTGGCGTGAGCTGGGGCGCCTTCGGCGGCTTCGTCTTCGTGCTAGCGGCCGGGGCCGCCGCGGCCGCCAGCAGCAGCGCCGCCGACCATCTGAGTCGCATCTACCAGCACCTTTCCTTTCGCCACGACCCGGGCGCGGAAGCGCGCCCCGCTGATCGGATTGCGTACCACCACCAGGTCTCCCGCCTTTCCGCCCGATTCCGCCGTGGCATCGAGCGAAAGCAGCGCGGCTCCGCTATGCACCTCCACCGCCACCACATCGCCGCGCTCGACCTCCCGCGGCGGCCTGGCCAGCTTCACGCGCGCCCACACGGTCACGCTGCGGTTCCCGCCGTAGTTCAAGCGCCCCCGCCAGATCAGCGTCTGGGGGCCGCCGGCTTGGGGCGGCGGCTCGAACTCCAGGTCGCCGCGCGGCACCGGGTAACGGCTGAACTCGAGCACGGTGATGGTCGCCTTCGGATCTCCCAGCGCCTTCACCAGCGCCTCGAGAACCCGCGGTTCGGTGAGCGTCTCGGAAGCGCCTTCGAAACACGCCGCCGCACCGGGCGGGACCTCGATTCCATGCTCTTTCCCCAGCCGTCCGATCTCGGGGGCGAACAGCGTCCGCCGCACCCGCGGCGCTGGCGCCAGGCCGATCGGCTCCGTTGCCGGCGCGGCCGAGAACTCCGGGACGGCCTTGGCCAGATCGCCCATCAGAATCCTGTCCCCCTCGACCACCACACAGGACGCGGCCGCCAGGATCATGATCGGGATCATTGCAGGTTGTTGACCTCCGAGTACATGTCGTCAGCCGCCTTCACAACCTTCGAGTTGGCCTCGTAGGCGCGCTGGCTGACGATCATGTTGATGAACTCCTGCACCACGCTCACGTTCGATTGCTCGATGTAGCCCTGCAGCAACGTGCCGATGCCCTCCTGCCCGCCCGGGCTGCCGACCACCGGATCTCCGGAAGCGTCGGTCGGCTGGTACAGATTCCCGCCCATCGAATTCAGGCCGGCGGGGTTGGCGAAGCTGGCCAGCTGGATCTGGCCGGCGATCTGCGCCGCGGTCTGCCCCTGCAACGTGTAGCTGACCGTGCCGTCCGCGGCGATGGTCACCGATTGGGCGCCGTTCGGGATGGTGATCTGCGGCTCGAGCGGGTCGCCCTGCGCCGTCACCATGTTCCCGTTGCGGTCCAGCTGGAAATCGCCCGCGCGAGTGTAGGCCAGATTGCCCGAGGGCGTGCGGATCTGGAAGAACCCCATGCCCTGAATCACCAGGTCGTAGGCGTTTCCCGTCTGCTGGAACTCGCCCTGGGTGTAAACGATCTCGTTTGAAACCGGCCGCGTGCCCAGCCCCAGTTGCAGGCCGGCCGGCACGACCGTTTGCGAGCCGGCCGCCGCGCCCGGCTGGATCACGTTCTGGTACATCAGGTCCTGAAACTCCACCCGGCGCGCCTTGAAGCCCACCGTATTGGAGTTGGCCAGGTTATTGGCGATGTTGTCGATACTCAATTCCTGGGCCGTCATTCCGCTGCCCGCGCTGTATAGTGCCCGGATCATTCGTTCTCCTCCCTCACGACGGCTTGGCGACCTGCTCGATCGCCTGCCGCGCCATGGCGCCATCCATGTTGATGGCTTTCTGCAGCATCTCGAACTGCCTCATCAGACCGATCAGGCGGACCGCCGACTCGGGCGCCGCCACGTTCGAGGCTTCGACCTTGCCTTGTTCCACCCGGGCCGAGGCGGCCGGCTGGGGGGCGGTCGATTCGTCCGTGGTCTGGAAATAGTTCCGGCCGAACTTGCCTAGCGCCTGGGGCCGATCGAAATCGACCACCGCCACCTGGCCCACGTCCGAGCCCGCCTGCTTGACCGTCCCGTCCGCCCCGATCTCGAAGGGCAGGTCCGGCTGGAGCTGGATGGTCCCGCCGCCGGTCGCGCGCACGGCGTAACCTTCCGAGGTGGTCAGCGCGCCGGTGGACGAGAGGCGGAAGCTGCCGTCACGCGTGTAGAGCGTCGAGCCGGGTCCGTTGACGGCGAAGAAACCGCGGCCCGAGATGGCCAGATCGAGCGGATTGCCCGTGGCCACCAGGTTGCCCTGGGTGAAGTCGGTCCAGTTCCGCTCGATCACCGGAAGAGTTGAGGGTGCGGGCGACTCGGGATCCAGCGCTTCCGGCGCCGTATATAGGCTGTATGATTCCCGATCCAGCTTGAAGCCGGATGTGCCGGTGTTGGCGATGTTGTTCGCCGCCAGGTCGAGCGCTTCCAGGCGTGCCCGCATGCCGGATGCAGCGGCGGTGAGCAGTGAGTCCATGAGATGCTCCGCGGGATTTGGGAGCAAGTGCGGGTCCGAAGGCGGAAAATCGGCTAACATCCTGAAGACACCCGCCGAAGAGTGAAGTGAGGGGGCGCGCGAGCGGCGCCAATATTTGGTCACGCCCAGCGAAGCGCCAAGTTCTTGCGCTCCCTCGCCACCTCTAACCCATTGAAACCGGGGACACCGGCCCGCGGACCCTGAGCTGCACGGTCACGCTGCGTGATCGCGGCTCTTCTATTCACACCCCCGGCCGGCCCACCGCCGGCGGCGCTCGCAAGTTCCACCCAGGCCCCGGCCACCAGGCTACAGACCCCGGCCGCCGATCCGAGTGCGCCGGCGGGACTCTTCGCCGGTGCGCTTCGCTCGGCCTTGGGAGATGCGGCAGGCTCAAGGGCACCTCTGTCCTCTCAAGCGAAGCCCGCAAGCGCGCGTCTGGCCTCGAAACGCCAGCCCGACGATGACCAGGCCAAAGCCGGCGGGCCACTGGCGGCCCCGGTTCAGCCGTCCCTTCCGCCGCCGCCCGCGCCGGGCGGTTCAACCGAAGACGGGGAACCCGGAGCCGAGGCCGCAGGAATAGCAGGCGGTCTGGCTGCGGCGAATCAGCCTCTGCCGGATCCGGCGGGCGCTTCCCGTCTGCCGGCGGATTCCGCCTCGCCTGCCCCAGTGACAACGGCGGCCGATAGGGACACGGCCGCGGTGCCTCCGGCCGCACCCGACGCCCAGCCGGCAGCCGCAGCAGTCTCGCCCGACCAGCCTCCTCTGGTCGAGGCCGCGCGAACGCTCCCCGCCGAAGCGCTCAAACCTGAGTTGGCGTTTGCGGTCCGACTGGCCGCATCCGGCTCACCCGACATACTGCCGCCTTTCGAATCGGCACCGATGTCCAATCGGGCGCCGGCGAACAATCTGCCGGAGGGTATCGCCTCTGGCCCGGGTCCTACCGCAACCCCGGTGATCGATCCCGCCGCCTCAGCCGCTCCCGAACAGCTCGGGCCAGCCCAGAATGCGCCCCCTGCCAGCCCCGCCCGACAGGCCGCGGACCAGCCGCCGGCGCTCAGGAGCCGGCAGGCGGCGGGCGCCGCCGCAGCCGAGGATCCCGGTTCGGCGCCCTCCCTCCCGGAAGAGCGGAGCGTGGCTCCCGCCGTTCGGGCCGGACGTGCCCTCCCTCCGCAGGGAACTTCGAACCAGGCGCGTGACTCCGAGGACCGGCACGTCCCGCCGCAGAGCGGCAGCACGGCAGGAACGAACGCCGTCGTTGCGCCTGCGGCTTGCTGCGCGGTCGCCTCTGGCGCCCCAGGGCGCACCCCGGAGGCAGCCGCTCCCCAGCCGGCGGCGCAGCCCGAAGGCCCTCACGAAAACCCGCAACAGGCCGCCGTTCGCGAGCTTTCGCTATCCATCCCCAGCCCGGCGTCCGGCGGGCAGACAGCGGAGCAGGTCTCGCTCCGCGTGGTCGAACGGGCCGGCGAGGTGCGGGTCGCCGTGCGCGCATCGGATCCACAACTGGCCGGCTCCTTGCGCGACAACCTCGGCGACCTGGTCTCCAACCTCGCCGGCCGCGGATACCGGGCCGAGACCTGGCAGCCGCTGGCTAGCTCCGGCACGGACGCGAGCGCCCTCCCGCCAGCCGGCGGCGCGGCTCCGGATTCGGGCGCCGGACAAGATTCACCAGGCCAGGCCGGTGACGGCTCCCGCAACGGCGGGAGCTCTTCCGGCCAACAACAACAGCAACAGCAGCAGCGGCACGGGCAGGATCCGGGTCAGCCTTCCTGGCTCCAGGCTCTGGCCCGCAGCACCGCTCGAACCGGGAGTATTCCTTATGATTACGCCGATTAGCGCAGTGAGCCCCAGGGATCTGGTGTCCTCCGCATCCTCCAGTTCGTCCGCCAGCCCGACCGATCCACTCGCCCAGGAACAGACGTTTCTCAAGCTCCTGGTTGCGCAAGTCCGGAACCAGGATCCCATGGCTCCCAATCAGGATCCTACCCAGTACGTCACACAACTGGCGCAGTTCAGCTCTCTCGAGCAGCTGACCCAGATGCGCGCGGACCTGGACAGGCTGGTCTCCGCGGTCACGTCCACCACGAGCGCGACGACTTCAACCCAGGAGCAAAGCTAGCATGTTTACCGCATTCTCGACCGCCCTTTCGGCGCTGGACGCCAACACCACCGCCATCGACGTGGTCTCGAACAACCTCGCCAACCTGAACACCACGGGTTACAAAGCCAGCGTGGTCTCCTTCCAGGACCTGGTCACCGAGTCGATCGGGGCCGGCCTGGGCGCCACGCAGGTGGGTTTCGGCACCGGCACGCCGTTCACCGTGCGCGAGTTCAGCCAGGGCGCGACACAGGCTTCGAGCGGCCTGCTCGACGGAGCCATCCAGGGCGACGGCTTTTTCATCGTCAAGGACGTCGTCACGGGAGCTCAGGACTTCACACGGGCCGGCAACTTCCAGGTGGACGATTCGGGCTATCTGGTGACGCAAGCCGCCCAGCGTGTGCAGGGATGGGCGCCGGACGCCAGCGGCACGGTCAACACCAACCAGCCCATCGGAGACATTCCGGTGCCGGTCGGCACCCTCAAGGCGCCCATTGCGTCCACGACCTTTTCGGTGAACCTGAATCTTAACTCCACTGGGGTTGTGGGCCAGGCCACCGGAACATTCTCGACGCCCATCAACGTGGTCGATTCGCTCGGCAACACGCACACCCTGACCCTGACGTTCACCAAGGAAGCCCCCAGCGACGCTAACAACGACTCCAACACCACCTGGGACTACACGGTGACCATGCCCGACGCCGATCTCACTACGCCTCAGACGGTCCCGCTGGCCACGGGAACGCTGGTTTTCGGCGCCAACGGCAGTCTCGCCACCCCGGACCCGACGTCGCCGGATGTCAAGTTCACCATCCCCACGCTGGCCGACGGCGCCGTGATCGGAGACCAGTCCGCCAACCCGCCGGCCAACGACATGACCTGGAGTCTGTACGATTCGACGGGTGTGGCGCGCATCACGCAGTACAACGCGACTTCGGCGCCGTCGGCGACCGCCGTCAACGGCTCGGCTGCGGCCTCGCTGACCAACGTGGCGCTGGCCGATGGCGGCAAGATCGTAGCCAGCTACTCAAACGGCACGCAGGTGGTCGTCGGGCAACTGGCGTTGGCCTCGATCCGCAATCCCCAGTCGCTCATCGCCATCGGAAACAACGCCTTCCAGGCCAGTGCCGCTACCGCGCTTCCCTCGATCGGCCTGCCCGACTCGGGAGGCCGGGGCAAGGTGCTGGGCGGGTCTCTCGAAAGCTCCACGGTCGACATCGCCAAGGAGTTCACCAATCTGATCGTGTTCCAGCGCGCCTACCAGGTCAACGCGCGCGTGGTCACCACGGTCGACCAGATCAGCCAGGACACCGTGAACCTGAAACAGTGAGGCGGCGATGACGGCGCTCGAACAGGTTGGACCGCTGGCCGACGTGCCCATCGAGCTGGACATGGAACTCGACCGCAAGGTGATGCCGCTGGCCGAGATCCTCGAATGGGAGCCCGGCCGGGTGGTGTGGTTGACGCGCTCGGCCGGAGAAGCCATCGACATTCACGCCGGAGGCGCGCTGATCGGCTACGGCGAAGTGGTGATCATCGAAAGCACTTTCGGGGTGCGCATCACGGACTTCAACCAGGGGGTTTAAGGGAGTGGATTTGGCGCGCGATCTGGTAGCAGTTTTTGTGGTTTTCGGCGCCCTGGCGGCGACGCTGTGGGCGTTGCGCAGGACGGGCGCGGCACGGTGGCGCGCACCCGGCCGCGCCCGATCCCAGGGCCGCATCGAGCTGGTCGAGCGGGTGACGCTCGGGCCGCAGCACGCGCTCCACCTGGTCCGCCTGGGGACCAGGGCGCTGGTCGTCGCATCGCACGCGGGGGGCTGCACGCTGATCGAGAGCGTGCCGTGGCGGGAGTGCGAGGTTGCGCCTTCCCGCCAGGAGCCATCATGATGGCGCTTCTGCTCCTGCTGAGCGCGCCGCTGGCCGAGCCGCTCCTCGGGGTGTCACTCGGAGGCGCGAAAGGCGCGCAGAGCCTCAGCGTCCCGATGCAAATCGCGATTCTGCTCACGCTGCTGGCCGTGCTGCCGGCAGTGGTCATGTCGCTGACCCCGTTTCTAAGAATCGTGGTGGTGCTGCACTTCCTGCGCCAGGCGCTGGGCACGCAATCGACGCCCTCCAACCAGGTCATGATCGGCCTGGCGCTCTTCCTGAGCATCCTGATCATGCAGCCGGTCCTCGGCCAGATGTATGCGCAGGGCTGGGAGCCGGTCGAAAAGGGCCAGCTCACCCTCACCCAGGGCCTCGAGCAGGCCGGCACGCCACTCAAGGCCTTCCTGCTGCGCTTCGCGCGGGAGAAAGACGTCAAGCTGCTGGTCGAGATCACGCACTCGCCGCCGCCGCGCCGGCCCGCGGACCTGGATTTCAGGATTCTGATGCCGGCCTACATCCTCTCCGAGCTGAAGACCTCGTTTCAGATCGGCGCGGTGCTGTTCATGCCGTTTCTGATCATCGACCTGGTGGTGGCCTCGGTGACGCTATCGATCGGCATGATCCAGCTGCCTCCCGTCATGCTCTCGGCGCCCTTCAAGGTGCTGCTGTTCGTGCTGGTGGACGGCTGGAACCTGGTGGTCGGCTCGCTGGTTCGAAGCTTCTACTGACGGCTTTTGGAGGAAAATGACACCTCAATTTGCGATCCAAATCGTCCGCGACGCGCTGATGGCGGCTTTTTGGCTGGCCGCGCCGCTGCTGGCGGTCGGCTTTGCCGCCGGCGTTCTGATCAGTTTGGTGCAGGTGGCTACCTCGATGCAGGACTCGGCGTTCAGCACCATTCCCCGCCTGGCCGCGTTTCTGGCCGCGCTGCTGCTGATGCTGCCCTGGCTGCTGCGGCAGATGATGAGCTACACCGCGGGGATCCTGGGCGACCTGGAGCGCTATGCGCACTAAGCCGGCCCAGACGAGACGCCATGCACGCTGAGGCCGCCTATTTGACGGTGCCGGCCGCGGGACTGTACGGCTTTCTGCTGGTGCTGGCGCGCGTGGCCGGGGCGCTGAGTTTCGTTCCGCTGCCGGGCTTTGCGAACGGAGTGGACGCGGCGCGCATCCTGCTAGCGCTCAGCCTTACGGTGGCGCTCGAGCCCCTGTGGCCCGTGGTCACGCTGCCGGAGCCGCTGGCGGCGGGCATCGTCGCCGCGCTCGCCTCCGAGGCGGCATTCGGACTGACGGTGGGACTGGCCGTCGCGATTCTGATCGAGAGCCTGCTGGTGGCGGCCCAGGTATTCGGCCTGCAAGCCGGCTACTCCTATGCCTCGACCATCGATCCCACGACGCAGGCCGACAGCAACCTCCTGCTAGTCTTCGCGCAATTGGCCGGGGGCTTGCTTTTCTTCTCCCTGGGGATGGACCGGCAGGTCCTGCGCGTGTTTGCCGCGAGCCTGATCGCACATCCTCCGGGAACATTCTTTCTGCGCGCCTCATCGGCCGGGGCGATCATCGGTCTGGGCGCGGGGATGTTTGCGACTGGAATGCGTCTGGCGCTGCCCGTGGTGGTGTTGCTGGCGCTGATCGATATCTCGCTGGCCCTGCTCGGGCGCATCCACCAGCAACTGCAACTGCTGACCCTGGCGTTCCCCGTCAAGATGCTGGCGGCGCTGGCGTTTCTGGGGCTGATTCTCGTGTTTTTCCTGCCGGTATACCGGGCGGCGGCCGAACGTACGGTCGCGGCCCTGTACCGGCTGCTGTGAGGGAGCGATGGCGGACCGCGGGCAGGCCACCGAACAACCGACTGAAAGACGGAAGCAAAAATCGCGGACCGAAGGCAAGTTCATGGTCAGCCGCGAGCTGGTTACTTCGGTGCAGTTCCTGGCCTTCGCGGCACTGCTCAGCTCCGGCGGCGGAGCCTGGTTCGCCGGAATGATGCGTTCTTTCCGCTTCCTTCTCAGCCGGGCTTTCGGAGGAGAGCTCACGGCGCGGGAACTGTCGCATCTGGCCGGCAAGATCGCGCTCAGCGACTTAGCGCCGCTGGGGATTCTCTCGGGAGCGCTGCTGGCGGCGACGACAGCCACACATTTGGCGGTCACCCGCTTGGGCTTTGCCGCCAAGAACCTGGCTCCGCAGCTCGAGCGAATGAACCCGCTCAGCCGCCTGCGGCAACTGCCGCGGCAGAACCTGCCGCTGTTCTTCCAAGCCGTGGTGCTGCTGCCCGTATTCGGCGCCGCAGTCTGGGGCGTGGTGAAGGACAACCTGAACACCCTGGCGGCGATGCCGCTCGAAAGCGTCCAGACGGGCGCGCGGGCGGCGGCCGCCTCCATTGAAAGCCTGATCTGGAAGGCGGCCGCGGTGTTTCTCGCCCTGGGCGTGGTCGACTACTGGCGCCAGCGCCGGCGCTTCATGGCCGATCTGCGCATGACCAAGCAGGAAGTGCGCGACGAGATGAAAGAGCTGGAGGGCAACCCGGAGGTCAAGGTCCGCATCCGGCGCCTGCAGCGCGACCTGCTGCGGCGACGCATGATGCACCAGGTGCCGAAGGCCTCGGCGGTGATCGTGAACCCGACCCACTACGCCGTGGCCATCCGCTACTCGATGGAAGCCATGGCGGCCCCGCTCGTGGTGGCCAAAGGGAAGAACTACCTGGCGCAGCGCATTCGCCAAGTGGCCGTGCTGCACCAGGTTCCGATTGTCGAGAACCCGCCGCTGGCCCAGGCGCTCTACAAGTCGGCTGAGGTGGGGCAGGAGATCCCGGCGCACTTGTACCGGGCCGTGGCCGAAATCCTG
>Ga0181539_1002257_pt1 | contig 19543 bp, 18 predicted proteins | sample PEATcosm2014_Bin_46_FD_119767 | JGI IMG/M metagenome (GOLD analysis project Ga0181539, IMG submission 119767) | Peatland microbial communities from MTU Mesocosm Facility, Houghton, MI, USA - PEATcosm2014_Bin23_60_metaG | ecosystem: Environmental > Terrestrial > Soil > Wetlands > Peat | place... | reverse complement strand
AGCCAAGCCAAGCGCGCCGGCTCCAGCGTGTGGACCTGCACCCGGTAATGGCTGCGCGCCACCGCCACGCATGTCTCTTTGGCGGGCGGCTGCATCGGGCGTTCGCCACGGTCCGCCGCGGCGAGCGCGGCGGTGAAATCGAAATCCAACCGCAAGAGCCGCACGCTTGCCGGCAAGCGCAACCGCGTGCCGGGCGCCAGCAGCAGGATCGGCGGCACCAAGAGCTCGTAGTCGCGTCGCGTTTCGGGGCCGGGCGCGCGGCTCGACTCGGCTATCGCGCGTTCGAGCCGGGCGAGGCTCGCCGGGATCGCCTGCAGCGTACCGCGCCCCGCCCCTTCCGTGGGCCGTGTGGCTTCCAAGAAGTCGGCGAATCCGGCGCCGAGATCGAACAGGCTGGGGGACCGCGACCGGTTCTTTGTCAGATAGGCGGTTGCGAAGAGATCGAATACCTGACCGCCGACCATCGCGTGCAGCACGGGAAAATCCGCGCGCAGGCATTCCAGCAGACGCAGCACGTAGCCGCGCGCGTAAATGCGCAGCCGCGCCTCCGGCGGCAGCTCGGCAGAGCCACGGATCGCCTCCCGCACGCTCAGGGTGCTTGCCGGCCACGCCGCCTCGCGCGGCAGCGCGTCGCTGACGATGCGGTTTTGCATCCAGTGCTGCAGCGTGGCGAGATCGGCTTCAGCCGTCGGGTCAACCATGGGCGCGCCGGAGCTGATGGCCGATCGGCGTCGACAGCGCCTCTTCGACCGCGAATGGCGTGGGTGGAGCGGCGGGAAATTCGCCGCTGCGTGCGGCCTTGGCTTTCGCCAGCTCCGCCAAGAGATCGGGATAGGCGGGAATGCTGGCATCCCATTCCAAGAGCGTGGACGTGCCGCCGGTGCGCGCCTGGGCTTGCGCGTAAAGCGGCCACACCGGCGCCGCCACCGGATGATCATGAGTATCGATCAGATGCGTGCCGCAATCGGTGTGTCCGGCCAAGTGCATCTGCACCACGCGGTCGGCCGGAATGGCTTCGATGTAGGTCGCCGCGTCGAAGCCGTGATTGGTGGCGCTGACATAGACGTTGTTCACATCCAACAGCAGACCGCAGCCGGTGGCCTCGGTCAGACGCGCGAGGAATTCCCATTCCGGAACGTCGGACGAGCAGAACTCCAGATAGGTGCTGGGGTTCTCCAAAACCAGCGGCCGGCCGAGAACGTCCTGCACCGCGCGCACACGATCCGCCACATGCGCCAGGCTTGCCTCGGTCAACACCATCGGCAACAGGTCGTGGGTATTGATGCCGCCGACGCCGGTCCAGCACAGATGATCGGAAATCCAGGCCGGCCGCACGCATTCGGCCAACGCCTTCAGCTTGGCGAGATAGGCCCTGTCCAACCGCTCGGTGCTGCCGATCGACAGCGACACGCCGTGCATCACCACGGGCCGGTGCGCGGCGATCACCTCCAGAACGTGGGCGGCATAGCCGTGATTGTCGAGGAAGTTCTCGCTGATGATTTCGAACCAGTCGACGCCCCAGTCGCGCGGCGGGGTGCGCATCAGATGGCGGAAATGCTCGGTGCGCAGCCCGACGCCGTCGCCCAGGTTCGGCAAACCCAGGCGGCGGCGATCACTCGCGTGATCCGGCGCGTTAGCCACGATCATGTCGACGGCGGAAATACCAGGCGCAATGTGTTGTTTGGCGGCGGCGTGTCCGGAACCGTGACCCCGGGGTTCTGCACCTGCATTGCCTTTTTGTAGGCCTGATAGGCGATGTCGTGCACCGAGTCGCCCTTACCGAAAGGCAGTATCGCCGGCTTGGGACCGTCGTAAATTTGTTTCGATATAAAGCCGCCCGGGTTTTTCGGGTCCTTGTCGAACGAATAGAGCGCCATCAACCCATCCTCCGGATAAAGTTGATAGGCAGAAATCGGCACCGCGCAGCCGCCGAAGCTCTTGCACTTGTTGTCAGTCGGCGGCTGGTAGCCCGGACCGACACTCGGCCCGCCGCATACGCCGCCTGCGGCGTGCATCGCGGTCTCGCCGATACGGCGCATGTAGCCATAGGTGCCGCGCAGCGCCGTGGCGCCGCATGACGAGGACGAACCGCAGCTTCCGCCGCCACCGTAGGTCTGCGCGAAGCCGCAGCCACCTTGCGCGTGACAGCCGTTCGAGCCCCGACACGTATGGAAAATCGCCACCGCGGCGCAATCGTTGGGTGTCGTTCCGTCGAAGTCCCAGGCCAACCCTTGGCAGGCGTGATAGAGCGTGCCTTCCTTGGGCGGATCGAGCCCCACCGATAGATCCGGCGCCGCTCCCGTAACGGCCCAGCAGATCGACATCCGGTCGCCCGAGCCGACCATCGACGGCATCGGGAAGCTGATAGGCGATTTTGCCTGCTTCCTGGCGTCCCAATAATCGTTCAGCACGGTCGTCACGCCGGCGATGGCGCCGACGACGACTTGGCTCAGAAGCAGGTGGGAGTCGTCCCCCGCCGCCAGCGCGTTCATCGCTCTGGCAGTCTCATCGGGCGTGGGTAACGACCGGCTCGTCGGTGGTAGCAGTCCCGTCGGGTATTCGAAATCTTTAGCCGTCCATTCTTTGTGGGTGGCGCGCCATGCGGGCCACGTTACGACGTCCGGCAGCAGCCTGTCGCGGATTTCCAGAAACCGCTCATAATGGCTTCGCTTGTCGTTATCGAAGCGCGCTTTGGTGGTCGCCGAACGCTTCAATGCGCCGTCCTGGTCGTAAGACGGATAATCGGATCGCAATGCGGGCTCGGACGACTGATAGGTTTCCATCACCCTGTTCACGTTCTGCAACTTCAACTGCTTGAACGCCAGCGTTCCGCCTTCACCCTGATCGGAGATCGCGTCCATCATGGCGATCATCTGCGCCAGTCCAATGTCGGGATAGACTTGGGCCACGGTGGCCTGGAAACCGGGGTATTCGCTCATCGGATGGCCGCCGGCGACGAAGCTGTTGAACATATCGTTCTGTTGTGCCGCCCGCTGGTTGAAGACGGACTGCCACAACGTGGGCTGGTGCTCGCCTCTATAGGTGGCCTGCAGATAGGCCCCATAGACCGCATACATGTAGCCGATCGAGCCGAACATCGGCAGCGGATCGCCTTCCTTCCAGTTCTCGAACGGCGCCTTCGGGAAGTATGTGCCTGGCTTGACGCTAGGCTTGAGAAATTCCTTGGCTATCCTTTCCGGCTGCTCGATCGCCAAGAACAGCCGGATCGTGTCCTTGTCCAATGCGCCCAAATTTACCGCGACGTTGTCGTAATCGAGCGTGTCCTCGAGATCGATGATGTGCGGAATGACGGTTTTGTCGGGCCCGTAGCAGGTCCAGCCGTGGGAGTCGTTCTGCAACGCCTCGCTGGTGAAGTCCGGCGGCACGCCGATCGTGGTCGCCATGTTTGCGGCGAGCTGCAGGTGCAACATCTCCTGGATGAAGACCGAGAAGATGCTGTTGAAGGCTTTCTCGTTCGCGGTTTTGGGATCGGCGGTGACCGCCGCCCCCGGCCATTGGCGCCCCGCGTAGAAATTGTTTCCGGACGAGGTGATCTGGTGGAAGCCCTGAATCGAGTAGAGCGCGGTCATGTAGAGCGGGATGGTGAACAGCTCCACCTCGCAGGCGGCCTGCGCGATCGCCCGCACGGCGGCAATGTCGGTTGCTCTCAAGGCCGGATCGCGATCCAGGAATGCGCGTTCGTCGATACCGTAGAGCGCCTTGATGTCGACAAGCATCTTGATGTCGGAAAGCATGCGGTCCCCCCTCTCTTTGCCCCAGGGGGCCGTCGATACACTAAAAAGTTGTAATATACAATAGGACCCGTAATAGGAGATAAGCCGCAATGGGTCGCAAAAGTGTGACGCGGCGCGCAATGGGCAAGGCCAGGCGGGCGCCGGTCGAGCCCGCGCGCTTCAAATGTTAGAGCGACGAAAAGTGAGAGCGACGAAAAGCGAGAGCTACGTCAAAGACCTTGACGACCGGGCGGCGAGGAAAATTTCACACTGGGGCGGGCCAGGGACAGGGCCCTGATGCCGGGGGCCACGACGATGCCCGCCACTTCCCTTCACGCCGCGGTCGTCGTCCGCCCGCCTTTGCCCAGCCGCTTGTCGAGATAGGCGCTGATGGATTGCATCAGCGGCTCGACCTTGCCGTCGAAGAAATGGTTGGCGCCGGGCACGACCTTCTGCTCGATAACGATGCCCTTTTGGGTCTTGAGCTTCTCGACCAAAGTGGTGACATCGCGATGCGGCACCACCGCATCCTTGTCGCCGTGGATGATCAGGCCCGACGACGGGCAGGGCGCCAGGAACGAAAAGTCATAAAGGTTTGCCGGTGGCGCGATCGAGATGAAGCCTTCGATCTCCGGCCGGCGCATCAGAAGCTGCATGCCGATCCAGGCGCCGAACGAAAAGCCGGCGATCCAGCAGCTGCGTGCTTCGGAATTGACCGATTGCGCCCAATCCAATGCTGACGCCGCGTCGGACAATTCGCCGATGCCGTGGTCGAAGCCGCCTTGGCTGCGGCCGACGCCGCGGAAGTTGAAGCGGAGCGCGGAAAAGCCGCGGTGCACGAAGGCATAGTAGATCTGGTAGACGATCTGATGGTTCATCGTGCCGCCGAATTGCGGATGCGGATGCAGCACGATGCCGATCGGCGCGTTCTTTTGCCGGGCCGGATGGTAACGGCCCTCGATGCGGCCGGCAGGACCGGTAAAAATGACTTCAGGCATTGGGGTAAACCTCGATCACGGCCGGGGCTCGGCTCGGCTTTTCCTTGCGCGTCTTGCTTAGCTCGTTCTTAGCTCGTTCCTGGCGCGCTTGACGATGCCGCCCGGCGTTCGTAAGTACTTAATAGCACTTTGGTTTTTTGGAACTGGTGGCGGGCCTTCCGGCGGCATAAATATCGGGTCGCGACTTCTAGCACAGGCCGGGGGACAAAAAGCAAGCGTCACGGGGCCTTGGCGGCAGCTCTTAGCAGCTGGTTACGGCGGGGTCTTGGCGGCAGCTCTTAGCAGCTGGTTACGGCGGGGTCTTGGCCGGGTCGTGGCGAGCGCGATCCCAGTTTTCGCGTGCCGGGCCGGCTCGGGACGCCGATTGCCGGGTTATCGAGCGAGCGAACAGGCCAAAAAACGAGCCAAGCCATGCCGGAACGCAGCTATTTGGACTGGAACGCCACGGCGCCGCTGCGGGAAGCGGCGCGCCGGGCGTTTGACGCGGCACTGTCGCTCTCCGGCAACCCCTCGTCGGTTCATGCCGAGGGCCGCGCCGCGAGGCGCTTTGTCGAGAATGCGCGCGAAGAGGTCGCAAGCCTGGTCGGCGCGCGACCGAGCGACGTGTTCTTTACCTCGAGCGGCACCGAAGCCAATATGCTGGCGCTGACGCCTGCCATCGAGAGCGCAGCCGAGAAAGCCCCGCTTAAGCGGCTTCTTCTTTCCGCCGTCGAGCATGCCTCGGTACGGTCCGGCGGACGATTTCCCCGCGACGCCATCGAGGATATCCCGGTCGATGGCGAGGGCCGGGTAGACCTCGGCGCGCTTGCCGAGAGCGTTGCCCGATCGGCCCGCCCGCTGGTCTCGCTGATGCAGGCGAATAACGAGACCGGCGTGATCCAGCCGGTGGCCGAAGCAGCCGCCATCGTGCATGCCGGCGGCGGCTTGCTCCATGTCGATGCGGTGCAGGCGGTCGGACGGATTGCCTGTGACATGCGGGCGCTCGGCGCCGACCTGCTGACGCTGTCCGCCCACAAGATCGGCGGGCCGAAAGGCGTCGGCGCCCTGGTGCGCGCGACCGAAGACATCCACATTGCCGATCCGCTGATCCGCGGCGGCGGCCAGGAGCGCGGGCTTCGCGCCGGCACCGAGAATGTCGCCGGGATCGCCGCGTTCGGCGCGGCCGCGGCAGTTGCTCGCCGCGAACGCGAGGCCGAATCCGCCCACACGCTGGCATTGCGTGGGAAACTCGAAAACGGGATTGCGGCGATTTCGCCAGGCGCGGTGATATTCGGCGCCGCGGCGGAACGGCTGCCGAATACTACCCTTTTCGCGGTCGAGGGCATGAAGGCGGAAACCGCGGTTATCGCCTTCGATTTGGCCGGCGTCGCGGTGTCGTCCGGCGCGGCCTGTTCCTCGGGCAAGGTGCAGCCCTCCCATGTCCTTGCGGCCATGGGGGTTTCGCCGGCACTCGTGCGCGGCGCGGTGCGGGTCAGTTTGGGATTCGGCACGACCGAAGCCGATGTCGAAATGTTTCTCGGCGCTTGGAGAAAGCTCGCGACTGCATTATCTAAGGAGCGGCGAGGTATCGCCGCCTAAATGACTGTGCGTATAACCAATTTTGTCGCGTCCCGTTCGCTTCCCGACGTCGAAGCGAGGGGCGCCGCAGATGGGGGTGACCCGAGTAAGGCACACCTGACCATAATCCGACTTAATCCAACCCGCGGTCCTTGAAACCGTGAGCGGAGGGACGAATGCCGGCAATCCAAGAAACCGTCGATCAGGTCCGGCGCATCGACGTCGATCAATACAAGTATGGATTTGAGACGCTGATCGAATCGGAAAAGGCGCCCAAGGGCCTTTCCGAAGACACCGTGCGTTACATCTCGGCGAAGAAGAGCGAGCCCGCATGGATGCTCGCGTGGCGGCTCGACGCCTATAAGCGCTGGCTGACCATGCAGGAGCCGAAATGGGCCAAGGTCCAATACGGCCCGATCGACTACCAGGACCTGTACTATTACTCCGCGCCGAAGAAGAAGGACGGACCGAAGTCGCTCGACGAAATCGATCCGGAAATCCTGCGCACCTACGAGAGACTCGGCATTCCGCTGCGCGAGCGTGAGGCGCTGCTCGGTATCCAAAACCCCCTCCCTCCCCCGCAAGCGGGGGAGGGAGGGGAGGGGGCAGGCGGTGCCGAAGGCCAAGAACAGGAATCTCAAAATGGCGGCAGCTCCAGCCGCATCGCGGTCGACGCAGTGTTCGACTCGGTTTCGGTGGCCACCACCTTCAAGGCGGAACTCGGCAAGGCCGGCGTGCTGTTCATGCCGATCTCGGAGGCCATCCGCGAGCACCCGGATCTGGTCAAGAAATATCTCGGCACCGTGGTGCCGGTCAGCGACAACTTTTTCGCCACTCTGAATTCAGCGGTGTTCTCCGACGGCTCGTTCGTCTACGTGCCGCCGGGGGTGCGCTGTCCGATGGAATTGTCGACCTATTTCCGCATCAACGAGCGCAATACCGGACAGTTCGAACGCACGCTCATCATCGCCGACCGCGGCTCCTATGTCAGCTATCTCGAAGGCTGCACCGCGCCGATGCGCGACGAGAACCAGCTGCATGCCGCGGTGGTCGAGCTGATCGCGCTCGACGACGCCGAGATCAAATATTCGACCATCCAGAACTGGTATCCCGGCGACGCCGCAGGGCGCGGCGGCATTTATAATTTCGTGACCAAGCGCGGCGATTGTCGCGGCAGGAACGCCAAGATCTCATGGACCCAGGTGGAGACCGGCTCGGCCGTCACCTGGAAATATCCGAGCTGCATCCTGCGCGGCGACAACTCGCGCGGCGAGTTCTACTCGATCGCGATCTCCAACGGCTATCAGCAGGTCGATTCCGGCACCAAAATGCTGCATCTCGGCAAGAACACGACGAGCCGCATCATTTCCAAGGGCATCGCCGCCGGCCGCTCCAACAACACCTATCGGGGCCTCGTCACCGCGCACCGCCGCGCCACCGGCGCGCGCAATTTCACCAATTGCGATTCGCTCCTGATCGGCGACAAATGCGGTGCCCACACCGTGCCCTATATCGAGGCGAAGAACTCATCGACCGTGTTCGAGCACGAGGCCACCACCTCGAAGATTTCCGAGGACACGCTGTTCTACTGCATGCAGCGCGGGCTGTCGGCGGAGGAGGCGACGGCGCTCGTCGTCAACGGCTTCGTCAAGGACGTGTTGCAGCAGCTGCCGATGGAATTCGCGGTCGAGGCGCAGAAGCTGATCTCGGTTAGCCTAGAGGGGAGCGTGGGGTGACCGCGCCAAGCGATGTACATTTCATACATTGAACTAAAAAACTGGCGGAATTTTCAGCACGCGGAAACATCCCTCCGTGAGGTGACTTACATTATTGGGGCAAACGCTACCGGAAAGTCGAACTTTCTAGATGCCTTTCGTTTTTTGAGGGATGTAACGAAAGTTCACGGCGGCGGATTGCAAAAGGCGATTTCTGACAGAGGCGGACTTACAAAGCTTCGATGCTTGCATGCGCGGCGCGATCCGGAGGTTTCTATTGAGGTGCATTTAAAGGATCAGATCGATGATCCGCATCCAGTGTGGCGTTATCGAATCGCGGTTAAATCTGAGGGGGTTGGGGCCAATAGACCCGTCATTACGGCTGAGGAGGTCTATCAGCGGAGTGAAGGACGAGAGAAGTGTTTGTTGCGGCGGCCGGATGACGAAGATCAGACAGACCGTGAACGTCTTACGCAGACGTCGCTTGAGCAAATTCAGACTAATTTGCGATTCCGGGCCGTAGCGGAGCACTTCTCCGATACGACCTACCTGCATCTCGTGCCGCAGCTACTTAAGTACGGGGACTTTATTGGCGGGCGTCAGCTTGAGAACGATCCCTTTGGCCAGGCCTTTCTGGATAGGGTTGCGGAGTCCACGGAGAAAGTCCGAAAATCGCGTTTGTCTCGGATTCAGAAGGCGCTATCGAATGCAATTCCGCAATTCGAGTCTTTGCGGTTTGAGCGTGATCCGTCAGGCCATCCACATTTAGAGGCAAAATATAAACATCATCGGCCGCTCGCCGGTTGGCAGCGCGAAGATCAATTTTCTGACGGAACATTACGTCTCATCGCGCTATTTTGGCTATTGATGGAGGGAGACAGTCTTCTCCTATTAGAGGAGCCCGAACTCTCGCTAGACGAAGATATTGTACGACAGCTTCCGCGGCTTATTGATCGAGTGCGACGTTCAACAAAACGGCGACAGCGGCAACTCATGGTCAGCACGCATAGTCAAGCGTTGTTGGAGAGCAAAGGCATCGACGGTCGCGGCGTTCTTCGGCTTGAGCGAGTTCATGAAGGTACCAAGATCATGGGGCCCACATCGGAAGAGCTTGATTTGCTGAAAAGCGGGCTATCGCCGGCGGAGGTACTACTGGCAAAATCTCATCCGAAGAATGCTGGTCAGATGGTGCTAGTGTGACCGTGCTTGTTGCGACTGAGGATGAGATAAGCGAAAGCGTTGCGATTAGGCTGATTGGGCAGACGGCGGCTAATATGAGCGATCTCCAGTTGGTTAGAAAGAATGGTAATGGCTACTTGCGGAGCAGGATCGGAACCTTCATGTCTGTTGCGAAGCGCCGGCCGGTGCTGATGCTGACGGATCTTGACCAAACCAAATGTGCGCCAACTCTGATCCGGAAATGGACAAAGGGGAAGGCATTGCCGACACGCTTTCTGTTTCGCGTTGCGGTCCGAGAAGTTGAATCGTGGTTGCTCGCCGATCGCGAGGGAATCGCGAAGTATTTGAGCATCGCACCGCAGAAGATCACATCTGCGCCGGAGGAAATTGCTGACCCCAAGGCCTATCTCTTGGATTTGGCTAGGGGTGCCCCACGTGAACTTCGCAATGAGCTTCTCCCGGCCAAAGGTTCGATCGCGTCGCAGGGTTTTGGATACAATTCTCGCCTACGGGAATTTGTGGCTAAGGATTGGTCTCCAAAGCGTGCCGCGGAACGATGTGAGAGCCTGAGACGTGCTTTGGATCGGGTATCCGGATTGTGTAATGCTCCCGGCGGAACATGAGCAGGAATGCACGCAACCATGAACACCTATTGGTTCAAACCGAGAGAATACGGCTACGGCGCCACGCCGGTGACCTGGGAAGGTTGGGCGGTGACGGTTGTGACCGTATTCATCGTGGTCATGGCCTCGATGCTGGCGCCGGTTCTCGGGCAGGGTCTTAGCGGCGGCTTCACCGCGTTGGTCGTCGACGTGTTGGCCATAGCGGCCTTCCTCCTGATCAGCCGCAGCAAGACCGACGGCGAATGGCGCTGGCGCCGGCGCTGACCGGCACACAAGGATTTGGAGCTTTGGATGGCGTTGCTTGAAGTCGAAAACCTGCACGTCGAGATCGACGGCAAGGAAATTCTCAAGGGCCTCGACCTCACCGTGAACGGCGGCGAGGTGCATGCCATCATGGGCCCGAACGGGTCGGGCAAGTCGACGCTGGCGCATGTGCTTGCCGGCAAGGCCGGCTATCAGCCGACCGCGGGCGAAGTGCGCCTCAACGGCGAAAATCTGTTCGAGATGACGCCGGACGCGCGCGCCGCCGCAGGCCTGTTCCTCGCCTTCCAATACCCGATGGAAATTCCCGGCGTCGCCACCATGACCTTCCTGCGCACCGCGCTCAACGCGCAGCGCAAGAAGCGCGGCGAGGTCGAATTGTCGACGCCGGAATTCATCAAGAAAGTACGCGAGCTTTCCGGCAAGCTCGGCATCGAGCAGGACATGCTGCGCCGCGCCGTCAATGTCGGCTTTTCCGGCGGCGAAAAGAAGCGCAACGAGATTTTGCAGATGGCGCTGCTCGAGCCGCGGCTCGCCGTGCTCGACGAGACCGATTCCGGTCTCGATATCGACGCGCTCAAGATCGTCGCCGACGGCGTCAACCGGCTGCGGGCGCCGAACCGTTCCTTCATCGTCATCACGCATTACCAGCGGCTGTTGTCCTACATCGTGCCGGACATCGTGCACGTCCTGTCGCACGGCCGCATCGTCAAGACCGGCGGCAAGGATCTGGCGCTCGAACTCGAAGCGCGCGGCTATGCCGAATATCAGGAAGAGGCAGCGGCGTGAACGCCGAGGGGTGACAAATGGCTGAACCGGACAACGTCGTATTGCAGCACCTGCGGCTTATCCGTGAACAATTGGATATGGTGGGCGAGCGACAATTGGAGATGATCCAACGGCTGGGAAACCTGGAAGTGCAGGGCGCTAGTCTGTCGGTTCGCATCGATCGAATTGACGGTCGTCTCGATCGTGTCGAGCGCAGGCTTGGCTTGATTGAAGTGTGACGATGAATGGCAATGAACACTGTGGCTGACGTAAAGACGATCAAAACCGCGGCGGAGGTATCGCTAGCGCAAACCTTCGCGCAGGCGCGCGGCCTGTTGCCCGGCGACGACAGGGTGGCGGCGCAACGCAAGGCGGCCTTCGATCTGTTCGCCAAAGCGGGGCTGCCGCACCGCCGCGTCGAGGACTGGAAATACACCGACCTGCGCGCGCTGATGCGCGACGCCAAGCCGCTCGCCGAGCCGCCGGACGCCGCGGCCAAGGCGCGCGGCAAAGACGCCGGCTCCTTGCTGCGGGATATCGAGGCGCGCCGCCTCGTCTTTGTCGATGGCGCCTTTGTTCCGGAGCTGTCGGATATCGCCGATCCGGAAGCCGGGCTCGAGCTGCGCTCGCTCGCTGGCGCGCTCGCCGGCGGCGATCCGGTACTCGCCGCCCGTCTCGGCAAGCTCGCTCCGCCGACCGATGTCGCGGTCGCGCTGAACACCGCCTTGATGGGCGACGGCGCGGTCATCCGCATCGCCGCGGGCGCTACCATCGAACGGCCGCTGTACCTGCAATTCGTCGCGTCCGAAAAGCCGGCCGCGACTTTCCTGCGCTCGCTCGTGGTCGTCGAGGCGGGCGCCCGCGCCATGCTGATCGAGAGCCACGAGGGACCGTCCGGCAGCGACTATCAGGTCAATGCCGCGCTCGAACTGTTCGTCGGCGACGGCGCTCATGTCGATTACGTCAAGATCATCGGCGAAGGCGCAGACGCGCTGCATGTCTCGACGCTCGCCGCCGCGATCGGCGCCAAGGCGCGCTTCAACGCCTTCACCTTCACCGCCGGCGGCGCCGTGGTGCGCAATCAACTGTTCCTGAATTTCGACGGCGAGGGCACCGTCGCAGGCATCCGCGGCGCGACGCTGCTGAACGGCCGCCAGCACGCCGATACCACGCTCGTCGTCAATCATATCGCGCGCGATTGCCAAAGCCGCGAGGTGTTCAGCACCGTGCTCGACGACGAGGCGCACGGCGTGTTCCAGGGCCGCATCATCGTGCGGCCGCACGCGCAGAAGACCGACGCCAAGATGATGACGCGGGCGCTCCTGCTGTCCGAGCGGGCCGAGGCCGACAACAAGCCGGAACTCGAAATCTTCGCCGACGACGTGCAATGCGGGCACGGCGCGACCGCGGGCGCGCTCGATGACGAGTTGAGATTCTACCTGATGGCGCGCGGCATTCCGGCAGCCGAAGCGGAGGCGCTGTTGATCCAGGCCTTTCTCGGCGAGGCGATCGAAGGCATCGAACATGCCGGGCTGCGCGAGGCTTTGACGGACGCGGTGGCGGCGTGGCTGCGCGCGCGCCGATAGATATGGGCACTGAGGTTTGGAATGCATGACACGGTGACCGATGGCCTTTACGACGTAAATCGCATCCGCGCGGATTTTCCCATCCTCGCGATGCAGGTCTACGGCAAGCCACTCGTTTATCTGGACAATGCCGCCTCGGCGCAAAAGCCGCGGGCCGTGCTCGATCGCCTGCAACAGGCCTATACGACGCAATACGCCAACGTGCACCGCGGCCTGCATTACCTCGCCAACGAGGCGACCGAGGCCTATGAGGGCGCGCGCGAGAAGGTCGCCGGTTTTCTCAATGCCGGCCGCAAGGAAGAAATCATCTTCACCCGCAACGCCACCGAGGCGATCAATCTCGTCGCCTATACGTTCGGGCGCGAACGGATCAAGCCCGGCGACGAGATCGTGCTGTCGATCATGGAGCATCACTCCAATATCGTGCCCTGGCATTTCTTGCGCGAGCGCCAGGGCGCCGTGATCAAATGGGCGCCGGTCGACGACGACGGGTATTTCCTGCTCGACGAATTCGAGAAGCTGATCACGCCGCGCACCAAGCTCGTTGCCATCACCCATATGTCGAACATGCTCGGCACCATGGTGCCGGCGAAAGAGGTGGTGCGGATCGCCCATGCGCACGGCGTTCCGGTGCTGGTCGATGGCGCCCAGGCGGCGGTGCATCTCGACGTCGACGTTCGCGATATCGACTGCGACTTTTATGCCTTCACCGGTCATAAGCTGTACGGCCCGACCGGCATCGGCGTGCTGTACGGCAAATACGAGCATCTTGCCGCCATGCCGCCGTTCAATGGCGGCGGCGAAATGATCCGCGAAGTTTTCGAGGACCGCGTCACCTACGGCGAGCCGCCGCACAAATTCGAGGCCGGCACGCCGTCGATCGTGCAGGCGATCGGGCTCGGCGCCGCGATCGACTATGTCGCCGCGGTCGGCAAGGCGCGCATCCGCAGCCATGAAACGTCGCTGGTGCGCTACGCCCATGACCGGCTGCGCGAGATCAATTCGCTGCGCATCCTGGGCGATACCGAAGACAAGGGCCCGATCGTCTCGTTCGAGATGAAGGGCGCTCACCCGCACGACCTGGCGACCATCATCGATCGCTCAGGCGTCGCGATCCGCGCCGGCACCCATTGCGTGATGCCGCTGTTGACGCGGTTCGGCGTCACCGCGACCTGCCGGGCATCGTTTGCCATGTATAATACCCGCGACGAGATCGATTGCCTGGCGCAAGCCTTGCTCAAAGCGCAGGATTTCTTCTCATGACGGAGAACCTCGACACCGGACCGGCCGAAGCCGCCGCCGCCGCCGCGGCGGAAACGCCGTCCGCCATACCGGCCGATGAATTGGCGCGCCTGACCGACGACATCGTCGGCGCGCTCAAGACCGTTTACGATCCGGAAATACCCGCCGACATTTACGAACTGGGCCTGATCTACAAGGTCGATGTCGATGACGGCCGCATGGTCAAGATCGACATGACGCTGACGACGCCGAACTGCCCGTCGGCCGCGGAATTGCCGGCCCAGGTGGAAAACGCCGTGGCCGGCGTCTCCGGCGTGCGCGAGGCCAAGGTTAATATCGTCTGGGATCCGCCGTGGGATCCGAGCCGGATGTCGGACGAAGCGCGTACGGTGCTCAATATGTGGTGAATTGCGCGTTTTCCGCGCGCCCATTACATAAGGCGAGCGATCTGCAACGAGCGAACTGCAACGAGCGATCTGAAACGAGGACGCGACAATGGGCAACCCCCGGCCTAGACCTCAAGTGATGCGGCTGACGGACGCCGCCGCGGAGCGCATCAAGGCGGTGATGACGAAGTCCGAACGTCCGATCGCGGCGCTGCGCGTCGGCGTCAAGAACGGCGGCTGCGCCGGCATGGCCTACACCATGGAATACGCCGAGACCGTCAATCCGCTCGACGAGGTGATCGAGGACAAGGGCGTGCGCATCCTCGTCGACCCCAAGGCCGTGCTGTTCCTGCTCGGCACCGAGATGGATTACAAGATCGACAAGCTGTCGGCGCAATTCGTCTTCAACAATCCGAACCAGACCTCGGCCTGCGGCTGCGGCGAGTCGGTGCAGCTCGAGCCGGCGAACGGCGAGGCCGGCGTGGAAGGCCGGTAATTACGCCACGCGGGCCGGCGGCAACGCGGCGGCATCGGCTTCGGGGTCGGTTTCGCAGATGACGCGGTTGCGGCCATGGCGCTTGGCCGCATAAAGGCATTTGTCGGCGCGGTCGATCAAAAGCTGCGGCGTATCGCCGGCGCGCAGCGTCGCGACGCCGATCGAAATCGTGACCCGTCCAAGCCGCTCGCCGCTCGACCGCTTCATCAATTCCTTGGTCATGACCGCGCGCCGAACGTGGTCGGCGACCGTGATCGCCGACTGCAGCGCGGTGTTCGGCAGCGCCACGATGAATTCCTCGCCGCCGTAGCGGGCGGCTACGTCCTGGCCCTTGACGTTCTGCTTCATCGACAGCGCGACCAGCCGCAATACCTGGTCGCCGATGAGGTGGCCGTATTTGTCGTTGAAACCCTTGAAGTGATCGATGTCGAGCATCAACAGCGACAGCGGTTCGAGCTTCTGTTTCGCATCGTCGACGCCCTTGGCCAGCGCCGCGTCGAAGTATTTGCGGTTCGCCAGCGTCGTCAGCGGGTCGGTCAGGCTTTCGATCCGCACGGTTTCGAGGTTTTGCTGAAGCTGCTCGATTTCCTGGCGCGACGAAGCGAGGCGGGCTTCGAGCGTCTTGTTGTCGCGCTCCATTTCCTTGGCGCCCTGGACGAGATGCTCGATGACGGTGCGCAGCGCCTCGCCGTCATTGGCTTGCGCCAGCGATTCGCTGGCGAGGTTGAGCCGCTTGGAATAGCTCGTCGCCGAACCCGCGGCGGCGTCGATGGTCGCCATCACCTGCTTGATCTCGCCGAGTACCCGCGAGCCGACCGAATCGATCCGCTCGCCGATCCGGCTCACCGCGATATAGGTGTCGTAGATCTGTTCCAGGTCGGCTTCGCCCAGCTCGCCTTTCTTCTCCAGCGTTTCGTTGATCGATTGATTGAGCGGCTGATTGTAGCCGGTCGCGTAGTGATACCAGATTTCGAAATTCCGCGGCGATGCGGTCTGTCCCAGAGCGCGAATTTGGCTCATCGCGATTTCGGCGAACGCAAGGGTCCTTTCGTGCTCTTCGTTGGGCACGCCCATGAAAATCGTCTCCCCGTAGCCCTGCAAACCGCCACTACGCCAGCGTAGCCGACGTCGCCGACGCATATCCAGATTTCAAATCTAGATTTCGTAGGTAAATGTAGGGGGTAGCGGTGAAAGACCGGTAAATGAGCTTTGGTAAGGGAAAGCCTGACAAGGCGACTTACGAGGCGGTTTGGCCGCGAGTCCGCGCCCGCTTCGCGCCGTTATGCCTTCAGGGTTACCGGACGCAAAAGGAAAGCAGGCAAATGCGAAACGTCGGAATCCTCGGCGCGCGGCCGCGGCGGGGCGCGTCGAGAACGCGCGGTGTCGATTCGCGCAACCGGTGCGGGACGATGCGCCGACCGCCGCTCGTCGCGACGTTCGCGCGGCGCCGACGATTGTTGCTGCGGTGCGGCGTTGGCGGCCGAAAAGTTTTCCATGAACGGAATCGGTTGCCCGATCAGTTTCTCGATCGCGGCGACCGCTTTGGCGTCGTTCGCTCCCGCCACGATGGTGATCGCGGCGCCGCTGCGCCCGGCGCGGCCGGTGCGGCCGATGCGGTGGACGTAGTCGTCGGCATGGATCGGTACATCGAAATTGTAGACATGGCTGACATCCGGAATATCGAGGCCGCGGGCCGCGACATCCGAAGCGACCAACAGCGCCACTTCGCCCTTGCGGAATTGCTCGAGCGCGGCCGTGCGCGCCGGCTGGTCCATGTCCCCGTGCAGCGCCTGCACCGAAAAGCCGTGCCGCAACAGCGAGCGGTGCAAGGTCGCGACGTCGCGCTTGCGGTTGCAGAAGACGATGGCGTTCTTCATGCCTTCCGCCGCGCGGATCAGCCGGCGCAGCGTATCGCGCTTGTCGTGCGGTTCGCGGCCGGACCTGGCGAGGAATTGCGTCGTGGTGGCGACCGTGCTGGCCGGGCGGGAAACCTCGACGCGGACCGGATTGTGCAGGAATTGTTCGGTGATGCGCTGGATTTCCGGCGGCATGGTGGCGGTGAAGAACAGCGTCTGGCGGGTGAAGGGAACGAGCTTGCAGATGCGCTCGATGTCGGGAATGAAGCCCATATCGAGCATGCGGTCGGCTTCGTCGATGACCAAAAGCTCGACGCCGTTGAGCAGCAGCCGGCCGCGCTCGTTATGATCGAGCAGGCGGCCCGGCGTTGCGATCAGCACGTCGACCCCGCGCGTGAGCTTGGTGTCCTGATCGCCGAACGAGACGCCGCCGATGATCAGGGCCACGTTGAGCTTGTGGTTGACGCCGTATTTGATGAAGCTTTCCTCGACTTGCGCCGCGAGTTCGCGGGTCGGCTCGAGGATGAGGGTGCGCGGCATGCGGGCGCGGGCGCGGCCCTTTTCCAGCATGGTCAGCATCGGCAGCACGAAGGCCGCCGTCTTGCCGGTGCCGGTCTGGGCGATGCCGAGCACGTCGCGCCGGGCAAGCACGTGGGGGATGGCTTGGTCTTGGATGGGAGTGGGAGTTTTGTAACCGGCCGCGGCGACCGCGGCGAGAACCTTATCGGACAAACCGAGATGAGAAAACGTCATAGACCCTCGAGTCAGGACCGCCGGCAGCATCCATTTGGTTGAAGCAGGGATGCGAAACAGGAGATGCGCGCCGGCGCGGTCGAATCTGCCTATAGCAGCTGCGCGAAACATAGGGTCGATTGGCCGAAAGTCAACCTGCCGAGCGCCGGTGCAATGCAGTAAGTTAAACGGATTCCTTCACTTTTTCTCGATGCGGCTTAATCTGGCTGTCATACGAGGGAGCCGCCGATGCCTGTCCCCGACGCCTTGCCGGTCGTGCTCATTCCCGGCCTGACCTGTACGCCGCGGCTTTATGCCGAGCAAATTCCGCATTTGTGGCAGTTCGGTCCGGTCACGGTGGCCGACCATCGCCGCGACGACAGCATGGCGGCGATCGCGCGGCGGATTTTGGCCACGGCTCCGCCGCGCTTCGCGCTCGCCGGGCTCTCGATGGGCGGCTATATCGCCTTCGAAATCATGCGCCATGCGCCGCAGCGGGTCGAGAAGCTCGCGCTGCTCGACACCGGGGCGCGCGGCGACACGCCCGAGCAGACTGAACGGCGCAAGACCGTGATCGCGCTCGCCAACAGCGGCAATTACGCGCAGATCCCCGATATCGCTTTCCCGGTCTACGTCCACCGCAATCGGCACGGCGACGAAGCGCTCAAGCGCATCGTGCGGACGATGGCGGAAGAGACCGGCGTCGAGGCGTTCCTGCGCCAGCAGCAGGCGATCATGGGCCGGCCGGATTCGCGGCCCGGCCTTGCCGCGATCGCCTGCCCGACCCTGGTTCTGGTCGGGGAGGGCGACGAAGCGACGCCGCCCGAACTCGCCCGCGAGATTGCCTCTGGCATTGCCGGCGCGCGCCTCGTCGTGATCCCCGACAGCGGACATTTGTCGACGCTCGAGCGGCCCGAAGCGGTCACCGCGGCGCTCGTCGAATGGATGCGGTCGTGACGCAGGGCGCGGCCGGCCGGACTATGCTAACGCTCATTCTCCCCGCTGCGCGGGTCAGAAAAAATATGCTGTTGGAGGAGGCCTTATGAGCGTCGGTCATTTCACCCGCAGGTCGGTCGTTTCGGCGCTGGCGATGTTGGCGCCACAGGCGGCGCTTCTGCCGGCACTCGCGCCGGCCTTGGCGCAGAGCGATTATCCGAGCCGGCCGATCCGCCTGATCGTCGGTTTCGCGGCCGGCGGCGGCAACGATATTTTCGCGCGTTTGGTCGCGGAAAAGGCCTCGAGCATTCTCGGCCAGTCGATAGTGGTCGAGAATCGGCCGGGAGCCGGCGGACGGCTTTCCGCCGAATTCGTCTCGAACCAACCGGCCGACGGCTACACGCTGCTCGTCGGGGCGAGCGGTGCCATGTCTATCGCCGCTGCGATTTATCCGGATCTCAAATATCACCCGACCAAGACGCTGACGCCGCTGGCGATGATCGGCAGCTTCCCGCTGATCATGGTGATCGGGACCGATAATCCATCGAACAACGTCAAGGAGTTCGTCGAATGGGCGAAGCAGCATCCCGATAAGGTGAATTATGCCGCGACTTCGCCGGCCTTCATCCTGCCGTCGGAGCAGTTGAAATTGAAAGCAGGGATGCCCGGCGTGATGATTCCCTATAAGGGCAGCAACGAGATGATTTTCAGCGTCATCGAAGGCCAGACCGCGTTCGCCATTGCCGACGGTCCGCCGACGGTGCCGCAGGTGAAGGCCGGCAAGGTGAAGGCGCTCGCCGTCACCGGCTCGGAGCGCTCGTCGGAATTGCCGGATACGCCCAGCATGGCCGAGGCCGGCTTTCCTGGTGTCGACGTCCACCTGTGGAGCGGCGTCTTCGCGCCGGCGGGCATTCCCGCTCCCATCGCCGCCAAGCTCGAAAAGGCGTTCAACGAAGCCATCCGCGATCCCGGCGTGTCGGCAAAGCTCAAGAACATGGCAGTCGATCCGGGCGGCGGACCGGTTGACGATTTCAAGCGCATGATCGATGCCGACATCGTCAAATATACCGAAGTCGTCAAAGCGGCGAATTTGCATTTCGAACAATAGCGGCGTCTCGCTGCGCGGCTGGACACTGCGGGACACCCGGCGCAAATTCGCGTGCCGGTTCTCGGAGAGACGGGATGAAAATCATTTCCGCGGTGGTCAGCGCGGCGCTGCTGGCGTCGGCTGTGCCGGCCTGTGCCGACGCAATCGATCTGTCGAGCTGGACCTGCCGGCAATTCCAATCGGCAAGCAAAGCCGAACGCGACATCATCCTCGCTTGGCTCGACGGCTATTACAAGAGCGAGGACGATCCGCCGGTGATCGACACCGACGAATTCCCGGCCAACGGCAAGAAACTCAACGACTACTGCGCCGCCCATCCCGACGCGGCCTTCATCACCGCGACCGACATGCTGTTCCAGAAGGAGT
>Ga0181539_1002256_pt1 | contig 19558 bp, 13 predicted proteins | sample PEATcosm2014_Bin_46_FD_119767 | JGI IMG/M metagenome (GOLD analysis project Ga0181539, IMG submission 119767) | Peatland microbial communities from MTU Mesocosm Facility, Houghton, MI, USA - PEATcosm2014_Bin23_60_metaG | ecosystem: Environmental > Terrestrial > Soil > Wetlands > Peat | place... | reverse complement strand
TAGCGCCCGACCACAGTGGAAATGTGATTGCTCATCCGGGCCAGCAACGTGTCGCGGTCAACCGGGTTGCCCTTCTCGTCCTGAAAGACCCATTTCGGCGTCTGGCTGTGCCAGACTAGATTGTGGCCGATGACGAACATTCCGTTTTTTTGGCCGAACTCGACGTATTGACCCGCCGGCCCAAAATTGTACTGATCCGGCTTGGGATGGACGGCTTCCCATTTCAAAGCATTTTCCGGACTGATGGTGTCGAACTGAGCCTTGATGAGGGCGGCGGCGTTGGTGTTCTGGCCGGTGAACTCCGCTTCGTTAAGCGCCGCGCCGATGAGAAAGTCATTTTTAAAGGCCGCTTTGAGGGTGGTTTGCGCGAAACCACTGGTGGCCAGAAAAATTCCCATGATTCCGACGGAAGCCATGATTTTCATAGATGTTTTCAAGCGGCGGCGAATTTTTTACGACGTTCCGCCAATTCGTCGGCGATCTGGATCGTCAGACGTTTGTTGAGTTGATAAATCATCAACAGGACAGTGCAAACGGCGAAGAGGATGGCGAGGTAAAGACTGGAGCTTCTGCGGATGCATTCCAGCGTCTGATCTGTTTGGGGCTGGTTGGCCTGATAGCCGGCCCAAGACATCAACCAGAGAAACATCGCGCCGCCAAGACTCAGGCCCGCTTTAAGTGCAAAACCAATGGTCGCGAAAATGATGCCGGTGGCGCGGCGGCCGTTTTTCCATTCCGAATAATCCGCCACGTCCGCAAACATCGCCCAAAGCAACGGGATGGTTGGCGCATAAACGAAAGACGTAAGCACGGTCATAAAGAGCATGCCGGTGATGTTCGTGGGTTTGAGCGCGTAGAACCCGACGTAAGCCAGTGTGGAGAGCGCGAAGCCGCCCACCATGACAGACTTTTTGCCAAATCTCCGAGCGAGGAATGGCGAACAGACAATGACAATGATCGTGACGATCTTTGAGACCATTTGCACGATACTATAGCCGACAAAGGACACGTTGGAATCGGCGAGGTGGGTCCGGTCGCCATGTACGATGTAGCCCATCCATTCGAGCAGGCCGCCGGGTGCGGGTGCGCCTGGTGCCAATGCCGGCGCCGTCAGATGAAGCTTTTGCAGCCAGTCGAAGAACGCGGCCTTGTCGGCGTAATAATTGTAATAACTGTATTGCGCACTACCCATGAGCGCGATGAGGCTGAAAAGCAGGAGCGTCGTGCAAAACATGATCTTCCACGGGCCATTCCTGAGCAAATCGGCAAAGTCTTGTTTCGGGGGAGTTTTCTGTTCGGGTTTGGGATGAATGCGCTCCTTGGAAACGGCAAAAGTGATGAGGAACAGGACGAGGCACAGGGCAGCCCAAAGGCCCATGGTCATTTGCCAGCCGAGTTGTCGGTCGTGAGTGGGGCCGCCGAATCTGAAAACCAACGGTAGCGTCACGCCGACGACCACGAATTGCGCGACCATGACCGCGATGAAGCGGTAGGAATTGAGCTTCGCGCGCTCAACCACATCGCCGGTCATGACGGCGCCAAGTGCCGAGTAAGGCATATTGTTGGCGGAATAGAGCGTCATCAGCAGGATGTTGGTTACAAACGCGTAAGCGATTTTCACTGGCTCCGCGAAATGAGGTGTCGTGTAGGCCAAAACCATGACGACAGCCCACGGGACCGAAGTCCAAAGCACCCAAGGACGGAACCTGCCCCAACGAGTGTTGGTGCGATCGGCCAGTACACCCATGAGCGGATCGAAGAAGGCGTCCCACAACCGAGCTACCAGGATGATGGTCCCAGCGGTGGCCCCGCTGATGCCGAACACGTCCGTGTAAAAGCTCGCCTGAAAGCAGACCATCGTCATGAAGACGAAGTTCGCCGCGGCATCGCCACCACTGTAGCCGGCTTTCTCAAAAAACGAGAGTTTTTGGTGAAAGTGTTGTTCTTTTTGCTCTGCCATAGTCTGGTCGTGGGTTGGGGTTTACTACGTCACCGTGAGAATCACCTTCTGCAGGTCGCTGTCGCGCGCGGAATTGCCGACCATGATTTCAAATTCGCCCGGCTCCACGACGTATTTCATCTGGAGGTCGTAAAATGCCAGCGACTCCGGCGTGATGTCAAGCGCGACGGTCTGGGTCTCGCCCGGTCGCAACGAAACCTTTTGGAAGCCCTTCAATTCCTTGACCGGCCGGGTCACCGAACTGACGCAATCGCGGACATACATTTGCACGACCTCGGCGCCGGCGCGCTTGCCGGTGTTCCTGACGTCCACCAAAAGGCGGGTGGACTCATTCCTGCGGATTTTATCCTTTACCAGACGCGGATTTTTAAACGTGAAGGTTGTGTAGCTCAAACCAAAACCGAAGGGATAGAGCGGGGAAGCGTCGTCGAACAAATAACCGCGGCGTGCGGAGGGTTTGTAATTGTAAAAAGCGGGCAAATGACCTGCCGATCGGGGAATAGTCGTGGGCAGCTTGCCGCTGGGATTGAAATCGCCGAACAACACGTCCGCCACCGCGTGGCCGGTTTCCTGACCAAGATACCAGCATTCGAAAATGACCGGCACGTTCTCATTCAGATATTGAATGGACAACGGGCTGCCGTTGAACAGGAACACGATGACCGGTTTGCCGGTCGAAAGCATGGCCGTGACCAATTCCTGCTGGCGACCGATCAGTTCCAGCCGGGTGCGGTCGCCCAGGTGTTTGAGCGACCACGCTTCCCGCGAAGTCTGTTCATTGCCGCCAATGGCCACCACGATAACATCTGCCTGCTGGGCCACATGGACGGCCTCCTGGATGAGCTTGCGGTCTTCCTCCGGCTGGCTGGGCGTCACCAAGTCCTGGTTCCAAGACCCGCCCACGGTGATTTTGCAGCCTTCGCAATAAGGCACCTGCACCCGGTCACCCACCTTCGAGCGGATGCCTTCCAGCAACGAGGTGTAAAACTTGGGGCGACAGCTGTTGCCGCCGAGCATTTCGCGGTCGGCATTTGGTCCGATGACGGCGATGGATTTGATTTTGCTCGGATTGAGCGGCACCAGGTTGTTCGTGTTTTTGAGCAGCGTGATCGTCTCCCGCGCCGCCTGCAGCGCCAGCTTGCGGTTCTTTTCGCTGCCGACAATCCGCTCCGCCTCGTTGGGATTCACGTAGGGGTCATCGAATAACCCCATTTTGAACTTCCAGAACAACATCGGCGTCACGAGCTCATCGAGTTGGGACTCCTTCAACACTCCCTGGCGGACCAGTTCAACCAGGTGCAGGTAGCAGTCCGGTTCGGGAAACTCAATGTTCACGCCCGCCCGCACCGCCAGCGCACAGGATTCAGTCTTGTCCTTGGCCACGAAATGGCCGTGCGTGTCCGGCCGACAACCGAGTTCCCAGATGGCGTAGTAATCCGAAACCACAAAGCCCGGGAAACCCCATTCCTTGCGGAGCACGTCGCGCAGCAGCCATTCGCTGGCATGCGATGGGACACCGTCAATTTCGTTGTAGGACGCCATCACGCTGATGGCACCGGCCTTTTGGATGGCCTCTTTGAACGGATACAAGAACGTTTCGCGCAGCAGGCGCAGGGAGACGTTGACCGGGGCGCAATTCTGGCCGGATTCGGGCTGGCCGTACGCGGCAAAATGTTTCAGGGTGGCAATGATGCGTTTTTTATCTTTGAAGGATGCGTCGCCCTGGAATCCCCGCACTGCGGCCATGCCGAGTTGCGTCACCAGAAACGGATCCTCGCCGAAGGTTTCCTCGACCCGGCCCCAGCGTGGATCGCGCGCCACATCCACCACCGGCGTGAGTGCCTGGTGGGTGCCGCGGACGCGCGCCTCCTCGGCGGCCATCTTGTAAAGCGCCTCCACCAGTTCCAAATTGAACGTGGCGGCCAGACCGATGGGCTGGGGAAAGCTGGTGCTGCCGATGGCCGCCTGCCCGTGCAGACATTCCTCGTGAAACATCACCGGGATGCCCAGCCGGCTGTTTTCGAGGAAGAATTTCTGGATGGCGTTGGTCAACTCCGCCATGCAACGCGCGTCCTTGCCCCGGCCCGCGTCACTGGGCCGGCCAACCTGGCCGAGTCCATGCCCCTTTTTGAAGGCGACCCTGGCCTTCTTAAGGTCAAAATTGCCGTCGCCATCAACGAGCGTTTCGGATTTTTGCTGCCAGACGCACATCATCTGTGCGGCTTTCTCCTCGAGCGTCATACGCGACAGCAGATCCTTCACGCGTTTGGCGACAGGCAGGGCCGGGTTTTTGTAGGGCAGGATCGGGGGAACGACTCGCTTGACGGCAGGAGTTGGCATCTTCATGCGTTCCTGTTCTTCCAAAAGGCTCGGGCCGACACAGCGTCGCTCATGACCAGACGGTTAGTGCCCGCTGCAGCCCGTGCTGTCAATTGCGAAATGGTGGCGAATAATCTATCCACTGCCGCACACCGGACGTGCGAGAACCTACAAAACCGCACGAAGTCTCCGCGTTGAAGCGGCCTGAACCCGCAGCCATGAAGCCAATTACGAGGCTCGGTTTCATCCGAAGTCACCTCGCAAGCCATTTCTCTTCTTTTCCACAGTGCGACACGCTCCATAATGGCGCCCGCAAAAGAGCAATTTCGTATCAATATTTGCCTTGTCCTCGTCCGCCGCTTTCCGTAGAAAGGGCATACGCAAAGCACCGTCGGCGGCAACGGCAGGGCGATGTTGTGCGATACTCGAACCAGCCGTCTGCCGACCGACGCGGAGGGGGTCATGAGCGAGCCATGATGAATACACCCGACCAAACCGTTCCGGCAGACAGGGCCGAAGGCGCAGGCCAGACTGCTTTGAAAGACGTTTTCAAGGACGACTTTTATATTGGCGCCGCCCTCAGCGTGGACCAGATTTCCGGCAAGGAGCCTGACGCCATGGCCCTGGTGGAAAAACATTTCAACTCTATCACGCCGGAAAACATCCTGAAGTGGGAGGAAGTTCATCCGGAACCGGGCCGATACAATTTCGAAGCGCCGGACCGTTATGTGACCTTTGGCGAAAAGCACAAAATGCATATCATTGGCCACACGCTGGTCTGGTTTTATCAGACGCCGGACTGGGTGTTTCAGGACGCATCGGGCAAACCCCTGAGTCGTGAGGCGTTGCTGGAACGGATGAAGGACCACATCTTCACGGTGATGGGCCGTTACCGGGGACGAATCCACGGTTGGGACGTCGTCAACGAAGCCATCATGGCGGATGGTTCTCTCAGGAAAAACAAATGGTTGGAGATCATCGGCGAAGACTATTTGGTCAAGGCCTTTGAATTTGCGCGCCAGGCCGATCCTCACGCCCAGCTATATTACAATGAGTACGATTATGAGTTCCGCCCCAAGTGCGAAGGGGTCATCCGGCTCGTCAAGAACCTGCAAGCAAAAGGTGTCCGCGTGGATGGCGTTGGCATACAGGGTCACTGGTTTCTGAACTTTCCGCGGATAGATGAGATTGAAGTCTACGTCCTGACCCTCGCCCAGTTGAACGTAAAACTGATGATCACTGAGTTGGACATAGGAGTGCTTCCTTTTTATCCTGTCGATACCCCAAAAGTGGACCTCTCTTCCTTCGATGCAGAAACGCAGAAGAAATACAATCCGTATCCGAACGGCCTGCCGGACGCTGTCCAGAAAGACCAGGCAAAGCGGTACGCCGATTTGTTTTCACTCTTCCGGAAGCACCGGGACAAGTTCAGCCGGGTCACGTTTTGGGGCGTGCATGACGGCCAATCCTGGCGCAGCTACCTGCCGATCATCGGCAGGACCGACTATCCCCTGCTGTTCGACCGTCGCTGCCAACCAAAGCCCGCCGTTAATGCCATCATAAAAGTGGCGCAGGGGAAAAGCTGAAAATCCAACAACCTCACGCAAAGATCATTGATAAGAAATTGCCTTCTGCGCGCCGGCATGTGCTAACTTATCATGGAGCGCGGATTGTCCCCAATCCGCAGCGGATGTATTATCGGGAATGCTGCGAGTTGGGACAACTCGCGCTCCGGACAGCAGTGCAAACTTCAAGTTATGACACTACCAAAACACGCCGCATTGTTTGACTTTGGACTTTAGACTTTGCCCCACCGCTTAGAGCCACTCCTTAATTTTCTCCTGGTATTTGTTGTAAATGAAGCCGAGGACGAGCAACACGATGCCGAGCGCCATGAAACTCAGAATGCGATAGAGGGTTTCCAGTTTCCAAACATCGAAAATGACGACGCGTCCCAGCGCGAAAGCGAGCACCCCGAGGCCAAGCCAGCGATACACCCGTTCGCGCAAGGCCATGCCGGCCGCGAAGAATATGAGCGCCAGCGCCGACCAGCTCGCGGTCAGGTAAAATCCGCTGGCGTTCAGGCAAACCCAGCGTGTGAGAAACAGCCAGAGGCTGAGTCCGCCAACAATGATCACGGCGCCGTGTATGCGGGAATCCAGGTCGTAGCGTTCGGGCAAACGTTTCGCCATTTGTCGTTGTCCGAGCAGAATTACAATCACGACGAGATTCGGCCAGTACACTGTCGGGGCCTCAAGCAGCGGCAGCCAGAACAAAGCCAGCGCCGTCAGCGTATATGCCGCGCTGCAAAGCAGTATTTCCCGGTTTCGATACAACCCGGCCCAAAGGAACATCCACAAGCCGAGCAAGGCCAGAAGCCAAATCCGTTCCCGCGCAGGAATGTATTCGCAAACCCACCAAATCGACATCACCAGCGCCACCCAGCGATAGAGCAATGCGATTTGAAGCAACGGTGTGCGGATCTGTTCGCTGGCATCGGGCTTGCGCTTGAACCATCTCACGGCGCCAAAGGAGAGCAGGACGAACGCGGCAATCGGAGCGAGCGGGAAATGCCACTCCGGCTTGGTCTGCGAAAGCTGCCACACAAATTGCACACCGCTGACGAGCAAAAAGATTTGCCCAAAAGCGGCCAGGAACCACATGCGCGTGAACACGCCGTAAGCCGTGATGCCCACGGCGAGCAGACTGGTCAACATCAGCCAGGCGGGTGCACCCACCAGCGGATTAAGCCAGAAATACAGCACTCCCACGAGTGCCAGCGCGTAAAAGCCCTGCCAGAACAATGGCCCCCGCGAATCGGTCACCAGGACTTTTTGCCGCTGCCACCAGTGGCTCAACCCAACCGTGACGGCGATCATCAAGGCGGGATTCCACCACGGAGGCGAAGCCGAAGGCAGGATGGAGTGCCACAGCCACGCGAATTGGCCAAGCAAAAGATAGCCCTGGCCAAACAAGACCAGCTCGCGCAGGCGCAGCACGTAAATCGAGAAGGTCAGCGCAAGCGCTTCAACCGCCAATGCCAGCGGGAAGTTTGCCGGGGTTGTATTATACCACGTCGTCGCCAGCCAACTGGCGAGGGCGAGAATGGTGAAGTACGCCGGAACCGGTCGAATCGGATATTCATCATCCTCCGCCGCGCTCCGGCGGTGAGACCAAAAGGCGTTGAAGGTCATCAAGGCTCCGAGCGCTGCGCCAAGATAAAGCCCGTGCAGGTTGTTCCGCTCCAGGCTGGCAATCCCCCAGCCGACTGCCAGCGCACCCGAAAGGTACGCGCCAATTTGCAGGACGAGACTTTGTCTTAGAAGCCCAAGCGTCAGCAGCACGACGCTTTCCGTGCCGAGCAGGAGTGCAAGTTTCAGCCCGGCGAATTTTGTAATCAGCCCGACCGTCGCGAGCAGCAGGCCTTGCGTGAGATAAGAGTTTTTGGTGAGCGGTTCCGCGGCCAGGGTCCAGCGCGCCAGTGCCGCCAGTCCGAGGAGCACGACACCGTAACCGAGCGAGAATTTCCAGAAGCCGCCGTGATGCACCTGCAGCATCGTCAGCAGGAACATCGTGAAGAACGCGCCATTGTTCAGCGTGAGAAAGCCCGCGCGATTTGGGCCGGCAAATTTTTCGTGCTTCGACAGGAAAACCGCCGCCGTGAACGAGAGCCAGTAGCTCATCAGAAAGACCGCGCCCGTCCACAACCCTTCTTCCGGCGAAGCCCAGTGCCAGGAACTGCCATCAAAGAAACGCCAGAAACCATACGCGGCGTAAGTGGCCACGAGGCTGGCCAGCGAAAGCACCGCCCAGCGATTGCGCACGAGGAAGAACACTGCGGCGAGCGTCAGCACGAGATTGGAGTAAAGCGTGAACGAGCCGACGCGTGTGATGACAGACGTGTAGTAAGCCAGCCCGACGGCAAACAAGGCGAGCACCTCGGATTTTTTACGATCCGCAATCCAGGTCATGAAGCCCGCCCAGGCCAGCAACAATGCGCCATCCAGCAACGCACTGTTGATGATGCACAACTGTTGGATGTGATGCGCGGCGTAAGTTGTGAAATACACCGCCGCCAATCCGCCGGCGAAGAGCACCTGCGCATAATTCTTCAAGGATTCCTTCGCCGTCTTGCGCTGCCACCAGGCGCCGAACCCGAGTAAAACCGCACTGGCGGCGTAGAGCAGCAAAACCTTTCCCGTCGGGCCGAGCAGGCCGATAAAATTTTCGTAAGCGTAGTTCCCGAAAAAGACGAGGCCGGTCAACAACATTACTATCCCGATGCGCACGAGCCAATAAGTGCCAAGGCGCATTTCGAAGGAGGATTTCGGCGGTGGCGAAGCCGGCACAACTCTGGCGACACGGCGCGGCGGCCCCGGCGGCGGCTCAACGGCTGTGGACAGACGTGTTGAGCAGTTGCAATGCGGACAAAGAACCGTGTCGCCCAACGCACTGGCAGGGAATTCAATGTGCCCACCACAAAACGCGCACAAACATTTCAAGAACTTCGCTTGGACGGGTTCCACATGCAGCTTCAGGGGCGGGGGCGTTGGTGGCGCCGGACTTTGCAGTGCGACCGGCGCAGGCGCAGGGGCAATTGGAAGGGCAGCGGGTTGCGACACAGGCGGAGTGCCAGGCGGAATCGACGACTGGATCGATTGCGGTATTGGAATCTGGCGCGGCACTTCAGCGGGCGCGGCACTTCGCGCAATCTCCGGTTGTGAAGCGTCGGGAAGTTTGACGACGATTCGCGGCGGCAGAGGCGTTGCGGGTGTCGTTGACGGCCCCTTGTCCTGCTTGGTTTCCAGAAGTTTCAGTCGCCCGGCCAGCTCCGACAGTTCCTGCTGCAATTCAGAATGCCGCTGCTTGAGCCACTCCAAGTCCCAACGTTCTTGATCGTTCATAAATGGTTTCGACCATTATGCCGTTGTTTTTGACGCGAAAAGATGCCTCGGGTTAAAGGGGCGACGGCCAAATCCGGTCTGGTGAGTGTTTGCATAGGCTCGCATTCAAAATGCAGCACCAGCCAAAATTCAGCGCAGGCTACGGACAATAATGCCGACAGGCCAGCCCAAAAGACGAATCCGCCAGGAAATCAGGAAACGCGCGGGCACGCTGATTGGTTCTCATGCGCGCAAGTTAGCGAAACTCTGCTTACAGCCGTCAATTGATAAATCTTTTGGGGATATTGATTGAACCGATGACCAATTGATTCAGCCCGGACGGATCTTTCACAGTTGAAGATTTCCATTTGCCGGCCCGCATTTCTGCGGCATGATGGAGTTGAATTATGGGCAAGCGACGCGAAGCGCGCGAACGCGCCGTGCAATTTTTGTTTCAGTACGATTTGAACCCGCCGGAAAATCTGGATCGGGAGCTCAATGAATTCTGGGACACGCAGCGCGCGGCGGCCATCGCCGGTGAAAAAGGCCCGGCGACGTGGGGCCAGCCGGTCGAACTGCCGCCGCCCACCGCAGGAGAGGTCGAAATGCGTCTGTTCGCCGATCCGCTGATTCGCGGCACCCTGGAACATCGTGACGCGATTGATGAGCACATCAAAAAGCACGCGAAAAATTGGGAGTTCCATCGCATCGCCGCGGTGGACCGCAATATCATGCGGCTGGCGATTTACGAAATGCTGTTCCGCGAGGACATCCCGCCCATCGTCAGCATCAACGAGGCCGTGGACATCGCCAAAAAATTTTCCACGCAGGACAGCGGCAAATTCGTCAACGGCATTCTCGACAAGGTGCGCAGCGAGTTGCTGCGACCGGCCAGGATCGTCAAATGAAATTTGCCGACCTTCATCTGCACACGCGTTTTTCCGACGGCACGTTTTCGCCGGAGGAATTGACCGGGCACGCCCGGCGGCTCGGCTTTGCGGCGCTGGCGTTGACGGACCACGATTCGGTCGAAGGCTGCGCGCCCATGGCGGCGGCCTGCGGCGCGGTGGGCATCGAGGCCATCACCGGCACGGAACTCACCGCCGAGTACAACGACACCGAGGTGCATCTGCTCGGTTATTTTTTGGACACGCAGAATCAAAAGCTGCTCACGGAAATCGCCAGGTTCCAGTCCGTCCGCCAGGACCGCATCCGCGAAATGGTGGCCAAGCTCAATCAATTGAAAGTGCCGCTCGAAGTGGAATCCGTCTTTGTGCTGGCCAACTGCAAATCGCCCGGCCGCCCGCACGTGGCGCGTGCGCTGGTGCAGGCCGGCCTGGTCAAAAATCTGGACGAGGCGTTCGCGCGTTTTCTCAAAAAAAACCGCCCGGCGTGGGTGCCCAAGGCCAAGATGTCCGCGCTGGAAGGCGTGGAATTGATCCATCAAGCCGGCGGCCTCGCCGTCATGGCGCATCCCGGTTTGAACCGCACCGACGAAATCATTCCCGCGCTCGTGGAGGCCGGGCTGGACGGCATTGAATGTTTTCACACGAAACATTCGACCGCGATGTCCGAACGCTACCTGGAAATCGCCGACCAGTTTCATCTGCTCGTGACCGGCGGCTCGGATTGCCACGGCTTCAGCAAGGGCAAGCCGCTCATCGGCACCGTCAAACTGCCCTACGAACACGTGGAAAAGCTCAAGTCGAAGGTCGGGAGTCGAAAGTCGAACGCTGGCGCGCCGGTCGGAAGTCATTGAGCAACTCAGTGCTTTTCGCCCCTCGCTGCAAATCTGCCGTCAAGCATGGACACAAACAAACACGAATCGTTGATGCAGCACGACGGTGTATGGAGCACCAGTCGCAGCCGTTCGCCTTGTCACCGGACTGCGACCGGGTCTGCGACCACAGCCGCGCTCCGGCATCTGTGTCCATTCGTGTCCATCCGCGGTTAAAATCTCATGGGACTCTTTTCAAAATTCAAAGCCGGCCTGCAAAAAACGCACAGCAAGCTGGCGCACGAAATCAAACGCATCGTCACGCGTTCGCCCAAGCTCGACGCGGCATCGCTTGAGGATCTCGAAGCCGCGCTCATCGCCGCCGACCTCGGCCTGGCCGTGACCGCGCAGATTGTCGCCGCCGTGAAACACGCCTACGAAACCCAGGGTGGCGCGGGCCTGGATGTCTTCAGCATTGCCCGGGTGGAAGTGGAAAAAAATCTGTTGGCCAACAAGACGGATTTGATCAAGGCCGCGCATGGCCCGACCGTGGTTTCCATTGTCGGCGTCAACGGCACCGGCAAAACCACCACGGCCGCCAAGCTTGCGCATTTGGTTCAAGCGCAAAAGAAAACCGCGTTGCTCGCCGCGTGCGACACCTTTCGCGCCGCCGCCATCGAACAAATCAAACTATGGGGGCAGCGGTTGAAGGTTGAGGTTGTCGCCGGCGCTTACGGCGCGGACGCGGCCTCCGTGGCCCACGACGCCGTCGCCGCTGCGCAGGCGCGCCAGGCCGATTACCTGTTCATTGACACCGCCGGACGGCTGCACACAAAGCATAATTTGATGCAGGAACTGCAAAAGCTGCATCGCGTCATCGGCAAACAACTGCCCGGCGCGCCGCACGAGGTTCTGTTGGTGCTCGACGCCACGACCGGCATGAACGCGCTGAACCAGGCGCGCGAGTTCAACAAGATTGTGCCGCTGACCGGGCTGGTGGTGACCAAGCTCGACGGCACCAGCAAGGGCGGCATGGTCGTGGCCATCCAGAAGGAACTTGGCCTGCCGATCAAATTCATCGGTCTCGGCGAGCAGGCGGACGACTTGCAGCCCTTCGACGCGAAGCAATTCGCGCAGGCGTTGTTCGAGGAATAAAACCAATTCCTTCAACGCAAAGACGCGAAGGCGCAAAGAATTTTAAACACGGATTAACACCGATGGACACGGATTTTGTTTTGCGCTCTTTACATTCCTTTGTGTCTCGCCCTCCGGCTCGCCCGGCGCGGCTACGGCACGACTTCGCCGAATCCGATTGCGGCGTAGCGGCGTCCCGGCAGAGCGCCGCACTTCCTTTCGCCGTTTTTTTCAAATGGCGGCTCTCTGCCGGGCAGCCGCTACGTTCCCCGGCCCAGGGTTTTTGAAGCTTGTCTCCGGCAGGGATGACGTGTAGAGGGTAAGTCGCATGAATCAATTCACGCGCCGGGTTTTGTTTTTCCTGTTTTTTTTGTCCGGGTTTTGCAGCCTCGCTTATCAGGTGATTTGGACCCGCATGGCTTTTGCCTCCTTCGGAATTATTACTCCGGTACTTTCCGTGGTGTTGTCGGTATTCATGCTGGGACTGGCCGTTGGCGCCTGGGCGGGCGGGCGATTCATTGCTTCACTGGTTGAGAAAACCGGGCTCTCGGCAGTCGTCTTTTACGCTGGCGCGGAATTATTGATTGGGCTGGGGGCGTTTGCGGTTCCCAAATTATTCGCCATGGGCGAGCACATTTTGCTGACCAGCGGCGAGACGGATTCCTTCCGTTATCTTTCCTTATCGGCATTGGTTCTGGCGTTTTCCATTCTGCCTTGGTGCCTGTTCATGGGGACGACCTTTCCCTTGATGATGGCTTACGTCCGGGAGCGGGATTGTAAAAACACGGCAAGTTTCAGTTTTCTCTACCTGGCCAACGTGCTGGGCGCGATGAGCGGCACACTTTTGACCGCCGTTGTCTTGGTGGAACTGTTGGGGTTTCGCCACACGCTTTGGGTGGCTGCCGCAGGCAATTTCACCATTGTCGCCATCGGTGGATGGCTGGGCTGGAAGCAACGAGGTTTTGTGGCCAATGCTTTGACGCAAGCGGAACCCTCAACCGGGTCAGGCAATCCGTCCTTGCCCGCCAATGCCCGCAGCCGGCTCATAAAATGGATTTTGTTTTCAACCGGTTTTGTGGCCATGGCGATGGAAGTGGTTTGGACCCGCGCGTTCACGCCGGTTTTGAAAACGCAGGTCTATTCCTTTGCTTTGATTGTTTTCACCTATTTGGGGGCCACTTTTTTCGGTTCATGGATATATCGCCGGGATCTTCGGAAGCATCGCCTCAGTTCCACGGGGGAATTGATTTCCGCGCTGGCGATCACAGCTCTTTTACCAGTGCTGGCCAACAATCCGCATTTTTTTGGGGCAGATTACTGGACCGCTTCGATTGATGTAAGCAGCGTAATCATTCTGTTGGGCAGTATCTGTCCGTTTTGCGCTTTGCTGGGTTATCTGACTCCGAGTCTGATTGACGAATACGCCGCCGGCGATCCGGCTGTTGCCGGGAAAGCTTATGCGGTCAATGTCCTCGGTTGCATTCTGGGGCCGCTGTTCGCCTGTTATGTTTTATTGCCTCAGTTGAGCGAACGTTACGCATTGATCCTGCTCGGCTTGCCGTTTTTCATCTTTTGGTTCTTTTTTTTCAAATCCCAACTCCAATGGCAGCGTTGGGGATTGGGACTGGCCATCGGAGTTGCTCTGGTTTGGTCTTCGTTATGCGCCGAAGATTTTGAAGGCATGCTGTTCAAAACCGAGAAGCACACAACTGTGCGGCGGGATTATACCGCCTCGGTGATTTCCTTTCGAGAAGGCTGGCGGCGGAGCCTTTTGGTCAATGGGATTGGCATGACCAAGCTGACCCCCATCACTAAATTCATGGTTCATTTGCCGCTGGTTTTTCATCAGGGAAAACCTGAATCAGCTCTGGTTATTTGTTTCGGCATGGGTACGACTTTTCGTTCAGCTTTGAGTTGGGATATTGACACAACGACGGTGGAACTGGTGCCGAGTGTGATGAAGGCTTTTGGATTTTATCACGCGGATGCGGCGCGTGTGCTCAATAATCCCAACGGACATATCGTCATCGATGATGGAAGACGCTATCTCAAGCGCACCGCAAAAAAATTCGATGTTATCGTGATTGACCCGCCGCCACCGGTGGAAGCGGCGGGTTCCAGCCTGCTCTATTCCACGGAATTTTACGCCTTGGTCAAACAGCATTTGAAACCTGATGGAATAGTTCAAATCTGGTTCCCCGGCGGAGAAGTGTTGACGGGACAGGCGGTAATTCGCTCCACCCAGGAATCATTTCCGTATGTGCGCGGCTTCTCATCGATTGAAGGGTCCGGAGTGCATTTATTGGCCTCCATGGATCCCATCAAAATACCAACTCCCGAACAACTGTCGGCGTGCATGCCTGCCGCCGCAAAGAAAGATCTATTGGAATGGAGTCCTGCTCAAGATTTGCCTGGCTATCTGGGGTTGGTTGTGGTGCGGGAAATTTCTCTCCAGAGCGTCCTAAACCCCAACCTGGAAATCCGAATCACCGATGACCATCCTTACAACGAATACTTCCTGCTGCGGCAGTGGGGTCTGTCCTGGCGTTGATTCGCATCTAAATGGATACGCGACAAAAATTCTTTTCCGAAAATTATTTGAATTACATGCGACAAGCCGTCGGTTTGGCGCGGCGCGGTTGCGGCATGACGTCGCCGAATCCGGCGGTCGGCGCGGTGTTGGTGAGGGGCGGCAAAATCATCGGACGCGGCTGGCACCGGCGTGCCGGCGAACCACACGCGGAAATCGAGGCGCTCCGCGATGCGCAAAAACACGGTCATAATCCGCGCGGCTCGACGCTTTTCGTAACGCTCGAACCCTGTTGCACACGGGGCCGCACGCCGCCCTGCACGGACGCCATCATCGCGGCGGGAATCAAGCGTGTGATTGTGGGCGCGGTTGACCCGAATCCGAAACATGCCGGGCGCGCTTTCAAAATTTTGCGCCGGGCCGGCATCGCCGTAATGCGGTGGGGCGAGGCTACCGACGAGCCGCGGCCCGGCTCGCGAGGACCCTCGCCCCACCAAAAGCTCGCCAACGAATGCGCGCGGCTGAACGAGGCGTTCAACCACTGGATCGTCCATCGCACGCCATTTGTCACCGTGAAGGCGGCCATGACACTCGACGGGAAAATTGCCACGGCCAGCGGTGAATCGAAATGGATCACCGGCGAAGCCGCGCGCGCCTGCGGCATGAAATTACGGCAGGGCGCGGATGCGATCCTCGTGGGCATCAACACGATTCTGGCGGATGATCCATCGTTAACCTTTCGGTCAAATGCCAATTCCAAAGGGAACATTCAACATTCAACATTCAACATTCAACATCCAAAACCACGGCGCATCATTCTCGACTCTATGGCGCGGACTCCGCTTGAAGCGAAAGTGGTGAGCGATAAACATGCGGCACTGACAACAATTGTGGTCAGCAAACGCGCGCCGAAGAATCGCATGGCGACCCTGGCCAAACGAGTGAACATCATCGTCGCACCCGCCACCAAACGGCGCGCACGGAGTGACGCACCCTGCCAAATTGATCTTCGCTGGCTCATGCGAGAGCTGGGCGCGGAAAACGTCACCAGCCTGCTGATTGAGGGCGGCGGCGAGGTGAATGCGTCGTTCCTGCTCGGCGGTTTGGCGCAGCGCGTGGCGTTTTTCTACGCGCCGAAAATCCTGGGCGGACGTGATTCGCGCAAGGCCGTCGCCGGCGAAGGCGCAAGGAGCCTGGCTGAGGTGATTCAACTGCGCGACGTGGAATGGAAGCGGCTTGGCCCGGATTGGTTGCTGACGGCGCGGGTCATTCCGTAGTGGCACCTCGGCAGAGTGCCGCCATTTTGAATCAAGTTTGCGGTACTCTTCCGAGACACCGTTACGAAGCAAAGGCGGCTCGACAGGGTCTCGCGGCGGCTTTAACTTTTCCCGGAATGTTCACAGGCATTGTTGAAGAAGCGGGAACCGTCGAGCATATCAAGCCGGCGGCGAAATCCATCGAACTGACCATACGCGCCGGCACGACCGGCCGCGGCCTGAAGCTGGGCGGCAGCCTGGCGGTGAACGGCTGTTGTCTGACGGCGATAAAGGTTTCTCCGCGCGGGAAATCCAAGCTCGCGCAATTCGATTTGCTCCAGGAAACGTGGCGGCGCACCAATCTCCAGTTTGCCAAACCCGGCTCGCTGGTGAACCTGGAACGGCCGCTCCGCGCGGACGGCGAGTTTGGCGGGCATTTCGTGACCGGCCACATTGACGGCGTCGGCAAAATCATCCGCTGGGAACGCGCCGGGCAGGACCACGTGCTCGACATCGCCGCGCCGCCGGAGGTGATGCGTTACATCGTTTTCAAAGGTTCGGTGGCGGTGGACGGCATCAGCCTCACGGTCGCCGGCGTGCAGAAAAAAAGTTTCCGCATCTGGATCATCCCGCACACCTACGAAATCACAGCCCTGCGGGAACGGAAGGTTGGTGACGCGGTGAACCTGGAGGCCGATCTGCTGGGCAAATACGCGGAAAAGTTCATCGCAGCGCGCGGCCGGCGTTGACCTGGGCGGGTTGAACATTGCCGCGCAGGTTGTCTGTAGCGGAAGAAAGTGCGATGTTGACCGTGCAGCCTTCCCCGCAAAGTGAAAACGCGTGAGACCGAGACAGTGCAAGCAGTAAAAACGGACCCGGCTTCAAAGCCCCTGCCGCCCGTGGTCCAGCGCCCGAAAACGGGCGGTACGCTGGCCGACCTGCTCGACCGTCATACGAGTGTGGGCGTGCTTTGGAAACCGGAGGATGGCCGTGTTCGGTGCGTGGCGTGCGGTCACCGGTGTTTGATCGCGCCGGGCCGGCGCGGGATTTGCAAGGTGCGCTTCAACGACGGCAGCCAGTTGCGCGTGCCGTTCGGCTATACCGCCGGCGTGGCCTGCGATCCGGTGGAGAAAAAGCCGTTCTTCCACGTGCATCCCGGCAGCGACGCGCTCACCTTCGGCATGTTGGGCTGCGATTTTCATTGTTCGTATTGTCAGAACTGGATGACGAGCCAGGCGCTGCGCGATGAAGCGGCGTCCGCGTTTTTCCAAACGGCCACCCCGGAAGAACTGGTTCACGCGGCCCACCGTCACGGCGCGCGGCTGGTGGTGTCGAGTTACAACGAGCCGCTCATCACCGCCGAATGGGCCGTGTCCATCTTCCAGCCGGCGAAGGCACAGGGCCTGATGTGCGCTTTGGTTTCCAATGGCAACGCGACGCCGGAAGCGCTCGATTTTCTCCAGCCTTGGATCGTTGCCTGCAAAATTGACTTGAAAGGCTTTGATGACCGCCGCTACCGGACGCTTGGCGGCACGCTCGACCACGTGACCGAAACCATCAAACAGGTCCATCAACGCGGCCTCTGGCTGGAAGTGGTGACGCTCATCGTGCCGGGCTTCAACGACGACCCGAAGGAACTCCGGGACATCGCCCGGTTCCTCGCCTCGGTGAGCCGCGACATTCCGTGGCACGTCACCGCATTCCATCCAGATTACAAAATGACCGGCCCGCGTTCGACGAAGGCCGACGACTTGCTGCGCGCGGCGGAGATTGGGACCGAAGCCGGGTTGCGCTTCGTCTATGCCGGCAATGCGCCCGGCCGGGTGGGCGAATGGGAAAACACGCACTGCCCCGGCTGCGGCGAAACCCTGATTGTCCGCAGCGGTTACTTGATCCAGGAATACAGAATCACCACCCGCGGCACGTGTCCGCGCTGCGACGGCGTGATTCCCGGCCTCTGGCCGGCTGACGGCCCGGCCGCCGGCCAATACCGCCTGCCGCGCCGGGTGAACTTAAAATGAAAATGCGCGCCCGATTCAAGTCCGCGGCGAAAACCCCGGCGGTGCGTCTGCCGGCGGTGGCGGGACAATTTTATCCGGAGAACCCGGAAGAACTGCGGGCGATGGTGGGCAGTTTTTTTGCGGCTGCGAAAATCGTCTCTGACACAATTCCGAAAGCCATCATCGCGCCCCATGCCGGCTACCCATATTCCGGGCCCATCGCCGGCTCGGCCTACGCCTGCCTGGCGCGCGGGCGCGGCCGGCTCAAACGCGTGGTGCTGCTGGGGCCGTCTCACTTTGTGGGATTCGATGGATTGGCAGTCAGCAGCGCGTCGGTTTTCCAATCGCCGCTGGGTCCCATTCCCGTGGATGAGGAGGCGCTAATCCTAGTCCGCGCGTTGCCGCAAGTGACGACACTGGATGCCGCGCATCAGCGCGAACACAGTCTGGAAGTGCATCTGCCGTTTCTGCAAATCGCGCTGGGCGAATTCAAATTGGTCCCGCTGGTTGTGGGCGACGCCACGGCAAATGAGGTCGGAGCGGTGTTGAACGAACTCTGGGGCGGCGGGGAAACCTGCATCGTCGTTAGCTCAGACCTGAGTCACTACCACGATTATCCGACGGCGCAACAAATGGATCACGAGACGGCCCGCACCATCGAGACATTGAACTGGCAGGACCTCGGCGGCGACCAGGCGTGTGGCTGTCGGCCAATCTGCGGACTCCTGTGCGTGGCGAAGGAGCGCGGTTTGCGGTGCCGCACCGTGGATTTGCGGAACTCCGGCGACACTTCGGGCGGGCGCGACCGCGTGGTGGGCTATGGCGCCTTCATCTTCACGGAAGACTGAACACAGCGACACGAATTTCACGAATTTTCACCAATTCAAATGCGCTGAAGGCGCAACGGAAATTTAGCCCGGGGTTGGCGTGCAACGCCTACCCCGGGAAAACGTCCCACAAAATATTTCTCCCTCTCCTCCTCGAACGAGGAGAGGGGCGGGGTGAAGAGTCGAGCGGACGTGGATGGTTTTTTGGCGTGCTTGCCGGTGTGTGCGAAATCGCATATCATCGCAGCAAATGAACTCCCGCAAGCGGAGTTACTGGCGTTGGATTGCTGCCGACCAGGTTGCTGCCGGCTTGCTCCCTAAGATGCAGACCGACATCAGCCTGTCCTCGGCAAATCGAAAAATCATCATCGACTGCAAATTCACGCCAGAGGCGACGCAGCATCACTACGAAGCCGAAACACTCCGGTCATCGCACCTTTTCCAGATTAACGCCTACCTGACCAACTTGCCGGAAGGGAAACAGACGGAAGCTTGTGAAATGATGCTGTTGTATCCAACCGTTGATTCGCCTCTGTCCGTTGATTTCATGGACAAGAAGCACAAAATTAAAATCCGCACAATCAATCTTGATCAGCAATGGCAGGAGATTCACAACGACTTAATAGCGCTGGTGGCCTAGAATTCTTCGACTCCTCACCCCGGCCCTCATCCAGCCTTCGGCCACCTTCTCCCATCCGATAGGAGAAGGGATGTTTTATGGAACGCGAACCCAGGGCGGCGCTCATTTCATTTCGCTTGCCCTGGGCTATTATCTTTCGCCCTTTCAGGGCTTTCAATTCCGCCTTCGTTAACCGAAATTTCTCTACCGGGATGCGGAACTGATTTTTTTGAGGTTTGATCGTTGTGCAAGTCGCACAGTTTCAAGGGGTGGTCAGGCAAGAGTCGGTGTAGTATAGACCAAGACCCTTCTC
>Ga0181539_1002250_pt1 | contig 19634 bp, 17 predicted proteins | sample PEATcosm2014_Bin_46_FD_119767 | JGI IMG/M metagenome (GOLD analysis project Ga0181539, IMG submission 119767) | Peatland microbial communities from MTU Mesocosm Facility, Houghton, MI, USA - PEATcosm2014_Bin23_60_metaG | ecosystem: Environmental > Terrestrial > Soil > Wetlands > Peat | place... | reverse complement strand
TAGGCAGAGAGCAGGAATTCACTGAAGAGAAAAACCAGTCTAAGTCCGCGTAACTGAAACGTTTGCGCCCGTAGCTCAAGTGGATAGAGCATCGGCCTTCTAAGCCGAGGGCTGGGGGTTCGATTCCCTCCGGGCGCGCTGACTATTTTCATTTGAACGATATGTATCCGTTCTCACGTATCATGGCAATGGCAAAGGTGAAATTCTTGAAGCTGTCCAGTGGCCAGCCGAAGTCCGATGGCTCAAAAAAGATCTCATCGCAGGTCCGCGCCCAAGAAGCCCTGCAGCCCGAGACTTCGTGAGCCGCTAAAGCGCCATCGCGACACTGCGGTATGAAAGAAGACTCCTGTGCCTGTAGGAACCCAACGCAACGTGTGGCCCCTAACCTGGCATACTGGTACCATAGGGTCTGTGGCTGATCGGACCATTCACGATGGCGGTTCCGGTTCTGTGTCGCTGTCCGTCAACGAACGGACCACGGGTGCCGCTGGGCGAGACGAGCGCGTGGGTGCCGATACCGACGACGCCATCTTGGCCCGGGCAGCCCTGGTAGGCCAGGTCTGGGCCCAACGCGAGATCTGGTTCCGTTTCGCGCAGATGGTGTATGGCCTTTTTCGCCGGGCACTCGGCCCGCGCCACGACCATGACGATCTGACCCAGGAGGTGTTCCTCAGGGTTTTCCGCAGGCTACATACGCTGGAAAAAGCATCGGCCCTTCGCAGCTTCGTGTATTCCGTGGCGGTGCGCGTGCTGAGTGAGGAGATCCGCCGTTTGCGCATGCGCCGTCGGATCGTGGCTGAGCGGCAGGATTCTGCGATGGTCTCATCGTCGTCACCGGCCGATTTTGAGATGCGCGAGACGCTGTTGTCCGTCCAGCGGATGCTGGATCGGATGCGCGACAAGTACAGGGCCGTGTTCGTTCTCCGATATGTGGATGGCATGGAGTTGCAGGAGATCGCTTTGGGCCTGGACATCTCGCTGGCCACGGTAAAGCGGTATCTGAACAAAGCCTTGGCTTCCGTCCACAAGTCTGTGTCTCAAGAGGAAGATCAAGGACGGACGGGCTTGGGCACGGCGGCGCCGTCTCGTTTCTTCGGGGGTGGGCGATGACAAACACGCGGGAAGCCAGGATCATTGAGTATGTCGCCTCTGTGGCCAGGCAGGGACTGGGGCAGGTGACCGAGACCGAACTGGAGCAGGGCTGGCAGCGCCTGGCGAGCCGACTCGCACAGGGGCAGCATTTGGAGCCGGCGATTTCCCTGCGTCCCCGGTTTCCATGGGGCCGATGGGCGCTGGCCGGGGTGGCTGCCGTGGTGCTGGTTATTGCAGCCTATCGCCTGCCGCTCGCCCCGTCGGACAGGCCCCTGCACTGCATTGTCGAGGGAGCGACCGTGGGACCGGCTGAAACCATCACCGCCGCCACGAGCGCGCGCGTGCTCTTCTCGGACGAGTCCCGCCTGGGAATCGAACCATCCGCCAAGATCAGGCTGCTGGGCACCGACGCGCACGGCGCCCAGGTGGCCATTGCCGACGGCGAGATCGACGTGTACGTCAAGCCCCGCAAGGATTCGTCCTGGCGCTTCGAGGCCGGTCCTTTTTCGGTTTTGGTGAAGGGCACGGCTTTCCGTCTTGGCTTCGACGCGGCAAAGGGCCGCCTGGACTTGCACGTGAAGAACGGGGTGGTCGACGTGCGTGGCCCACGCGAGGATCGCGTCTTGACCCTGCGGGGGGGCGAATCGCTGGAACTGTTCGCGAACCCGCCGCGCGAGGTGCCCGTCGCCGCGCCTGCCCAGGTGACGACGGCGCCGCCGGTTGCCGCGCCACCGGAAAGCTCGCAGGCCGCCCCGACCGCGGCGAAGCACCCCGCACATGGCGGGGCGGCCCGGCTCGCACTGCACGACGGGGCAAGCCATCCGGTGCTCTGGTCGGACCTGATCGCAAAGGGGGACTTCTCCGCCGTCGTGCGAGATGCGGAAAGGCGCGGACTGGACGTCACCCTGGCACGCGGCTCGGCGCTGGATCTCATTACGCTGGCGGATGCGGCCCGCTACACCAGGAAGTACGAGACAGCCCGCCAGGCGTTGCTGGCCCTGCGTGCGCGGTTCGCGGGAAGCGATCGCGCCAAGGATGCCGCGTTCTTCCTGGGCCGTCTTTCCGAGGTTGGGCCTGCGTCATCCGACGCCGCCTTGACCTGGTATGACACCTACCTTGCCGAGGCCGGCCGGGGATCCTATGCCTCCGAGGCGCTCGGACGAAAGCTGACCTTGCTCGTTCCCCTGGACCGCGAACGGGCGCGCAAGGCTGCCCGGACCTACCTGCAACGCTTTCCCCAGGGGAATCAGGCCGAACTCGCTCGTTCCGTTGTAGACTCAGCGGCTGAGTGACCGCGCAGCTTGCCTCTTTGCTTCTGGCCGTTGCATCTCCCCCGGCCGACGTCGGGACAGGCACGCCTGCGGATTCGGGTCCTGCGGTGATCGCCGTGGCGATCCCCGAGGGACAGAACAGCGCTATGCAGGAGGCTCTCAACCGCTTGCGCGGCGAAGCCCTTTCGGTGGGCTTCGAGGTGCGCTTCATCCGCGGGGACACTCTCAACACACCCGACGCGCAACTCGCGACTCTCGCGCCCGGACCGCGAACCGCCGCGGTCGTGGTATTCGCCAATGCCTCCGACGCGGCCAGCGCGGAGTCCGGCTCCCGGCAACTCGACGTCTGGTTCCTCGATCGGTCGAGCGGCAAGACCTCGATGGCTCACCTGCGCGTCTCGGACGAGGACATGGATCGAGCGGACGTCGTCATCGCGGTGCGCGCCGTCGACTTCATCCGGGCCCGCATGTTCGATACCCTCGCGGCCAGACTGGCGACGGTAAAACCGTCGCCTCCGCCATCCGCACCAACGCCCGCCATACGAGATCGCACTTTCTTGGCCGGCGGTCTGGCGATTCTCGCCACCGCTTCGGGCTTTTCGCCGTCGCTGCTGCCCTATCTCGAGGGTGGGTATCAGCTGTACTCCTGGTTTCGCGTCACGGCCAGCGCATTCGGCTTGGGAACGCGCCCGCAGCTGCAGACCCAGGAAGGAACCGTGCGCGTCGATCAGCGCTTCCTCGGGTTTGGTGTTACCTTCACGCGCTGGCATTGGTGGCGACTTCTCCCCCATGCCGAAGCCGGCGCGGGCGCGTATCAGATGGTAGCCGAAGGAATCGCCAAGACCGGCTTTCAGGGACAAAACCTCACTGCCTGGTCGCTGGGCGGACGGGCCTCGGTGGGCGTCATGGCTTCCCTTGCCCGCCACTGGTTTGTTGACGTCACTGCGGGCACCTTGTGGCTCACACCGGAGCCACGCGTCTATAGCCTGCGGACTTTTGTCGCGAGCACGGGCCAACCTTCGTGGATGGGCTCCGCAGTCGTGGGAGCGCGATTCTAGTGAAGCGCGCGGCTGTCATTCTGCTGGGCCTTTGTCTCGGGTGCGACTCCCGAGATCTGGTCGTCATCACGCCGTTGGCGCCCGCCCTGGGCGAGCACTATCACATGGAGTACCTGGACCGTGGACTGGTCGCGGTCAGCGTGCCCAATGGGGTTTACCTGGGCTGGCGCATGTTCGGCTACGAATACGACGACACGGATCCCGCGCGGGTTGCCTACGCTGTCTACCGGGACAGCGCGCTGCTGGCGACCGTGCCCGACAGCACGAACTTCCTGGACCCCATGGGCAGCGCCGACGTTGAATATCAGGTGGCTGCGGTCATCGACGGAGAGACGCAGGAGCTGTCCCCCAAGGTGACCGCGTGGCCGCAAGACTACCTGCGGATTCCCCTGCAGGTTCCCCCGCCGGGCGTAACCCCGGCGACCTGCCCAACCCCCAACGAACGCTACACCTACAACGCCGGCGACGGCTCCGTCGGGGATCTCGACGGAGACGGACGCTACGAGATCGTCCTCAAATGGGATCCGTCAAACGCCAAAGACAATGCAGTGCCCGGTTGTACCGGCGACGTGCTTCTGGATGCCTACACGCTGGATGGGCAGTTTCTCTGGCGTATCGATCTGGGCCCCAACATCCGGGCAGGTGAACACTACACCCAGCACCTGGTCTATGACTTCGACGGTGACGGGAAAGCCGAAGTGGTGGTCAAGACCGCGCCCGGCACGCTCGACGGAACCGGAAGCTACCTGCAGACAGGACCGGCAGCAACCGACGACGACAGCGCTGACTACCGCAATTCATCCGGCTACATCCTCACCGGGCCCGAATACCTGACCGTGTTTGAAGGGGACACGGGCGCCGAGCTGGCAACGGTCGACTTTCAGCCTGCGAGGGGAGTGGTCGCTGCTTGGGGCGACGACTACGGCAATCGCGTGGACATCTTCCTTTCCACAGCGGCGTTTGTCGCCGATCAGCCCGATGGAACCGCCAGCGGTCGCCCGAGCATCATCATGGCGCGCGGGGTGTACACGCGCAACGTCCTTGGCGCCTGGAATTGGCGGGACGGCGCTCTCACGCTGATGTGGATGGCGGATAGCGATCAGGGCACCGCGTACGCAGGTCAGGGCGCCGACAGCATGATGGTGACGGACGCGGATGGCGACGGGGCCCAGGAGATCGTATACGGTTCGTCGACCATCGCCAGCAACGGAACACGGCTGTGTTCGACCGGCTTTGGCCACGGCGACACGCTCCACGTGGGCGTACTGGCTCCATCGCTTCAGATCAATGACATAGGCACGCAAGTCTTCATGGTCCACGGGGCCGGGGCCGCGGCTGCCTACGATGTGCACGATGCATTCGCTTGCGAACTGATCGTGAAGGGTCCGCGCACTGGTATCGACAACCGTGCTGGCGTGGCCGATGACATCTGGCCGGGCAATCCAGGCGCGGAGATGTGGAGCGACGCGAGCCCGGATCTCTTTTCGGCGACCGACGGCCATGCCCTTGGCGCCAAGCCGACTTCGACCAACTTCCTCATCTACTGGGACGCGGACGAATCGCGTGAACTGGAAGATGGCACGTCGATCACCAAGTACGGCGCTGGCACACTGCTGAGCTGTGCCCAGTGCGCGCCGGACAACTCCAACCGGACCCCCACCTTGACCGCGGACCTGCTGGGCGACTGGCGTGAGGAGATCGTCTGGCGCGAGGCGGACAACTCGGCCTTGCGTCTGTACACAACCACGGATGTGACCACGCGCCGAATCTACACTCTGATGCACGATCCTCAGTACCGCATGCAGGTGTCTTCCGAGCAGACTGGTTTCAATCAGCCTCCTCACCCGGGTTTTCACATCGGCAACGGCATGACGATGCCTCCCAAGCCAGACATCTTCGTGCGGCGGTAGCCCTGCTACGCCGGCATGCCCATGGTTTGGCGCACGGCCACGAACTCGGGCGTGCGCCGGCCTTCGCGGTCGCGCACAACCAGCGGCGGCTGGTTGACCAGGGGTCCAACCCCTGGGGCCGCGGTCATGGCAAAGACGACGAAGAGCGGGGCCTTGCCTTCGCGCGGGATCACCTCGCGCCAGTGGCTAAGCGCCAGGCCAGCCGCGCGCCCTGCGGGTTCGACACGCTCGCGCTGGATCCACGCCTCACACGCGACCAAGGGCGCGGCGGGCGCCAGCACGCGGGCGGCCGCCTCACAGTACGCCTCCACACCACCGTGATGCTCGAAGCGGCACGGGGCGCGCTGCTCCCGATCGGACTGCGGGCCAGTCCCGACGGGAAAGTACGGTGGCGTGCCGGTCACCAGATCAAAGGACCCCTGCCCTGCCAGCGACGCCGGATCGCGGAAATCGCCGTCACGGATTTCCACCCGACCAGCGGCACCGTTCCAGGCAAGGCTCCGCCGCGCCATCGCTGCGGAGATCTCCTGCACCTCCACGCCCAGCCCGCGCGCCTGCGGAAAGCGCCAGGCCAGGAACAAGGCGACACTGCCGATGCCTGTCCCCAGATCGAGCCAGCGCGCGGACGCCGGGTTGGCGAGCAGCGACGCGGCCATGTGTGCCGTCACCAGATCGTCGAGCGAAGTGCGATGGCCATCGAGCCGCTGCAAGATGCGCCAGTTTCCCGCCAGCCAGCACAGATCCTCGCCCGGGCCCGGCCACAGATCCCCGGGATCCTCGGGCGTCTCGGGCGGTGGCCCGGCCGCGACCCACCCGGCGGGCCGGCGCGCAGCACGCAAGATTCCGCCGCGAGGCGAGAGACTATCCGTCGGACTGGGCTCGAACACGCCCTATGTGATACCGCTATCCGCCGGCTTCGTCGAAGTGATAGCCAGCTTCGCCATGGTCCGCATCGTCGAGGCCCATCTCTTCCGAATCAGGAGCCGGCCGCAGGCCGATCACGGCCTTCACCAGATAGGCGAGGACGAGCGTGCCGCTCAGGGCGAGCACGATGGTCAGGCCCATGGCCTTGAGTTGCTCCAGCCACAGCGTCTTTCCCACGATCTGCGCCAGGTTGGCGTTGAGGTTCGGGTTGGCCTCGGGCGTGGCCAAAAAGCCGGTCAGCAGCGCGCCCATGGTTCCTCCCACCCCGTGGACGCCGAAGGTGTCGAGCGCGTCGTCGTACTTGAGCCAGGCTTTCAGCTTGGTGCAGGCCAGGTAGGGAATGCTTCCGGCCAGCAGGCCGATGAGCACGGCGCCGGTGGAGGTGACGAAGCCGGCGGCGGGCGTGATGACAACCAGGCCCGCGACTGCGCCCGAACAGAAACCGAGTATGGTGGGCTTGCCGCGCGTGATCCACTCAATGGCCGGCCACACCGCGCAGGCCACCGCCGTCGCCAAGGTGGTCGCGGTGAAGGCGTTGGCCGCGATCCCGTCGGCCGCGACCGCGCTGCCTGCATTGAAGCCGTACCAGCCCACCCACAGCATCCCGGTGCCCACCATGGTCAGCACCATGCTGTGAGGCATGAAGGGCCGGTGGCCCCAGCCCTTGCGGCGGCCGAGGATGATGGCCAGCAAGAGGGCCGACCAGCCCGATGACATGTGCACAACGGTGCCGCCGGCAAAATCGATGGCCCTGATGCCTGCCTTGGCGTTGCCCAGGCCATTCATGAAACCGTCGCTGCCCCACACCATGTGAGCCAGCGGGAAATACACCAGCAGCATCCAGCCCACGATGAAAGCCATGATGGCCGAGTACTTCATGCGCTCGGCGATGGCGCCCACGATGAGCGCGGGCGTGATGATGGCAAACATCATCTGGTACATGGAAAACACGTTGTGCGAAACCCACGCCCCGTAGTCCGGGTTGGGCGTGTTTCCCACGCCCTTCAGAAAGGCGAACTTGAGCGACCCCAGGATGGGCGACCCGCTGCCAAAGGCCAGGCTGTAACCGAACGCCCACCACAAGATGGTGACGACGCCAGCGGTTCCCAGGCACTGCGCTAGCACCGACAGCACGTTCTTGCGCCGGACCAGGCCGCCGTAGAACAGGGCCAGCCCCGGCAAGGTCATGAAGAGCACCAGCGCGGCGGAGGTCATCATCCAGGCATTGTGGCCGGGGCCCGCCACGCTGAGCGCCTTGGGCGCGGTGTTGTTCAGGTAGGCTTCCAGATCGGCGACGCGGGTGGCGAGGTCGGGACCGCTGGCTGCGGCCGGGGCTGCGGCCGGGACCGCACCCTGCTCTTCGGCTCGCGCCCGCGATGGCGACAGGGTGCTCACGGCCAACGCCACGACGACGGGGAGGAGCCAGTCACGTCCAGTGCGACTTGATTTCATGGAAGTCTTCCTTTCACATGGCAAGGTAGGAGCGTAACGAAATTGCGGCAAGACTCTTCCCGTGAGGCATGCGTGATTTAGCGCTGGGGACACCAACCGCTTGCGGCCGAGAAACTGGTAACTTTCCCCGAAGTAACTGCATGGAAACGTCAGCGAAACAGGGGCACGAGGGGATATGACGATCCGCGAACAACTGGAAGCCGACGAGGACAAGGTTCTATCGCCCTTCGCGCAGAAGAGCCTCCTGTCGCGTGGCCGCGATCGACAGGAACCGGCCGACGACACGCGGCCCATCTTCCAGCACGACCGCGACCGCATTCTGCACTCGAAGGCGTTCAGACGGCTAGCCGGAAAGACACAGGTTTTCCTAGCGCCCGCGGGCGATCACTACCGCACCCGCCTGACCCATACCCTCGAGGTGTCGCAGATTGCGCGCACCATCGCGCGCGCTTTGCGCCTCAACGAATCGCTGACCGAGGCCATTGCCATGGGCCACGATCTGGGGCACACGCCTTTTGGCCACGCTGGCGAGCGGGCCCTAGCCAAATTGGTCCCCGGTGGGTTTCATCATGGCCGCCAGTCGGTGCGCGTGGTGGAGGTGCTGGAGCACGACGGGATGGGCCTGAATCTGAGCGTCGAAGTGCGCGACGGCATCCTCAAGCACTCCAAGGGAAAGGGCGAGATCATCTCGGACAACCCCGAACTCTGCGCTCTGACTCTGGAGGGGCAGATCGCGCGCATCGCGGACATCGCCGCCTACGTGAACCACGACCTCGACGACGCCATTCGCGGGCGCATCCTATCGGAGCACGACTTGCCCGCCGAGGTCGTGGGGGTGTTGGGTCCCTCGCACAGCCAGCGCATCGGCCGGCTGGTCACCGACGCGGTCGAGTCCTCAGCCCTGAAGGAAAAACGTCAAATTCGCCTGAGCCCCAAGGTGATGCACGCCCTGGTCGCCTTGCGGGATGTACTTTTCGAGCGCGTGTACGAGCGCGCCGACATCCGCCAGGAGTTCGAGCGCGCGGAGCGGGTGATAAGCGAGATGTGGGCCCACTTCCATCTCCACGCCGACGAGTTCCATGCGCGCCACTGGCCCAAGGGCATTCCCGACACCGAGGATCTCTCGCGCGCGGTCGCCGATTTTCTGACGGGGATGACCGACCGCTACGCCCTGCGTACCTACCAGGAGTGCTTTCTGCCGCGCCCCTGGACGGTGGTGTAGCTAGTGCTGGGGAACCAGGCGCACGACGAACCCCCCGAAGGGCGCCAGCTTGACGGCCTGCACGTCGGTGGCGTTGCGTTGCCGTTTCGTGATCAGCAGTTCGGTCGGGGTGGGGCCATCCGCCAGGAGCGTCATGTTGAAGATGCCGGTGCCAAGAAGCTCCAGCGGGACAGAACGTATCTTGGCAGTTGCGTCGCCGTTCAGCCCGCCTATGTACCAGGTACGGCCCTTGCGCCGGGCGATGATGACGGTGTGGCCAGGATCGCCGTCGAGGAACCGGGTTTCGTCCCAGGCGCTGGGCAGGGTGGACAGCACGTCCAATGCCTCTTTGGGAATCACGCCGTCGCTATCGGCAAAACCGCGCAGGCCAGATTCGAGAACTACCGTCATCCCCAGCCCATGACCCCAGGTCAAACGGGACGAGTGCGCCGGGCTGTGAAATGCGATGGGCATGGATTCCATGGGGCCCACCACATTGCGGGTGAACGGCTCGATGGTGTTCTGTCGCGCCTGCCGGGCGCCGTCGCGCTCGGGCGCGTCGCTGCCCCGAATGCTGGCTGACAGAAGGTGAGGATAGGTGCGATCCCACCCTGCGCCGGGAATGCGTCCCTCTAACTCCACCAACAAGTGGCGCTTGCCTGTCTCTTCCAACAGCGCAAGCAGGGATCCCACCACGTGGGGCTTGCCACTGGGCGAAACCGAGACCCGTACACCCTTCAGGCCGGCGGCCGCGAACTCGGCGAGTGGCAGCCCGGCCGCGTCGCGAGGCCCGATGAGCAGTCCGACCTTCTTGCTGGCGGCAGTGCGCACGAGCTTGTGCCACGCGCCCCCGCCTCCGCTTGGCCATTCGGCAGAAAGCAGCGCATAGCCCCAGCCCATGGACGCCGTGTCCTCCGCCAGGCCCGAACCCTGAGCGAGGCTGGCCTGATCGATCCCGCCGGCGGCCACGCGCCGGAGCAGGTTGTCCGGCCTGACCCAATCTCCCGCGCCCACCGGCGCCGGTGTGCCGAGGTCGGTCACCAGACTCGATTCCACGATGCCGCCCAGCCGATCCGACATGATCGCGACCCGCCAGGGCGTGGACCAGGGCAAGGCGGATCTCGGCTGCACGTCTCCGCGCCCCGCTTCCTCGTCGGGATGGGGGAAGCGGACGCGATAGATCTCGTTGTCTGACTTGGCGGCCAACCCAAGAGCCGCGTGGCCGGCGGCCAGTCCGGCCTCGGCCAGCAAGGCCCAGTGCGACCCATCCGCCGAAGCAAACAGGGCGGGCAACGCCCAGCTCGCCCCTGCGGGCGCCGCCCTGCCCGCTGGCACATCACCCACCCACTCGGCCGGGCCGCCTTCTCCTTGGCTCGCGCCGGGGTCAAACTGGGGCAGCAGGGTCGCGCGCGCGCCAGGGAGGAAACGAAAACCGGTGGCCTCGCCGGTAACCGTAAACTGTCCTGAATCGGTTTCGGGAAAATGATAGCGAAAAGCAAACCCGTCGTCGTAGGCGCGCACGACGAGATCCATGCGCGCCTTCTGGGGCGTTTCAAACGAGAGCACGTGCTCAACGCCGGTGTTGCTGAAGTGGCTGCGCTTCCCACGCGGCAGCGTGTAGTCGTCCGTCACGCGACGCTGGCTTTCGCCCAGGTAGACGAGGTCGTCGGTGAAGTCCGCGTCCTTGCGGGTGATGCCGAGCGGTGACCAGCGCAGCATCTCGACGCGAGCGTCGCCACCTCCAAATCCCGCGCGATAGTACAGACGGGGCTGCGCGGGATAGTTGGCCGTCCCGCCCAGGGAGAAGTATCGAACTTGAACCTCCACCAACCCGCCCGGGGACGCGATCACCCAGCCATCCGGGGGCATGACGGGCAAGCCTTGCTTGACCGTCGCGGCGCAGCCGCCAAGCCCGAGGAGAAGTGCGAGGATAATCCCCGTACCGGGTTTGGCTTGGACTCTCGTCATCGGCGGACGATTACACCCGAAAGCTGGCCTGACCTCAAGCGGGTATCGAATTTCACCGCAGCCTCCGCCTTCGTCGTGGCGAGATCCGGACTGACGGCCGACGAAAGACCAAGGCTCAAGACAGGTACGCTATCACCCTATTGGTACAGTTCCGCGCTCGCGAGATCCTTGGTGCCGTCGATCCGTCCGCCGGCAATCAGCACCGTCCCATTGCCCAACAGGCTCGCCGTGTGCCCATTCCGCCGCGCGGTCATGTTGCTGGTTGTGGTGAATGCCCCGGCCGCTGGGTCGTAAAGTTCCGCGCTGCCGATAGATATGTCGCCACTTTCGAGTCCGCCGGCGACCAGCACACTGCCGCTCGACAGCGAAGTCGCCGTGTGCTCCGCCCTCGCCACGCTCATGCTGCCCGTGGGTGCGAATGTCCCGATGCTCGGGTCATACAGCTCAGCGCTGGCGAGCGCCACCACGCTGCCACCCAGTCCGCCGACAGCGGGAGCCGCGCCATCGGTCTCGTTGCCGGCCACGCTGCCATCGACTTCGCCGGCGTCGGCCGCCCCACCATCATCGACTGCGCTGGAGACCTCGCCGCCACCGAATCCACCGACCAAGAGCACCAGGCCGCTCGACAACAAGGCCGCCGTGTGGCCAGTTCTGGCCACCCTCGTCTCGCCGGTGGCGGTGAACGTCCCCGCCGCCGGATCGTACAGCTCCGCACTGACATTGCCGAGTCCGCCAGCGATGAGCACCAGCCCTCCCTGCAACAGGGTCGCCGTATGGCCAGTTCTGGCCACGCTCATCTTTCCAGTGGCCGTGAACGTACCCGCCACTGGGTCGTATAGCTCCGCGCTCGCGATTGACCCATGGCTACTGTCGAGTCCGCCGGCGATGAGCACCAGCCCGTTCTGCAACAGAGTCGCCGTGTGACCGGCCCTTGCCACGTTCAGGCTACCGGTCGCCGTGAATGTCCCCGCCACCGGGGCGTACAGCTCTGCGCTCGCGAGCGAGTCTTCACTGGTGTCGAATCCGCCGGCGATGAGCACCGTCCCATCGGGCAACAGTGTCGCCGAGTGACCAACCCTCGCCGCGGTCATGCTGCCGGTGGGCGTGAAGGTCCCGACGTTCGGGTCGTAGAGATCCACGTTTCCAATGGAAGCGTAGCTCTTGTCGAGTCCGCCGGCGATGAGCACTGTCCCGTCGGGCAACAGCGTCGCACTGGGCTGGAACCTTGCCAAGGTCATGCTGCCCGTCGCTGCAAAACACCCAACGCTGACGCCGGGAATGCACTTGGCGGCCTGACTCCCGCTACTGCAACCGCCAAGCAGGGCGAAGGAAAGGCTCGAAAGTGTGATGCTCAGCTTTGCTACCATTTGGCCATGGTGGCTTAACTTGGGCTTCGTCGCAAACAGTTCCGGGTTGGGGTCGCGACCGGACCGGGTGGTCCGCGAGCCACGTTCTTGCGACGGCTGTTTCCAGGTAGACTGCCCTCCGTGGTCGAGGAAGCGCCCATGGCTCGCACGCCACCTGCGGGTCGAGATTCGGTCTCGAACCGCGTCTGTCGTATTCTCGCGAGGCTGGAGGTACTACCCATGTTCGTCGTCCTCGCTGCCGCAGCCGGATGCGGCGGAAGTGCTACGCGTTTCGCGCCGACGGGCAGCATGACCGTGGCGAGAGACGGCCATACCGCGACGCTGTTGCCCGACGGGACAGTCCTCATCGCTGGCGGAGCCAATTCCGGCGCGGCGCTCGCAAGCGCGGAACTATACGATCCAGCGACCGGTTCATTCAGCGCCACCGGCAGCATGTCCGTGGTGAGGATGTGGCACACGGCGACGTTGCTACCCAACGGCACGGTGCTCATCGCCGGCGGCGACTACGTCAGCGGCGGATCCGAACAGGTTCTCGCCAGCGCGGAGCTATTCGACTCACGCGCCGGGACATTCACAGCGACGGGCAGCATGACCGTGGCAAGAGACGATCACACCGCGACGCTGCTGCCCGACGGGACAGTCTTCATCGCCGGCGGGGGAAACCACACCGCCGCTCTCACCAGCACCGAGGTGTATGACCCAGCGACCGGGACATTCACCGGTGCCGGCAGCATGTCAGTGGGAGGGGAGCAACATACGGCGACTCTTTTGGGCAACGGGACGGTGCTCGTGGCCGGCGGATTTGTCGGTGGCAACGGCGTACCCCTGGCCAGCGCCGAGCTATACGATCCCGCGTCCGGAACATTCATCGCGACCGGCAGCATGTCCGCAGCCAGGGTGGATCACACGGCGACGCTGTTGTCTGACGCGACAGTCCTCATCGCTGGCGGATACGACGGCAGCCACGGTCTCGCGAGCGCGGACCAATACGCCCCGGCGGCCGAGACATTCACGGCAACGGGCAGCATGACCGTGGCAAGAGACGGCCACACCGCGACGCTGTTGCCCGACGGAACCGTCCTCATCGCTGGCGGAGGGGACGGCAACATCGCTCTTTCGAGCACGGAGCTATACGACCCAGCAGCAGCGACATTCGCCGCCAGCGACAGCATGTCAGTCGGCAGGCATCACCACACAGCCACGCTGTTGGCCGACGGGACTGTTCTGATTGCCGGCGGATACGGTGGCAGCGACGGGTTTTCCCTGGCCAGCGCGGAGCTGTACCGATAGCGTTCACACGTTGAAACGGAAGTCGTCGCGGAAGTGCTCGAAAAGATGCATGTTTTGTTTCAGGCGTGACGCAAAACTCGGTTTCGTACCCCCATTTGTACCCACAAAAACCGTCGATACCCCCCCCAGGGCCAGCCACCAACGCAGCGTTGCGCAGAACCCCGACGCCGCACGGCTGCGAACCGTCTACCCTGTACTACTTTACTATACTAACCATACCAACCGTGAAGGGTTCGGCAGACGTCGAACAGGACCGCGGCGTTGGCGCTGCTCCACGTCAGAAGCGCCGTGATCGATAGGCAGGGTTTCGCCGCGAAGGTCTTGCTCGACTGTCGGTCAAAATGTCCCTTTCTCTCGCTGGGGTCGCCGGATTGTGTCGAAGGCTGCCAGTTCTTCGCCCGCAGATGCTTCCGGCTGCGCCCTCACCTCTATCGCATCGATCACACCAGGCCCGGCCGCTTCCTGGGCCTGGATCTCCTGACAGATTCGCGTGGCTCGCAAGAAACGCGAGGCCATCTCCTCAGCTGTCAGGTTCTCCGTCTCGGACCCGATGGGGTCGCCGTTGGCGCCAGTGACTTCGAGACGCGCTTCGAGCTGTGCCAGTCGCGCCACCATTCCGTCGATCTCAAGCAGCTTGCTGGCGCCCTCCACAACCGCGCGGCAGGCGGACACGCGCGCAGAGTCCGCCACGGCTTCGCCGCTGGCCATGGCCACCAGCGCCGTGGCGGCCTTGCTCATGCCAGCGGCCAGGATTGCGCGGCCCACAGAAATGTTCTCGGTCATGCGTACCCGGATGGCGGCTGCAATCTCGGGCTTGGTCTTCCATCTTCGCCCGCTACGTGCCGAGATGCGGGCAGCCGTGGCCGCATCGCCGAGTGTGTGCCCCAGGGCCAGGGCGTCGACGAACAGGATTTCGCGCGGGTTCAGGTTCTCGCCGGCCGCGTCGTCGTCGTCCTGAATCTGGCCATCCGAGGCCACCGGATGCGCGTCAGTCATGCAACTCCCCGGGCTTCGCCTTTGGCGCCTGGCCGTTGAAAGCTGTCTCCCGCTGCATGGGCGGCCCGCTGGCGCACGTCTCCTGCGCCGGTGGGGTGCTGGGCCTCGGAACGCGGCGAATCTCACGCCAGCAAGCGGCGCAGACGAGCACGCCGGCCACGAAGTGCGCCTCGGCCCAAGTGTCGCAGCCACAGCAAGAACAGGCTTCCCGCCCACAGCAGATCAAGGCGCCTCCACTCCCCGGAAGCCTTGAATCAGCTCTTCAAGGGATTCGCGTTCGAGTTGCTCGGTGCGCTCGTTCGCCTCGATGTCCGCTTTCGACAGATGGCGAGTGATGCAGTTTCGCAAGATCCGCCGCAGTTCCTTGGGTTCGATGGCGTCCACCTCGACCGACTCCCCGGAAAAGCCCTTGGAACGAGAGTCGGTCGTCTTGGTCGGGCGTGTTGGCAGATGCAGCTTCTTGATCTGCTTCGGCGTCACCGCCACGCGCTCGAAGTGGATCTTAGCCGTGGGCGCAAACTCGCGCAGGCGCGCTTCCACGTTCCGGGTGATGTCCACGCCGCTCGGATCGTGGTCGCCAAAGTAGTACAGGTATGCTGGCTTCTGCTGGCGGGCAATTTCCTCGGCCGCGGAGTGCAGGTAGGTGACCGACGGATAGCCTCGGCACGACATGAGGGGAACGTCGTAGACCCAGGTCTCCTCGAACAACACCCCAGTGATAGCGTCCTTCTCGGCCCACACCTCGACGTAGGCATCCTGGTCCTGCCACAAGTCGCGGCGGTAGCCTTCCTGAAAGCGTTCAAGCGCCGCTGCCATGTTGCGCGCGCTGTTCGGCTTGCGCCGCAGGCGTGTGCCATCGGTGATCCACTCGAACGGAACTGCACCGTCCAACCGCATGCGCGTGAGCAGCCGGACCACGACGCCCTGATAGGCCGCCTCGGTCTTCGGTACCGCCCTACGGCTCACAAGGCGATAGAAGACTGACCGACAGGTCTGGGGATGGTCCTCGCTGAGAACGGCTGCGATCTCCTCTCGCAGCATTGCCATTTCGTCCGCTGTCCGCCTCTTGTTGGGCATGCCCAACAAAGCCGCCTGCATTGCAGGTTCATCGATGACGCTTTCGCTTGCGCCCGCCCGTGGCAGCGGATTGGCGCCCTCTTCGGACTCGGCGCGTGGATTCTCGTCTGTATGTTCGGCGTGTGGCATCGCGTTTCTCCTATTCAGAGGAAGAAACGCGGATTCGTCGGGCGAAGTGGGACAGGGATCTTTCGCAAATGGGACGTAGCTAGGAACATCTCTCCCCCCGTGAAATTTTCGGGGTGGCGGTGTTGTCGTGACGGTAGAGTGAGGCGCTACCGGGCGCGGTGCTCCTCTTCGGCTAGAGTGAAACAACTGTGCCCACCCGGTCTGACCACCGGCGGGCGCGAGACGGAAGGAGTGATTCCGCCCATGGCCAATGCACGAAGCAGCGACGGTGCGAGCAAGGGCAAAGATGCCCGCGTGCCGTTTGAAATCATGATCGGCGGTGAGCGGCTGGCAGCAACGCCAGAGGGCATCGGGTGGGTTCTGAAATGGCGCGGGGATGAGCGCGCGGTCGATGCTGGCGAGTTGGTTGTTCTGGAGGAAGCAGAAGGAAAGTGGTGGCGCATAATCGTTCCGACGGACGAGAACCCGTCGAAGTTCAGGCCGAAGCTGGTACCGTCTTCATTCCGAAATTCGGACGATGCAAAGGTCGTTGAATGGCAAGAGCCCGTTCGCTTTGACCCGAAAAGCAGACTTGGGGATCCAATTCCGACCTTCACCGTGGGCCGATGTGGTCCTGCGCTTCGGGAACGGAAGAGACGCGCCCAAGAGCACGAGGAGGATCGCCTCTTCATTCGCGCGAGGACGAAACACAGCAGATGCCTCGCCAAGACGACAAGGGCGGCGATTGCTCTTAGGGATAGGCTGGCCGACCTGTGCGAAGCAGAGAACGAACGCCCATGGATTTCCGACGCCGATGGGCGTGACTATGTCCACGTACTTTGCGGGGTGCCGAATTCGCGGCGACAAAGAGGTTCCCTCCCTACGGTTGAGAGTATCAGGGGTGCGGTGACCTTCCTCCTCGGGAAGCTCCAGGAATGGCAGGCGAAGGCCGCACAGAGACGGGGCCACCCTTCCGACATTGCTATCGCCGCGGTCGAGACTCCGTTGAGAGGAATGGGGTTGTCGGACTCGGAGATTGCGCAGCAACGCCAGTTCTGCGGGCTTGAAGTGGTCTTGATAGACCGCCCCGACAGGCGCCTGAAGGGGGCGGGTTACGCGCGGGAGAAGTCAAGGGACCACCGGCGCCCGCGTCGTGGCGGCACCCGAAAGCGCTCCAAATAGCCTGCCTTCGAGCAATTTGTACCCGCCGCCGCGTCGGCGATTTTCCATCAAGGTTGATGGCATGAGAAACAAGATTCATGTCATCCGGTCGCCCCAAGGGGATTCGCTCGATCCGGTAACCCTCGCGACCTTGAGGGCGCTTCTTGCCGAGCACGGCGCCCTCCGAGTTTCTGTGATGCTCGGTCCATCTGCATCGGCGCTCACCCGCGCAGCCAGCGGTTGCCGCGTCCTGCGCGGCACGCGGGAACTCATCCGAACTGGAGTCGAGCGGCTTCGCACTGAGGGGGAGTTGACCGGCCCGGGAGGCGAGCGATGACTGCCAACGTCGTCAGGGACCGTATACAGACCGCCTCCGCTCCGCATACAGAGCGCCCCGCCAGATTGACCCTCGTTGGTCAACAACGACCCAGCGAGGCTGAAGATGGAAAGTGAATGGCGCTGCGCCCGTTGCAAAAAGCTCCTGGGCATTCATCGTGACGGACGACTGCATTTGCGGTTTGCCCGCGGCCACGAGTACCTCGTGGGGTTCCCCGCCACCAGCGTGTGCCGCGGCTGCCGAACCTTGAACGAGCTCGACGAGTCGCGGAAGCACAAACAGGCCGCCAAGGAGACGGCAGGGGCACTGTGAACCGCTTGGTCTAGACCACAAACCCAGAGGCGCATGACGCCCTGAGAGTGGCCACCACGAGGCGCGTGACGCCCGGCCGAAAGGCGGGCGCCAATGCGCGCAAGTTGGGAGACGCTTCATGCGGCTCTCGTTCGGTCGGTGACGAAATTGAAAGCAGATACGCGGTTCAAGCAGGCGGCGAAAGACCACAGCGAGCTGTCGCGATTCGGCAGCCCGGATGCACTCACGGCATACCTCGCCACCAAGGAGGGCGACCTCGACCAAAAAGATCGCATCTACGCAGTCCTGGTGCGTGCGGCCCAGTCGCGTTCCGACTGGAGCGACCTTGCGATTCCACTGTTGTGGCTCGGGCTATGGCCGGGGCTCGACGCCATCTACAGGCATCGACTGCGGGACTTCGTCGGTCGGGTCGACGACCTGGTCACCGAGATCACCATCATCTTCATCGCCACCGTGAAGCGCATCGACCTCGGGGGTGTGAACAGGCTGGCGGCAACACTGGTCTGGAACGTCGAGCGGGACCTGCGTGACAGGCTCAAGCGGCGCTGGGCGGAGGATGCCCGCACCGCGAAAACCGAGGCGCTCGACGCCAGCGTCCCGGACGGGCAGCCGCAGATCGACGACCGTGATCTACCTGTGGATGCAAACGACTGCGTCGCCGTCAGGAAGTGGCTGACCGGCATTGTCCAGGGCGAGGCCGACCTAGTCATTGGCGTGGTGCTCTACGGTTTCGACCTGCACGAACTCGCCGACGAGTTGGGTATCGCCCACGACGCCGCCCGCAAGCGATTCCAGCGCGCAATCAATCGGATGCGCGGGCACACAGGGCAAAAGTGCTGATGCCTGTCCCAGTTTGAGGGCTCAACCCGCGTTTCTGTAGGAGAGACGACCACTCGGCCCAAGGAAGCGAACGATGGACCAGGACAAGAACCCGACACTCGGCACAGAGGATGGAGAATTCGTCCGGCTGCCCGGCTTGTTCAGGCGCTGGGAAATCGAGCGGGTGATCGAGCCTGGCAAGGACTTCCACTTTGAGGATGCAGGTGAAGCCTTGGACGGCACTCCGCTCCTTGCCGTGTATTGCCGGGAGCCATGAGTAACATCATCGAGGACGAACGGGCATTTCGAGATGCCATGTCGGAGTGGGGCCTGATTCCTCCTCTCGAAGTCCTGTCGGACGACAAGATCCACCGATGCGATGCCGCGCGCCAAGGCGGGAAGAACGACGGCTGGTACGTATTCCATCGCGATGGTGTTCCCGCTGGCGCCTTCGGCGACTGGGCCGACGGCCGTGGCTCGCAGCCTTGGTGCAGTCGCAGCGCACACGATCTCTCGCCAGCGGACCGGGCTGCTTACCGGTTGCGCATGGAGTCCGCAAAGAATGCCCGGAATGCTCTACAACAGCAAATCTATGCCGAGAAGGCAGACCTGGCCGCTTCGATTTGGGGGAAGGCGCCGACGATTGCAGCGCATGCATACCTGAGCAGGAAAGGCGTCAAGTCCTACGGCCTGCGCCTGAGCCGCGACGGCAGGCTCATCGTCCCTGCCTACAATGATGACGGCCGTATCAGCACGCTGGAATTCATCGCTGGCGACGGTTCGAAGCGATTCTTGAAGGGTGCAAAAAAAGCCGGGTGCTGGTTCACCATTGGAGATGCGACCGACGCAATCTGTATCGCCGAGGGATACGCGACTGGTGCCAGCGTTCACGAGGCGACCGGCTACCAAGTGGTCGTGGCGTTTGACTCGGGGAACCTACTGCGCGTGGCCGAAGCCATCCGAGGGAAAGCCCCAGTGGCCAAGATCGTGCTTTGCGCCGATGACGATGCTGCTACGGACGGCAACCCTGGCCTGTCGGCGGCGACGTATGCAGCGCAGGTCATCAAGGGCTTTCTCGCTGTGCCCAGTTTCGGGAAGGAACGACCATGAACACTTCCAATGAGTCACTGACCGACTTCAACGACCTCGCGCGAGTCCAGGGGCTCGAAGCAGTCAAGGCGCAGCTCGATGCTGCCTTGTCGACGGTGGTCGCTCCCCTGCCGACGAAATACCCTCACACCGAAAGTGGATGGGCCGCGCAATTCGCGGACATGGTTCGGCACGAGGCGCG
>Ga0181539_1002243_pt1 | contig 19685 bp, 12 predicted proteins | sample PEATcosm2014_Bin_46_FD_119767 | JGI IMG/M metagenome (GOLD analysis project Ga0181539, IMG submission 119767) | Peatland microbial communities from MTU Mesocosm Facility, Houghton, MI, USA - PEATcosm2014_Bin23_60_metaG | ecosystem: Environmental > Terrestrial > Soil > Wetlands > Peat | place... | reverse complement strand
CAACACTTGGGCGGCGTTGCGGCAGAGGTTCTCGATCACCCGCAGCACGTGATCGGGATCGGCGAGAAGCTCGAATTTCGGCGGGATGTCGATGGCGTAGGCGATCGCGCCCGTGTGCTCGGCCTCCGCGGTCTCGACCACCTGGCGCACCAATTCGCGCAGATCGATACGCCGGCGAGCCGGCGCCTGTTCGCGTCCGCCGCCGTAGGTGAGCGTCGATTGACAGAAGAGAATGGCGCGGTCGAGCGTCGCCACCAGGCGCGGCGCGAGGCGCTGGGCGAGCGGATCGGGAATGGTCGCCAGACGATCCGAGATGAGTTGCGCCGCGGACAGCATATTGCGCAGGTCGTGGTTGATGCGCGCGACCGCCATGCCGAGCTCGGCCAGGCGCTTGCGTTGGCGCAGCTCATCGGCGAGCGAGCCCTGCATCGCCGCGAGCGCCGTTTCCGCGCGGCCGATTTCGTCGCTGCGTCCGCTCGGCGCGATGATGCGCGCGCCCTCCTGCGGCCGCTCGCCGAAGGCGATGATGCTCGAGGTGAGCCGGCGCACCGGCCGGATCACCATCCACCACAGCGCCGCCCACAGCACGCAGGTCACCACCGCCGACACGATCAGCGACAGGGTGAGGAAATTGCCGGAAATCCGCCACATGGCGTCGATGAGCGGCGTTTGATCGAGCGTGATGTCGACGAGCGCGCCGTCGCTCTGCGCGCGCCCGACGACCCTCACGATGGAGCCCGGCGCGGCGAAGAGGGTGCGAAAGGCGGCCTGATTGCCGTCCATCATCGAGGGGTCGCCGAGTTCGAAGGTTTCGCCGACGGGGGGCTCGATTTCCGAAGTCGCCACCAGCCGCCGCCCGTCCGGCAAGGTGACGGCGATGGTCTTGGCGCCGACGCTGTGGAGGATCTTCGTCGCGAGCTCCTCGGGCAGCGTCCCGTCGCTCGTCTCGCCGAAAACCAGCATCGCAGTGTGGGCCACCATCAGCCGGTCGCGCAGCCAGTTCTCGCGGTAGGCCGAAAGGCGCGTGGCGTAGAAGAGTCCCATCGCCAGCAGGACGAAGCCGATCGTCAGCAGCAGCAGGCGCCCCGCCAGCCCGAGCGCGGCGCGGCGCGGCAGCGCGATCGGCGCGGCCGCGGCGGCTTCGGCGCGCGGCGGATCGGAGCGCGGATTGGCGATCGAGGTCGGCGCCGCCCGCGGCGCCGCGCCGTCATGCGACAGGGCCGACATCATCGTCTTCCCGATAAACCCTGATGATCTCGGCGAAGCTGGTTTCGGCGACGAAGCCGAGCCGGGTCGCCCGGCTGGCGTCGAACCGGCTCGGCCATCCCGCGACGATGCGTTCGATCGTCTCGTCGCGCTGGCGCCGGATCAGCTTCACCGCCGCCTCGCCGGCGACGGCGCGCAACGCCTCGATCTGCTCGCCGACGGTCACCGAGACGCCGGGCATCGTCAGATTGCGCCGCGCGCCGAGTTCGGCGAGGTCGAGCTCGGCCGCGTGGAGGAGAAACCCGATCGCCGAGCGCGGCGAGGCGTGCCAATGGCGCACCGTGTCGGCGACCGGCAGGGTCGCCTCGCGCCCCGCCAGCGGCTCGCGAATGATGCCCGAGAAGAAGCCGGACGCGGCGCGATTGGGCGGGCCGGGGCGCACGCATATCGTCGGCAGGCGCAATCCGACGCCGTCGAAAAAGCCGCGCCGCGAATAATCGGCGAGCAGCAATTCGGTGACCGCCTTCTGCGTTCCGTAGCTCGTCAGCGGCGTCGTGAAGAAATCGTCGCGGATGGTCTCGGGAAACGGCGCGCCGAAGACCGCGATCGACGACGTGAAGACGAGCCGGGGCCGATAGAGGCCGCCGGAGAGGCGATGCTCGCTGCGGATCGCCTCGAAGAGCAGGCGCGCGCCGTCGAGATTGATCGCATAGCCCTTGTCGAAATCGCTCTCGGCTTCGCCGGAGACCACCGAGGCGAGGAGGTAGACGACGTCGGGGCGGTCGGCGATCAGCTTCGGCGCGACATAGGGAGCGGCGACGTCGAAAGCTTCGCAGGAAATGGGGAAGGCGGCGAAAGCCGGCGGGCTCGGCGGGACGATGTCGACGAAGTGGGCCGCCTCGATCGGTTTTCCGGCGAGCGCGCCGTCGCGCGCCAGCCGCTCGCAGAGCTTGCGGCCGATCATGCCCGCGGCGCCGACGACGAGAATCTTCAAAGCCTCACCCTCTCACGCGGGCAATTCCATTTAGTTCGTCATGGCCGGGCTCGACCCGGCCATGACGGCGGATAGATCCGGAACAGAGCTGCCCTACCGTCGCCGCAGGAAGCCGACATGTTACATAGTTTATCTTACATGCTTTGTCGCGGAAATGGCGGCAAAATCAAGGCTGCCGCCTTTTCGACGCAAATTTACGAGATGGACGCCGCTTCGTCTGGGCAGGGGAGGTGTGGAGCCGAACAAATCAGGAGTCGTCGATGAAACCCATAATGCTTGCGGCGCTCGGCGCCGCTCTCGCCGTTTCGGTCGCTTCGGCCGACGAGTACGGGGAGGCGACCTACTACCGCAACCCTCATCACGCCGGCCTGATCGCCGCCCATCGCACGCTGCCGTTCGGCACGCACGTGCGGGTCGTCAATCTCGACAACGGCCGCAGCGCGGTCGTCGTCATCGTCGATCGCGGGCCGTTCGTCCACGGCCGCATCATCGACGTTTCGACTGTCGCCGCCGACGCGCTCGGCATGCGCCAGGCGGGCGTGGCGCGTGTCAGGATCGAGCCGCTCTGAGGTCGGGCCTCACAAGCAATATTCACGATGGCGGCGAGCAGGGCGGCGCGAGCAGAGCTTGCCAAGAATGCCGAAACAAGGGTAGCGTCAACAAAAGTTTCGGGGATTTTACCGGATGTCGAGCCGGCGCCAAACGTCTACTCAGTGCGGTGGAGTATATTCGATGACTTTGGGCAGAGTTCTGGCGCTGACGTTTGTGGCAGTGACTTTGTCTTGCGGAGCGCTCGCGTCGGTGGCTTATTGCGTTGTCCCAGGTGCCCGCTACAATGGGGCTGGCGCACGATTTGACGGCCGCCGAGGCCGGGGTCCGATCGGTGGTCAAAAAGATTGCCGACGACAAGTTTACCATCCTCTAGCGGCGGCAGGCTCGGCGGGAAGCCCGAAATGGCCGGCAGGAGGTACCTGGGACAACGCAATAAGCCGCTCGCGTCGTACGCTGACGATACCAAGTCCACTAGAATACATGTGAAACTCGACGTTTATTATGAGCGTGACCGTGCAATTCCCTGGAGTGGCGCTATAACACATGACATCATCTTAGTTTTAACTGGAAAGAACCATTTTGAAGAAACGTATGTTCAGGTTCGCCACGCGGGAAACGGCGCGGCGCACGATATAGTTGATACAGTACAGCAAGGGCAAGCATTGGGTGGAAATCTCTGGCACGTCGCCGGGCCTCACGAGTTAGTAAGGATTTACAAGGCGGCGCAGAATATCGATACGATAACAATAAGGGTTGATGGAGCGAATTGCACAGCGTCGTGGGAGTCTCGACTGCTTCCTGGATTTCAAGAATACACGTTCTATACCGTGTATTTGGGCGGCGTCCTTCATTATAAAGTGGCAAGAATGATTGACAGTACATGCGTCATAGATAATACCGGTTGAATTCTGGACTGACAACCAGTAGCTGGCGGCGGCGGCGAGACATACGTCGGCCGCCTTAATTTCCTCCTTCGAGCAACCTTCGCGCGATCACCTGCGCCTGAATTTCCGCCGCGCCCTCGAAAATATTGAGGATGCGCGCGTCGCACAGCACGCGCGAGATCGGGTATTCCAGCGCGAAGCCGTTGCCGCCGTGGATCTGCAGCGCATTGTCGGCGGCGGCCCAGGCGACGCGGGCGCCCAGCAGCTTGGCCATGCCGGCCTCGAGATCGCAGCGGCGGCCTTCGTCCTTGGCGCGGCCGGCGAAATAGGTGATCTGCCGCGCGATGTGGATTTCGGTCGCCATCATCGCGATCTTGTCGGCGACGCGCGGGAAGTTGATCAGCGTCTTGCCGAACTGCACGCGCTCCTTGGCGTAGCGCAAGCCGAGCTCGAACGCGCATTGCGCCACGCCGACCGCGCGCGCCGCGGTCTGAATGCGCGCCGATTCGAAGGTCTCCATCAGTTGCTTGAAACCCTGGCCTTCGACGCCGCCGAGCAGGCTGTCGGCGGGAATGGCGAAGCCGTCGAAGGCGATCTCGTATTCCTTCATGCCGCGATAGCCGAGCACCTCGATTTCGCCGCCCGACATGCCCTCGGCGGGGAAAGGCTCGGCGTCCGTGCCGCGCGGCTTCTCCGCCAGGAACATCGACAGGCCCTTGTAGCCCGGCTCGTTCGGGTTGGTGCGCGCGAGCAAGGTCATCAGATCGGCGCGCACCGGGTGGGTGATCCAGGTCTTGGCGCCGTTGATGACGTAAACATCGCCCTCGCGCGCGGCGCGCGTGCGCAAGCTCGCGAGGTCGGAGCCGGTGTTGGGCTCGGTGAAGACGGCGGTCGGCAGGATTTCGCCGCTGGCGATCTTGGGCAGGAAATGGCGCTTTTGCTCCGGCGTGCCGCCGCACAGGATCAGCTCGGCGGCGATCTCCGAGCGCGTGCCGAGCGAACCGACGCCGATATAGCCGCGCGAAAGCTCCTCGGAGACGACGCACATCGCCACCTTGCCGAGGCCCAAGCCGCCGTATTCCTCGGGGATCGTCAGGCCGAAGACGCCCATTTGCGAGAGGCCGGCGATGACCTCGAGCGGAATGTAGGCGTTGGCGCGGTGCCAGTCCTGCGCGTGCGGGACGACCTCGGCGTCGGCGAAGCGGCGCATCTGGTCGCGAATGGCCGCGAAGGTCTCGTCGAGGCCGGGGTCGCCGATCGCGCCCTCGTGCGCCTCGGCGATCAGCGCGGCGAGGCGCGCGCGCGCCTCGGGCGTGTTTCCCGTCTCGATCAGCGTCTCGACCGCTTCGTTGCGCCATCGCGCGACGTCTTCCCGCGTCAGGCCGAAATCGCTCAGGCGGACGATTTCGCCTTGGTTCATCGGGATGCCGCCGAAAATCTGGGCGAGATATTCGCCCAGGCCGATGCCGGTCAGCAGCGTCTCGATCTCGCCGAAGCGGCCTTCGGCGCGCATTCGGCGCGCGTAGGCGGTCATTTCCTTGATCGCCTCGACATAGGTGGCGAGCCAGGCGAGCCCGTGCGCGGCGTGCTGCTCGCGCTCGATTTTCTCCGCGCTGAGGCGCCCGCCGATCCCGACCCTGTCGCGCACGGCCGACACGGCGCGCGCGAGCAACGCTTCGACGGCGTTCAAGGCTCGTGGGGCGAGATCGTCGAGCGGCACTTCGCTTTCTCCTGACAGGGCGCTGTTGCGCCGCACAATGCTTCGTCGTGGCGGCTGTGGCAATGCGTTTTTGGGGAGCGGTGCGGTCCGGGGGCAAATCCCGAACCGGGCGTGATATAGCGGCCTGGCGAAGCGGCCGCCGGATCGGCGGGGTGCGAAATCGGAGCGGGCTCGGCGGGCATGCGCAAGGCGATGGCCATTCTTGTCGACGCGACCTACCATTTCGTGGCCGAGGACGGCTGGGCGATCGCCAGCCACATCGCGCTGTCGACGCTGACGTCGCTCTTTCCCTTTCTGATCTTCGTCACCGCGATGGCGGGCTTCCTGGGGACGCAAGACCTGGCGAACGAGGCGACGCATCTCATCTTCGCCGCCTGGCCGGCCGTGGTCGCCGAGCCGATCGCCGGGGAAGTTCACAACGTGCTGACGGCGCCGCGCGGCGGCTTGCTGACCTTCGGCGCGGTGCTCGCGCTCTATTTCTCGTCGAGCGCGATCGAAGCTCTGCGCACCGGCCTCAACCGCGCCTACGCCTGTCAGGAGGCGCGGCCCTGGTGGCTGCTGCGACTGCAGTCCCTCGCTTTCGCGCTCGTCGCTTCGCTGGCGCTGCTCGCGCTCGCTTTCCTCATGGTGCTCGGACCGCTGATCTGGGCGGGCGTTCTGCGCTTCGTTCCGGCGCTGGCGCCGCTGCAAGTCGTCGTGACCTTCGCGCGGCTCGGCGTCGAGGCCTTGCTGCTGGCGATCACGCTGTTCATCGCGCATCGCTGGCTGCCGGCCGAGCGGCTGCGCCTCCTCGAGATCGCGCCGGGCGTGATCGCGACCTTCTGCGGCAGCATCGCCTTCGGCGAGGTCATCGGCGCCTACCTGAGCGAATTCGCGCGCAATTACGTTTCGACTTACGCAGGCCTGGCTTCGGTGATGATCGCGCTGGTGTTCCTTTACGCGATGGCCGCGCTGTTCGTGTTCGGCGGCGCGCTGAACGCGGCGATCATGCGCGCGCGCCAAAGCCGCGCGTGAGGGTTCGGCGCGGGCGGCGGGTCACGCGCCCGCGAACGCGCAGACCAGCCCCGGGACTTCGCGGCCGGCTTCGCGGCGCGCCCAGGCGTCGACCAAAAGGAGCGGCTGAAGACCGGCGGCGGCGGCGGTCGCCAGCACATAGTGGTGCGAATGAGCGAAGCGCAGGGTCGCGCCGAGGCGGAACCCTTCGCCCGCGTCGGTCTCGACGGTGAAGGCGACGAGGCCGCCGGGCGCGAGCGCGCGCGCGGCCGAGGAAACGACGTCAGCGAGATCGCCAATATAGGCCAGGACGTCGGCGGCTACGACGAGGTCGAATTCGCCGCGATCGCGGCGCGCGAGACGATCGACGACGTCGCCGACTTCGAGCGCGTCGTAGCCGCGCGTCTTTCGGGCCTTGGCGATCATCGCCGGCGAGAGATCGACGCCGACGAGTTCGTCCACGCGCGGCCGTAACGCGGCGCCCATCAGGCCCGTGCCGCAGCCGAGATCGAGGCAACGGGGGAAGCGGCGCGCGCCGGCGACGCGGTCGAGCGCTTCGATGACGAGGGCGGGTCCCCGATAGGCGAGTTCGCCGGTCAGATGCTCCTCGAAGCGCGGCGCATAGTCGTCGAACAGGCGCGCGACGTAGGCCTTGGGCAGCGCCGTCGGCGCTTCGCCTGCGCCGAGCAGCGCCAGCCGCGCGCCGGCGCCCTGCGCGTCCGCGGGATCGGCGGCGAGCGTCGCGCGGAACGCCTCGGCCGCGCCGTCGCGGTCGCCGAGCTTCTCCCTCGCCTCGCCGAGCGCGAACAGCGCCGGCGCCCAGCCGGGCGCGCGTTCGAGCGCCTGCTCCAGCACCTCGGCCGCGGCGCGCCAGTCGCCGTCCTCGGCGGCGGACCGCGCGTAGGCGTAGCGGCGATAGGCGAGAAGATCGCCGCAGGCGAGCGCGTCCTTCGTCAACGCTTCCCGCGCCTCAGGCTGTCGAAACAGACGACGATGACGATCGGCGCGAATCCTCGATCACTTCACCTTCGGGTTCAGCAGCGCCTGCTGCTTTTCGCCGTCCATGTCGGCCTTGGTGATCAGGTTGGCGCCGGTGTCGATGAAGGCCTCGACCTTTTCGCCTTTCGATGCGGCGAGTGCGGTCTTCACGCCCTCGTAGCCCATGCGATAGGGATCCTGCACCACCAGAGCGGAGATCGTGCCATCCTTGAGGAACCCCTGGAGCTTGTCGTCGTCGTCGAAGCCCACCATCTCGATCGTGTCGGCCTTCTTGCCGTCCGCGATCGCCTGGCCCGCGCCCTCGGCCATGCTCAGGTCCGAAGCGAAGACGCCGCGCAGGTTCGGATCGGCCGCCATGAGATCGGTCATGACGCCGAGCGCGGCCGTCGCCTTGCCGTCTGCGACCTTGTCGGCTGCGAGCTTGAGGCCGGGATACTTGGCGGCGAGCTCTTCCCTAAAGCCCTTGGCGCGCGCGTCGAGCGAGGCGACGCCCGTCAGCGAGGCGATGAGCGCGACGTCGCCCTCGGCCTTGCCGTATTTGGCGGCGATCGCCGCGGCGAGGCCGTCGGCCGCGATGCGTCCGCCCTGCACGTTGTCGGTCGCCACGAACGAGGCAAAGGCTTTCGAATCGGCCGGGGAATCGATGTCGACGATCGGCGCCTTCTTGGCGGCCGCGTCGATCGGCTTGCCGAGCGCCTTGAAGTCGATCGGCGCGATCACGACGGCGGCCGGTTTTTCGGCGAGGGCGTCTTCGAGAGTCGAAATCTGGCCGTTGACGTCGGATTCGGATTGTACGCCGAGTTCGGGAACGTTGACGCCCAGGTCCTTGCCCGCCTTGCGGGCGCCGGCGAGGACGGTCTGCCAGTAGAGCGAGGTGGTGTCCTTGACGATGACCGGGATGGTGGGCGCGTTGGCGGCGAAGCTCGGGGCGGTGACGGCCGCGAGCGAAGCGCCGACGGCGGCGACGAGCAGCTTCTTCAACATTCTCTTTCTCCAAAATCGGCGTTGGGCGCGCGCGACCATACACTGGCGGGGGAGCTTGCGCAGCCGGAACCTTGACACGCCGCGTTTGAAGGCGCCTGCGCACGATGGCCGGGAGGCCTCGGCCGGCGGCGGGAAATCTCGCGAGAGAAAGGAGGGCCGAAGCCCTCCTTCCTCATCGCGTCGCGATCTCAGTCGTACAGCACGGCGGCGATCTTCGGGTCGGTGATATTCGTCTTGTCGTACCAGTAGAAGCCGGTGTCGATCACCTTGGGCAGCGTCTCGCCCTTCAGCGCCTTCAAGGCCGATTCGACGACACAGCGGCCGATGCCGATCGGGTTCTGGGTAATGGCGCCCGCCATTTCGCCCGACATGATCGCGTCTTTTTGCGCCTTGCCCGAGTCGTAGCCGATGAGGACGAGCTTCTTGCCCGACTCTTTGACGCCGATCGTCGCGCCGATCGCCGAGCCTTCGTTGGCGCCGAAGATGCCTTTGAGGTTCGGGTTGGCCTGGATCATCGCCTTGGCGATCTCGGCCGACTTCAAGTGGTCGCCGGCGCCGTATTGGACGCTGACGATCTTGATGTTCGGATGCTTGGCCTTCATCTCGTTGAGGAAGCCGTCGCGACGATCGATGCCGGTGCGGCTGGTCTGGTCGTGCACGATGACGGCGACGTCGCCCGCGTCGCCGATCATCTCCGCCATCTTGTCCGCCGCCAGGCCCGCGGCCGCCAGATTGTCGGTCGTGCAGGTGGTGAGCGGAATGTCGCTGTCGACGCCGGAATCGAAGGCGATGACCGGGATCTTTTCCGCCTGCGCCTTCTTGAGCAAGGGAATTTCGGCCTTGCTGTCGAGCGCCGCGAGGCCGATCGCGTTCGGGTGCTTGGCGAGGTCGGCCGAAAGCATGTCGACCTGCTTGTCGACCATCGCCTCGGTTTCCGGCCCCTCGAACGTGATCTTGACGTTGTGCTCCTTGGCCGCCTGTTCCGCGCCGGATTTCACCGCCTGCCAGAACTGATGCTGAAAGCCCTTGGAGATCAGCGGAATGTAAATGTCGTCGGCGTGCGCGACGCCGGCCAAGCCCAGCAGCGCGGCGGCGCCGACGCAGGCGGTGAATACTCGTCGGTTCAACATGGTTTTCCTCCACTTGCACTTTGATTGATCCAACCACTCGCCTTTCACTTGCCGAAGACGATCACGGACACACGCTTCTAAGTCACCGATGCCTCCTTGATTGAAAGGTTTCGCGCGTCACGCGCCCCTGCGACGCAGAATGTCGGCGTAGACGGCCAGAATGATGATCACACCCGTCGCGACGTTCTGCCATTCCTGGGCAACCGAGAGGATGCGCAAGCCGTTGGTGAGAACGCTCATGATGAAGGCCCCGATGATGGTGCCGAGGATCGTTCCCGATCCACCGCTCAGCGACGTGCCGCCGATAATGGCGGCGGCGATCGCCTCGAGCTCGTAGCCTTGGCCCAGCGCCGGTTGAGCGGAATTCAGCCGCGAGGCGATGAGCAGGCCCGCGACGCCGCAAATGCCGCCGCCGAGCCCATAGATCGCGATCTTCCAGCGATCCACGTCGACGCCGGAAAGACGAACCGCTTCCTCGTTGCTGCCTATTGCGAAGGTGTAGCGCCCCAGCGCCGTTCGGGTGAGCACGATCGAGGCCAGAATCGCCAGCGTGAACAAGATCAGCACCGCGTTGGGAATGGGCAGGCTGGGCAGGACGTAGCCGATCAGCGAGTCCTGCGAGATCATCGAGAAGTTCTCGGTGTCGTTGAAATAGATCGGCTTGACGCCGGAGACGACGAGCGAAAGCCCCTTCAGCACCAGCATCATGCCGAGCGTTGCGATGAAGGGAGGGATCTTCAATTTCGCGATCAGCGCGCCCGAGACGGAGCCGCTCAGCGCGCCCGTGGCGATCGCCGCGACGATGCCCGTCCACAGCGGCAGCCGCCAAAAAGTCAGGAACACGCCCGCCATGACCGCGCAGAACGTCATCAGCGTGCCGACGGAGAGGTCGATGCCGGCGGTGATGATGACGAACGTGCAGGCGATCGCCAGGACGCCGTTGACCGCCGTCGACTGCAAGATGCCGAGAATATTGTCGGTTTGCATGAACGCGGGCGAGGCGATGGTGAAAAAGATCAGCAGAACGATCAGGCTCGCGAACGCGAGCAGCTTCTGGCGCGCGGACGAACTGAAAAATCGGGCCCGGAACATCAGCAGGCGCCCGCCGTTCGCCATCGTCGCCGTATCGGATCGCGTCGCCATCTGCGTGATTTCCCCCGGCCTCAAGCGGCCTTCAAAGTTTCGCGTTGCGTCGCCAACTGCATGATCCGCTCCTGGGTCGCGTCCTTGGCGAGAAGCTCGCCGGTGATCCGGCCCTCGCACATCACGACGATGCGGTCGCTCATGCGCAGAATCTCCGGCAGTTCCGACGAAATCATGACGATCGCCTTGCCCTGCTCGGCCAGCGAGCGCAGCAGCTTATAGATCTCGGTCTTGGCGCCGATGTCGATGCCTCGCGTCGGCTCGTCGAAGAAGAGAATGTCGCAATCGCGCGCCAGCCATTTCGCCACGACGATCTTCTGCTGATTGCCGCCCGAGAGAAGCCGGACTTCCTGCGTCGCCGAGGGCGTGCGGATGTCGAGAAGCTTGATGAACGACAGCACCGTCGCGCGGATCAATTGCTTGCGTAGGAAGAATTTCAACGACAGATACTTGGCGAGATTGGTCATGACGACGTTGGCTTCGACATCCATGCCGGTGGCCAGGCCGAATCGTTTGCGGTCTTCGGAGAGGTAGCCGATGCCCAGCGCGACCGCTTGCCGTGGCGACTTGATCGCAGCCGCGACGCCCCGCACGAGGATTTCGCCCGACTGGGCCTTGTCCGCGCCGAAAACCGCGCGCGCCACTTCGGTTCTGCCGGCGCCCATCAGGCCGGCGAATCCCAGAATCTCGCCGCGTCGCACGGTGAAGCCGACGTTCTTGACCAGTGGGCCGCAGTTCAGGCCTCTCACTTCGAGCGCGACCTCGCGTTGCGGCGCCTGCGTCGGCGCGCGCTCCACGTCCATCAGGGTTCTGCCGACCATCATGCCGATGATCGCGTCCATGCTCGTCGTCGCCGTCGGCACGGTCGCTACGTATTCGCCGTCGCGAAGGACCGTGACGCGATCGGAAATTTGCTTGAGTTCGTCCATCTTGTGGGAAATGTAGACGATGCCGACGCCGCGCGCCTTCAGTTCGCGGATCATATTGAACAGATCGGCGATCTCGGCGTCGTTCAGCGCGGCCGTGGGCTCGTCCATGATCAGCACGCGCGAATGGAACGAGAGCGCCTTGGCGATCTCCACCATTTGTTGCATGGCGACGGTCAGCCCGCCGACGATCGCGCGCGGGTCGAGGTCCAAATTCATGTGGTCGAGAATTTCGCGCGCCTGACGATTGAGTTTGTCCTCGTCGAGCAGGATGCCCAAACGTCCTCGCGGTTCGCGTCCGATGAAAATGTTCTGAGCGACGGTGAGGTGGTTCATCAGTTGGAGCTCCTGATGAACGATCCAAATGCCCACCGCCTGGGCGGCGCCGGGACTGACGAAGTTCACCGGCTCGCCATTGTACAGAATCTCCCCGCTGTCCTTGCTGTAAACGCCGGCCAGAATCTTCATCAGCGTCGACTTGCCGGCGCCGTTTTCGCCCACCAGGGCGTGAACCTCGCCGCCCAGGAGCTCGAACTGAACGTGGCTCAGGGCGCGGACCCCCGGGAAGCTCTTGCTGAGATTCCGAATGGAAATAAGCGGCGTCATCGACCGGATCGGTTGGAGGGGTTCCGCCTCGCTGGAGCGACCGTCCAAGTCGAGGCGAGCGCAAGGCGCCTCCGCCGCGGCCCACCCCCTCGGGCCGGGCGTTCCCGCCGCCCGAAGGTCACCCCTGACGTCCCTACCCTGCGCACTAACATGTCACCCGGTTTTGCGGTCTTCGTCAACTGGAAATTGTCGCATCCGACGGCGATCGCGACGCGGCCTGGCGCCGTCGCGAGGCGCGATCGGCGCGATTGTGGGTTGATTTTTTTGCGCGCCTCTGCTTTTTTGACGCCATGCGAACGCGGTCCAAGACCCTGCTGTCGACATTGCGACTTACCCGCCCGGCGCTTTGACCGCGCCGGGAGGCCAAGCTCGATTTCGCATTTTCCAGGGTTTCGCATCGTTGCGCGCGCTGGCCCCCACGAGGAGGGCGACGCGACCGCAGCGCCGCCTTAAAAGGTCCGCCATGACAAACATGCCCATCCATAAGTATCGCGCCTTCGCGCCGATCGTGTTGCCCGACCGCCAGTGGCCTTCGCGCGTGATCACCAAGGCGCCGATCTGGTGCTCGGTCGATCTGCGCGACGGCAATCAGGCGCTCATCGAGCCGATGGGCGTCGATCGCAAGAACCGCATGTTCGCTCTGCTGCTCGGCATGGGCTTCAAGGAGATCGAGGTGGCGTTCCCCGCCGCCTCGCAGACCGATTTCGATTTCGTGCGCTCGATCATCGAGGGCGGCAAGATCCCCGACGGCGTGGCGATCCAGGTGCTGACGCAATGTCGGCCCGAACTGATCGAACGCACCTTCGAGGCGGTGAAGGGCGCCAAGAAGGTCATTCTGCATTTCTACAATTCGACCTCGACCCTGCAGCGCGAGGTCGTCTTCCGCATGGATCGGGCCGGCGTGCGCGAAATCGCGGTCGCGGCGGCGCGGCAAGTCAAGCAATTGGCCGACGCGGCGCCTGGGACCGAGTTCGCCTTCGAATACTCGCCGGAAAGCTTCACCGGCACCGAACTCGATTTCGCGCTCGAGGTCAGCGAAGCGGTGAAGGCGGAGTTGCGGCCGACGCCGCAAAAGCGGTTGATCCTCAATCTGCCCGCCACCGTCGAGATGGCGACGCCCAACGTCTACGCCGACCAGTTCGAATGGTTCGGCCGGCATATTTCCGAGCGCGACAGCGTCATCCTCTCGGTCCACCCGCACAACGACCGCGGCGCCGCGGTGGCGGCGGCGGAGTTGGCGCTGATGGCCGGCGCCGACCGGGTGGAGGGCACCTTGTTCGGCAACGGCGAGCGCACCGGCAACGTCGACATCGTGACGCTGGCGCTCAATCTGTTCACGCAAGGGATCGATCCCGAACTCGACCTGCACGACGTCAACGCGATCAAGGAAGTGGCGGAATTCTGCACGCAATTGCCGGTGCATCAGCGCCATCCTTACGTCGGCGAACTCGTCTACACCGCGTTTTCCGGCTCGCATCAGGACGCGATCAAGAAGGGCTTCGAGGCGCAGGAGAAGCGCAACGCGCCGCTGTTCCAGGTGCCCTATCTGCCGATCGACCCCAAGGACGTCGGGCGCGATTACGAGGCGGTGATCCGCATCAACAGCCAGTCGGGCAAGGGCGGCATCGCCTATGTCCTGCGCGCCGATCACGGGCTCGATCTGCCGCGCTCGCTGCAGGTCGAGTTCTCCAAGATCGCGCAGGAGGTCATGGACCGCGGCGGCAAGGAAATGACCTCGCCCGAATTGTGGGCGCTGTTCCAGCGCACCTACCTCTTGACCGACGCGCCGCTGACGCTCGTCAAGCAGCGCACGGTCCCCACCAGCCCCGACAATCGCGAACTGTCGGCGACCTTGCGACGCCCCGACGGCTCGACCCTGACGATCGAAGGCGCCGGCAACGGCCCGATCGACGCGTTCGTCGAGGCGCTCAAGCGCGCGTTCGGCGTCGAGTTTTCCTTCCTCGACTATCACGAGCACGCGGTCGGACGCGGCGCCGACGCGACCGCCGCCTGTTATGTCGAGATCCAGGACGCGAACGGCCGGATCCTGCACGGCGTCGGCATGGACCCCAACATCGTCGTGGCGTCGCTGAAGGCGACCTTGAGCGCGGTGCAGCGGCTCATCGCGCGCGACGGGAAGGCCTGAGAACGGCGGCGGCTCGGTCGGGCCCGCGTAGGTCGGCTATCGCGACAGCGATCCCGCCGAAACCTGCGCGCTGACGGCGCCGCCGATCCTCACGCAGGCGCCGCTGCCGGGCAGGACGACGCCGGGAGCGCCGTCGATCGTGCAGGTCTGGGCCTTCGCGGCGGGCGTCGGCGAATTGCGTGACGGCAGTTCGGCGGCGCCCGAGCCAGTCGCCGCCGAGCCGGCGATCGCCGAACCGATGAGGAGCGCAATGGCGAGCTTCACGCGGCATCTCCCGAGCGCCACCCCGCGGGCGCGCCGGCGAGATTAAGCCCTCCGCCGACGCGCAGCAACCCGCCGCGCCGGAAATGTCGCCGCGGGGCGGATTGACGCAAGGGCGCCCGCTTGCGAGTCTCGGCGCGACGGCGCGGTGAGTCGCCGCCGAAAGCCCGAGGCGCGAGGCGGGACGGTAACGATGACGATGAACCCGACGGCCGCGCGCGCGCGGGGCTCCGCCCTGACGTTCGCGCTGCTGGGGTTGCTGTTCGTCGCAGCGGCGATCTTTGCGTCGCTGAGCGCGCGAAATTGGATCGTCGCGGGCCTCGCGGGCGCGACGGGGCTGGCGCTTTGGCGGCGCGCGCTGCTCGGCGATTGGTCGGCGGCGCCGATTCCCTTCGACGCGGCGGCGTTCGCGATCTTCGCCATCCAGCGCAACGATTCCCTCGGTTTCTGGCAATTGGCGGGGCCGTGGGCCGACGTGCCGCGTTTCGATGTCCCGGACGCGGTGATCGCCTATGGCGTCTACCTCGGCGGCGCGCTCGCCGCGCTGATCGGCGCCTACCGCGCGCTACGCCCCATCGAGGCGATCGGCCTCGTCGCGATCCCGTTTCTCTTTAAGCTCGGCATCACGCTGGGCGCGGACTGGCACATGGCCGAACTGGGCGCGCTGGCGACGGCGGGCTTCGTGACGACGTTTCAGGCCCAGGTTTTCATCGGCCGCGCCCTGGTTCTCTTCTTCATCAGCGAAGTCGGGCTCGAAATCCTCTCGTTGAAGGGCGTCGGCCGCCTCGCGCGAATGCGCAAGCTGCACGTGCTGATCGTCGCGATCGCGCTCTACGGCGCGCTGACGCCGCTGCTGGCCAATTTTGCCCAGAGCGTCGCCGCGCCCGTGGCGGCGATCGGCTTCGGCGCGCTGTTCGCCGCGCTCACGCAGGCGGGTCTGTGGGGGATGGTCTATTTCGCCACCGGCCTCGCGCTCGACGCGCTGGCCGGGAGGCCGCCGAGCTTCGCCTCGGTCCACGGCCATTGGCGCTCCGGCTTCGTCAAGGGCGCCATCTACGGCGGCATGTTCATGGCGCTCGTGCTCGCCGTGGCGGCGCCGCTGCGTGATCCGGGCTTCGTCGCCTTCCTCAAGGGCAACGCCCATCTCGTGGCGCCGGCGGTGGGCGCGCTCGCCTTTCCTTTCGCCAAGACCCTCATCGGCAGCTCCGACGGAACGCCGCCGTTCTTCGGGCGACTCATCGCCGACTATCGCGACCCGCGCGCCTGGGCGCGCGGCGCCGTCGTCGGCACGGGCGTCGCCTGGGCCTACGCCATCGGCTTCGGTCACGCGAGCCCGATCCTGCGCTTCTGCACGACGTTCGCCGTCGGCGCCTTCGCCTACGCGGGCGTCGACGTCCTCTTCGACGCGGCGCGCGTCGTCTCCGGCGAACGGCGCAAGATGCAGACCTGGCGCCTCTATGCGCTCGGCGTCGCGCTCGGCGGGCTCGTGGCGGGCGCGCTCGGCTGGTATTTCGACGCGCCACAGGTCGCCGTTGTGGTGAACAAGTTCTGGGCTTACGCCGACGTCGATTATCGCCTCAGCGGGCGCGCGCTCGGCGATTTCGTGACCTATCCCTTCTTCAACAAATACGGCATGGTGAACCTGGGCCAAGTCGCCGGCGGCGTGCGTCTCTTCTATGCCGAATCGATTTCCGGCGTCATCAACTGGTCGCTGGCCGCGCCGCTGTTCGCGATCAACGCCGTGCTGCTCGCCGCGTTGCTGGAGCGCAGTCTGACTCCCATCAAGCGCCTCGTCAGCGGGGCGGGCGTGGAGAGCCTCGTCGAACTGGGCGTGCGCGTGATGCGCTGGGGCCTGTGGATGGCGCCGATCATCAACACGTTCCTGCGTCAGTCCGGCCATCCCGCCTGGTACAACCAGGACGGCGCCGTGCGCTCGCTGGTGGCGATCGGCGGCCAAATCGGCCTCTCGTCCGGCGATTTCCGCGATCTCAGCCTGACGATGTTCATCGGCCTGCTCGCCTACGACTGGCTGCGCGTGCTGATCTGGTTCGATCACATGGGCCTGCGCGTGGCGACGCTGGTCAATCTAACGTTCCTCGGCGGCGACCGCGTCGACGAAGCGGCGGGGCGATTTCTCGGCCACGGCGCGCGCACCCTCGCCATTCCCGACGCCGTCAGGCGTTTCGCCACCTGGGCGCCGCTGCTCATTCCCTATTACATCCCGCGCGGCGCGGATTGGGACACGGCCTGGACCGGCGCGGAGACGCTCGCGCGCGGCGGCCCGATGCCGGGCGCGGTCAAGGCGCTCGCGGTCGCCTATGGAATCGCCGGCGCCGCCATCGGCGTGACGGCGCTCGTCATCGCGGCCCGCGCGCGCGAAAAACCCGGCGCGCCGACGCTGGCCCTCGCCGGCGCGCCCGCGGCCCTGAGCGGCCAGCCGCACAGCTTCGCCTTCAACAACGGCGCCGTCGGCCTCGATCTCCTGCGCGACGGACGCGGCGCGGCTCATGTGATGGCCGACGAGCGCGGCGGCTTTCCGATCGATCTGACGCGTCGCCCGCTCGATCCGCTGCAGGCGCGCGGGCATTTCTTCTACCTCTGCGAAGACGGCCAAGCGCCGTGGTCGATCGGCTACGAGCCGGCGCGCCGCGCCAGCGATTATCGGGTCGAACAGGTCGGCTTCAATCGCCTCGTCATCACCAACACGATTGACGGCGTGCGAGCTTCGATCGAGGCCTCGCCCGACGCCGAGGGCGCGATCGTGAGCTGGCGCGTCCGCCTCGAAGAGCTCGCCGGCCGGGCGCGCCGGCTGCGTCTCGTCAGCTTCTGCGAAATCGCCGGCCACGAGACCGGCGCCTATGCGCGCGATCTCGATTTCGCCGGCATGCACGTCGAGACGATCTTCGTCGCCGCCCTCAACGCGATCCTCGCGCGCAACCGCCTGTTGCGCTCGGCGCGCGCCCATCACGGCGAGACCTCGTTCTTCGCGGTGAAGCCGGGCGCCGGCGTTTCGCTCGTCGGCTATGAGGATTCGCGCACGCGTTTCCTCGGCGAAGGATCGCTCGCCGAGCCGACGGGCTGCGAGCCGTTCCGTTGGCGAAAACTCGACGACGAGGGCAAGCTGTGGACCTTCGATCCCGCCGCGAGCTTCACCCTCGAAGTCGATCTGGCGGCTGGGGGCGTCGCCGAAGCCGAGTTCGTCGTCGGGCGCTCGGACAACGCGGTCTGGGCCTCGGAACTGGTCGCGCGTCGGCTCGCCCTGGCGCCGATGGCGGAAGCCGACCTGCAAACGCGTCTGCACGAGACGCGCGCCGTCGAGCCGTCGCCGGCGCTGCCCGAGCGCTGGCCCTTCGCCTTCTCGCCCGACGGGACGGCGCTGCGTCTGACCCATCGCACGCCGCGTCCCTGGGCGCACGTGATGGCCAACGAACTGGGCGCTTCCGTCGTCGTCTCCAACGACGGCGAGGTCTATTCGGCGTTCGGCAACGCGCGCCACAACGGCCTGACGCCGTTCCGCTTCGACAGCGCGACCGTGCCGCTGCCCGGCCAGATCGTCTACGTGCGCGACCTCGACGCGCAGGAGACCGACGCGCCGGGCTTCGCGCCGTTCCAGCGCGAGGACGCCGATTACGCCGTGACCTACGAGCCGGGCCTCGCCCATTTCGCCAAGCGGCGCGGCGCTCTGGCGATGGACTACGACGTGTTCGTCCCCCCCGACTTCCCCGGCGACATGCGCCTGTTGCGGCTGGAAAATCGCGGCGCGAGACCTCTGCGCTTGCGGGTCGCGCCGTTCTTCGACATCGCCCTCGACGAGGGTCCCAACGAAAGCGTCGGCAAGATCAAGGGCGAGACCGTCGGCGCAACGCTGCTGTTCGAGAATCCGCACAACGATTTCCAGCGCGGCGTCGCCTTCGCCGCGACGAGCCTGCCCAACGTCAGGACCGAGACGATCCGCGCGCGCTTCTTCGACGGAGCGGGCCGCAACATCCGAACGCCCGCCTTGGTCGACACCGGCGCGAGCGACCTTTCGCAGCGCGACGACGGCCGCCGCGTCGCGGCTTTCGCTTCGGATATCGAGCTGGCGCCGGGCGCCGAAATGAAGATCGCCATCGTCCTCGGGCAGGCGGGAACCCGTGCGCTGGCGCTCGCCGCGAGCGCGGCGGCGAAGGTCGAGACGGTGGAGAGGGAACTGGCGGCGACGCGCGCCGCCTGGGCCGCGCGGCTCGGCAAAGCGCGCGTGACCACCAACCGGCCGGATTTCGACCGGCTGGTCAACACCTGGCTTCCCTATCAGCTCTACGTCTCGCGCCTGTTCGGCCGCGTCGGGCCCAACCAGCGCGGCGGCGCCGTCGGCTTCCGCGACCAGTTGCAGGACGTGCTGCCGCTGATCCTCATCGAGCCGCGCCTCGCGCGGGCGCAGATCGTGCTGCATGCCGGCCAGCAGTTCCTGGAAGGCGACGTGCTGAAATGGTGGCATCGCGGGCCCGGCGGCGCGACCGGCGTCGCCCAACGCACCAAGGCGAGCGATCCGCATTTGTGGCTGCCCTACGTGCTCGCGCGCTATGTCCGTCAGTCGGGCGACGCGAGCGTGCTCGACGAGGTCGCGCCGTATCTCGAAGGCGCGGAGGTCCCACCGGGCGAAGATGCCTGGATCGTCACGCCGCGCCCCTCGCGCGAGAGCGGCGACGTCTATGAGCATTGCCGGCGCGCCATCGAATACACGCTGAACCGTATCGGCGCCAACGGCCTGCCCTTGCTGGGCGCCGGCGATTGGAACGATGGCGTCGACGCGCTCGGACGCAAGGGCAGGGGAACCAGCGTCTGGATGGGCTTCTTCTTCTTCGACGTGTTGAGCGGCTTCGCGCCGCTGGCGCGGCTGAGGCGCGACGAAGCCTTCGCGAGGCGCTGCGAGGCGGCGCGCGAAGGCTTGCGTGCGGCCCTTGAGGCCGCCTGGCGCGGCGATCACTACGCGCTGGATTTTTCCGACGACGGCGGCGCGATCGAAATGGCCAACGCCATGACGACGGGTTGGGCGGCTCATTCGGGCGCGCTTCGCTTCGACCGCGCGCTGGCGGCGCTGGAAGGCGGGCTGAGGGCGATCGAGCGGCCCGACCGCGTGCTGTTGCTGGAACAACCTTTCT
>Ga0181539_1002242_pt1 | contig 19686 bp, 19 predicted proteins | sample PEATcosm2014_Bin_46_FD_119767 | JGI IMG/M metagenome (GOLD analysis project Ga0181539, IMG submission 119767) | Peatland microbial communities from MTU Mesocosm Facility, Houghton, MI, USA - PEATcosm2014_Bin23_60_metaG | ecosystem: Environmental > Terrestrial > Soil > Wetlands > Peat | place... | reverse complement strand
GGGTCATTTGACTTCGATGTAATCATAAAAAACGGGTTGATATATGACGGCTCCGGGGGCGCGCCGTTTAAAGCCGACGTCGGGGTCAAGGGAGACCGCATCGCCTCGGTCGGCGGTATCAGCGGGGCTTCCGCCGGGACCGTCATCGAGGCGAAAGACCTTGCCGTTGCTCCCGGCTTTATCAACATGCTTTCCTGGTCGACAGCTTCCCTGATAATAGACGGCCGTTCGCAGAGCGAACTCCGCCAGGGGGTTACCACCGAAATCTTCGGAGAAGGCGAATCGATGGGTCCGCTCAGCCCGGAAATGAAGCGCCGGACTATTTCCGCGCAGGGTGAACTCAAATTTGATATTGCCTGGACCACGCTTTGTGAATACCTGAGCTATCTTGAGAAGCGGGGAATTTCCCCTAACGCCGCCTCCTTTGTAGGCGCTGGAACTGTACGGGAAAATGTCATCGGCCTGGAGAACAAAAGGGCGACCCCGGCTCAACTCAACAAGATGTGCGAACTGGTCAGGCTCGAGATGGAGGCTGGGGCGTTGGGCGTCGGCTCCTCACTGGGTTACGCGCCGGATATGTTCGCAACGACCGATGAGCTTATCGCCATGTGCCGCACTGCCGCGAAGTACGGCGGAATGTATATCTCTCATGTGCGAAACGAGGGGGACGCTTTGATCGAAGCGGTTGAAGAACTCCTTCGCATAAGCCGGGAGGCGGGGATTGCGGCGGAGATTTATCACCTCAAAGCCGGTGGAGAAAGAAACTGGGGCAAAATCGACCGTGTAATTTCGATGATCGAATCGGCTCGCAGGGAGGGTTTGCGTATAACCGCCGACATATACCTCTACACGGCAAGTTCGAACAGGCTTTCATCGAGGCTGCCTGCCTGGGCGCACGAAGGCGGAGACGAGGCCCTGCTCGACAGGCTTCGAGACCCCGTGCTGCGAAAAAAGATCGGCGATGAAATGCGCCTGCGAGGCAGGATGCCCAAAACGATATTGGCCGGCTTTAATGCCGAAAGCCTGCGCCCGCTCACCGGCAAGACCCTTGAAGAGGCCGCCCGGATTCGCGGAAAAGACCAGGTTGAAACAACGCTCGAGTTGGTTGAGGAAGATAACGCCGCGACGCGCGTGGCCACATTCGTCATGAGCGAAGAAAACATCAAAAAAGAGATCCGCCAACCCTGGGTATCTCTGGGATCGGATGCGGTTTCAATCTCGGCGGAAGGCGTTTTTCTAAACCAGTCGACCCACCCGCGCGCCTATGGAAACTTCGCCAGGCTGCTTGGGAAATATGTGCGTGAGGAAAAGGTAATTTCTCTTCAGGAAGCGATCCGCCGCTTGACGGGTCTTCCTGCCGCCAACCTGGGCCTGGACCGCCGGGGATTGATCAAACAGGGGTATTTTGCAGACCTGGTGGTGTTTGACCCCGAAACGATCGCCGACCGGGCAACCTATGACAACCCGCACCAGTACGCAACCGGCGTGAAACACGTGCTGGTGAATGGCGTTCGTGTACTCGAAGATGGAGAGCACACCGGGGCAAAACCGGGAAGGGCGCTCTGGGGGCGGGCAAAGCTGAGGTAGTATATTCATTTCACATGCTCTTTTCCGGTTGCCGTTTTGCAGAACCAAATACTCATGTGTTATACTATGCTTCGCGGAAGGCTACGGGCAGGAAAGCGCGCCCGGCCCGGCGAGGAGAGCGAGACATGAAAAAAGAGAAACTACTTAACCAGGTGAAACAAGCCGTTCATGAAGTGGAGCCCGATGCAGACATCATTCTATACGGCTCCCGCTCGCGTGGAGACTCAGTCTCAGATTCCGACTGGGATTTTCTGATTTTGGTGGATGGGTCTGTAAGTGAAGAACGCACAGATCGGGTTCGGGACCGGCTATATGACATCGAGTTGGAGTCCGGGGCCGTCCTTTCCTCTATTGTGCGCAGCCGCGATGAATGGAAGAGCCCAAGATATCGTTCCTTGCCATTTCATCAAAGAGTAGAGCAAGAGGGTAAAAGACTGTGACGCAATGGAGCAGGGATCTCGTTTTGTACCGCCTTGATAGAGCACATCAGACTTTGGAAGAAGCCCAAATGCCGGCCGATGCCGGCCGGTGGAATGTATGTGTGAACCGCCTTTACTATGCATGTTTCTACGCGGTCTCCGCCCTTCTTGCTAAGGATAGCCTTGCTTCTTCGAAGCATAGGGGTGTTCGCAGCCTTTTCAACAAGCATTATGTGCAAAGAGGCAAAGTGCCCAGGGAGGTGGCTCGAATTTATAGCCGCCTCTTTGAACGGCGGCAGGAAGGCGACTACATAGATTTCGTCTACTTCAAGGAAACGGACGTCATCCCCTGGATTTCCGATGCCGAACGCTTCGTTGAGCATATCACAGCTCTGGCCCAGAACGAGAGTACCTGATCCAGATGGGCTGCCTTCGGACTCACCCATTTCACCCACTCTTCTCCCTTTGACTCAATTCAACCATTCGCCAATTAACCCATTCACCTTCTTTTTTTGTTTTTTGCCGCTTCTGGTTGCCGCTCGGCAGGGCCAAATTCCTCCATGGTATGATATTGTGGCTCGAAATGAATCTTCTAAAGCTGCGGGGATGCTCCTCCGAATCTCGACGCTCCGCGAGGCGGCTCGGGTCACTCCCCAGCGTTGCCCTCCGGGCGGGCAAAAATTACTCTAGCACAGAAAGATTCGGATCAGATATACTGATCATAGAAAATGGATCAGGGAGTCTGCAAAGATGAAAAAACAGATAGATACAAAGAACCTGGGAATAAAAAGCAGACTCTTGCTAACCACTTTTACTCACTAGAGAAACTGGCTGTAATTACGTACAGTGTTGTAAATTGTTCAGTTATGCAAACTAAGCTAAGCCCGACGTAAAAGAGATGCCCGACGTAAAAGAGATGCCGGATACGATTGAAACCATACAATGATATAAGGAAAGGATATCACGATGCCTGACGATCTAGATGAAGAATTTGAGAAAGGCTTTAACAATGATCACAAAGATGATATGATTAAAAAGTATCTCAATAATTTTGAGTCATATCTTGAGCATGTCTTTGCAGTGTGGCGTGAATACTTCGCATCCAAACAGGAACTTATGGATTTCTATGCTGCTATTTCCGATGAGAAAGATCAAGCTCTCTTTCTACGTGTCGGGTCTTTTTTCCGTTTTCTAGTTCGTGAAGGGCATTTTCACTTCGAAGACGGAGACTGGAATTGTGGCATGTCCTATATCGACGATTCGTACAAGTACATAGCAATCTTCTCGCTGATCGAAGCTCTAGGAAGTAGTTCTGGCGGATATGTGAGTTTCTATGACTGGCTCAACATAAATAAGAAAAGTACAAGCGTGACACTCGCGGAACCTGTCATGGCTTCAATCCGCCGATCATATGAAGAATACAATGCCGAACACGGAGCTAATCAGGCCGCCCTTCGTTTCTTCAATTGTCTTGACCCAGAGGACCAACAGTTTATCCAAGATAGACTGGAGGTTCGCGATAGAAACAATTCCATCAAGAAATTGGTCGAGTTTCTCTACAATATTCGCTCGCAGTTCGTGCATAAAGCGCAGTTCGTGCTTGGGTTTGGCGACAAGACAACCTTCGAATATGATAAAGGAAAAGTGATGGCGGTGAACGAGCTTAGCATGCAAGACATGCAGACTCTCTTTGAACATGGCTTCCTGAAGCACTTCGGATACAAAAAAGCGTTCAACCGGGACCGTGCGTCCAGAAGGCGGTGAACTCGCAACTGGACAATTGGAGCGTAAATTGTCCAATTTTGAACCCAAATCACTTCTAATAATTTTAGGATAGCGCGTATGGCAACACATGTAAAAAACTGGGATTGGTTATTTTTAAAAACGACTGGTCTTATCTTTATTGGTGGTGCTATTAGGTCTTTTTTTGATGGGAAATGGGGCATAGGAATCTTTTTACTATTGGCATCTATCTTCGGTGTGGGCGGCATCGGACAAAGTCTTTATCCTGAAGTGACCATAAGAGAACGTGCTACCGATAAAGATATTTTAACAGATAATCGTGATGACAATTATTATTATAGTATTTCAAAGGCATTAAATAAATTAGTATTGTTGCAATTTATTGTCATGGCGGTTGTTGCTTTTTTCAACGACTGTACTTTATGGAAAATTATAATTATATCTGCATTATTACCAACGTATGTAGTAGTTGGTTCTATAATATATTTTGGAATCATCGGAATACTACATAGACGCAGAAAATCTTTATAGAAGCGGTGAGAAGATGTAGAATTAACGATTACCCGGTCAAGGTGCGAGGGCTTAACTACACTCCGTCTGACGATGAATATTTTCTTGAAGCATGGCGCTGTGCGGTTAAAGCCCTGTAAAGCGTTCGCCGCGAGACGTTGAGCGAGTGAGCCACATTGTCAGGGCCTTCGCCCTGTTCTATCAGCTTGCGGGCATGGGCGGCCTGTTGCGCGGACAGCAGCCGCTTGCGGCCCATCTGCACCCCACGGGCCACAGCCGCCGCGCGGCCCGCCTTTGTCCGTTCCTGAATTAACGACCGTTCAAGCTCTGCCAGTATCCCGACCATTTGCCACATGGCGCGGCCCGTGGGCGTTTTCGTGTCGATAGCCTCAGTCAGCGACCGGAAGGCCACGCCCCACGCTTTCAGATCATCCAGCAGGGCGATAAGGTCACGCAGCGACCGGCCCAGCCGGTCAAGCTTCCAGACCGTCAGCTTGTCACCGGCCTTGAGAGCCTTAAGGCGCCTTGCCGGCGCTGGCCGTTTGGCGTTCGCGCCGGGGCCGTGTCTGTGAATATCTTGCCGCACCCTGCCCGCTTCAAAGCCGTCAATTGCAGGTCTGGGTTTTGGTCTTCCGTGGAGACCCGCGCGTACCCTATTTTCATGACCCTACAAATTGAATTATAGCTTTCCGGCTGACTCCAGAACCATTCGGATGGTAGACAGCGGCAAAAGCAAAGAGAGCGGGGCATCTAGAAGCGGCAACGCACCGTAACTGGCATACCAGTGGGTCACGCCGTCATTCTTGGCGTCAATCAGCAGGGCGACACCCCCTACTTCTTGAGAGGCGAGGAGGCAACGCCTACCGGCAGACAAAAGAAGCTGCCCGCCAAGACCCTTGCCCTGCATAGGCTTATCCACAGCCAGACGACCGAGGCGAAAAACGGGCACATCATGCCGCGCCAATCCCTGTTTGATGATATCAGGGGTTTGGGAGAATTCTACCGAGGCGGGGCTGATGGAATAAAACCCAAGCACCAATGATGCATTATCATCCCTAACCGCAACGAAAGTTTTAGCGCCTCCACGGTCGTGTGTTTGACGCGCATGGCGGCGAAAAAAATCATTTAACGTAGCGTCCCCACAATCAAACGGTTCCCTATCATGCCGTTTGGCAATCGGCTCCTCATGCCAAAGAGGAAGGGTCATGGCATTGGAGGCAAAGCTTTCGCCGTCGCCAGCAGCTTCGCATTTGGATGGGGTGGGTTCTCTAAGGCATTAAGTACGCGCAGACTATCACGTTCTGATAGTGAAACCCTTTCAGCCTGAGCAATCACGGCCTTTGCCGCTTGCATGGTATTTCGCAGCACAAAATCCGTGAGATCGGTGTGTTCGTAAGCAACGGCACGCATCAATAATGCCTTATCGTCCGGGTGGATTCTCAGTGACATTCGGCTATTATTTTCAATGGCTGTTCTTGGCATTTGAAGCCTCCTTTGTGGCAGTACGCTTTCAAAAAGTACACCATTTTGCGTCGGCTGTCAACTCGTGTGTTTTCAATATGTACGGATAATTTCCCTTAAATCTTGATTTAATGCACAATGGCAGCACACAACGTCATTTTAGCAAGGTGACCAATCCGGCACGTTTCGAGAGGTTGTGGCGATAATTTTAAGCGGACTGCACCGTGACGGACATATGCCCCTGTTGCCCCTTGTCGCGCCGCGTGCTCGGCTTAACTGTGACTTCAACATCCTGCCCGAGCGTCGTTAAAAACTCGATTAGGCGGCCTACGGATACCGACACGGGGCGGCAGCGCATAAGGGCTGATACTTGTGGCTGTGTGGTCCCGAGTAGTTTAGCGGCTTCAGCCTGGGTTAGCCCCCGGTCCTTCAGGAGCCGGTAAATTTGCACCGTGAGCTTAGCTTTAACAAGCTCCTGTTCTGAATTGGGAAACCCAAGATCGGCAAAAACATTGCCTCTGCTTTTTTCGTGTTCTATCGTCATAGGGCCGTTCATCATCCATTATTCAACTATATATATTTTTATATATCTCGTCAAACAAAAATCTGCGCTTATGATCGGAAAAATCCCTGCACACATTTGAGCGTCCTTACGGATATCGAATGTGCGTTCACCTCAGAGGCACAGGGTAAGCAGCGCAACCCAGGTCCGCAGCCACGCAGCATCCGGCATCGGACACCCTACGCCGAGTTTTTATGTACACCACTTAGAATTTTGCCGCGAACGCTTACGACTACCTCCTCAATCGGAACAGCCTTCCCGGCTTCCTGCATCCCTTTTCGAACGATAAGCGGCAGGGCGGAACAACAGGGGACTTCCATATCTATCACCGTAACGCTCCGGATGTCAGCGGTGCGAAAAATCTCGGCAAACTTCTTTACGTACTCCTGGGCATTGTCGAATTTGGGACAGCCGAGGAGGACCGCTTTGCCTCTAACGAACTTGCGGTGAAAGTCAGGGTATGCCACCGGCGCGCAGTCAGACACAACCAGAAGGTCCGCTCCTTTGAGGAACGGCGCGCCAGGCGGAACGAGCCTTATCTGGATCGGCCAGTGAGAAAGCTCCGAACGGCTTGCGTCACCCTGTTCCAGCGCAGGCCCTTTTTGTGAAAGCGGCCCTTCGGCAAAGGTCTCGATTCGAGCAGAAGGACAGGCGCAGGGGGATGTTAATTCTATGCGCTCCGCCTGTTTCGGCTCTGCGAGCTTCTGTCGTTCGAGGTGCTCTTCAACCGCTTCCGGATCGAATTCGTCGGCTTCCCGCTCGATTACACGAACGGCCCCCTGCGGGCACCCTGAAAGGCAGGCGCCCAGTCCGTCACAATAAGATTCTTTTATCAGGCGGGCTTTGCCGTCTTCAATCACCAGAGCACCCTCCGCACAGGCAATTGCGCACATTCCGCAGCCATCGCAGAGTTGCTCGTCTATTTCAACTATTTTTCGCATTTTCTCCATTGCTTATGCTCCCGATCGAAGCCATTTCGATCTGTAAATTCACGCTTTAATCATTTTCAGGGCCGGACAGCACTCTCGTCCAGGACCTGTTGCATCATTTTTTCGCCTGTTTGGGTGAGAAGAGGTCCATCAAAGGCTGCTTTCCTGCCATCCCGGGGTTGCCGGGTCTTGAGCGCTTCGGTCAGGTCCGCGATTCGAATCGCGTCAAAAACACACTTGAAATTGACTGAATTATCCGGCCGGCCCTCAGCACCAAGATTGTTCAAGATAGAGAGAGTTGCACGGGTCAACTCTTCCGGAACTCCGGTTCGCGAGAGAATGGATTGGGCCTCAGTCGCGTCTTCGTGAGAAAACTGTCTCCCGTTGCGGTCAGGTACGGTCGAAGCCCCGCCTGCAACGGCTGAAAGGTAAGCGGCCAGGGTGACAACCGCCGGATCTCCTCCTTCGGATTGCTGAATCTTGCCGGCGTACTCGACCACTTTCAGGGCTCGCCCGATCCGCTTAAAATTTCGGCCAAGGAATTTCTTCACTTCCGCCGCTACGCGGTCTTTGAGCAGATCGGTCCTCTGGGCTAGAAGCTCCGGGGGCATATCGGTCCCCAGGCACTGAGCGGCGAACCTGCAGTAGGCGGCGCAGCCGAAATCCATTTTTGGGTTCAGGGCCTTTGCGCCGCATTTGCGGCACTTTCTTGAACTCTCATCCTTGAAGAATTCAATCGGTCCGCCGCAGTTGGGGCAACTGGATTCGCTAATGGCTTCCGGTCCCCAGAATCTGGTGTTCTGACCAGGGCACTTCATGGTTTACTCCAGTGAAATAGTGAAGAGTGAGGGGCCGCTGCGCGTGAAGAGCGAAGAGTGAAGAGCGAAGAGTGAAGATTTCACCCATCTAACTTCACTCTTCACACCTATTTAACGCTAGCCCAAAATAGCCTTCAGATCTTCCTCCGGAGTGGTGATCGGCTTGATCTGGAAATTCTTAACAAGCACGTCTAGAACCCCAGGGCTGACGAAGGCCGGAAGCGACGGACCGAGCCGGATGTTTTTTATCCCCAGGTGGAAAAGGGTCAGAAGAATGGCCACCGCCTTTTGTTCATACCATGACAGGATCATCGAGAGCGGCAGATCGTTCACTCCAACGTTGAATGCTTTTGCAAGCGCAACCGCGATCTGTATGGCCGAGTATGCGTCATTGCACTGACCGATGTCCAGAAGGCGCGGGATCCCTTCGATTGTTCCCAGGTCCTTGTCGAAAAAGCGGAACTTGCCGCAGGCAAGTGTCAGCACCATGCAGTCTTTTGGCACTTTTTCCACGAATTCCGTGTAGTAATTGCGGCCCGGTTTTGCGCCGTCGCAGCCGGCGACCAGGAAAAAGTGGCGGATTTTCTTTCCCTTTACCGCCTCGATCACCTTGCCCGCAACGCTCATCACCGTATTTCTTGCAAACCCCACCGTCACGGTCTTTCCGTTGGAATCCTCCGCAAATCCGGGAAGCGCCAGCGCCTTTTCGATAACGGGCGCAAAGTCACGGTTTTCTATGCGGGTTACCCCCGGCCAACCCACGCAGCCGCTTGTGAAAATGTTGTCCGCATATACTGCGGCAGGTCTCTGGATGCAGTTGGTGGTCATGAGAATTGCGCCGGGAAAGGTGGGGAATTCTTTTTGCTGATTCTGCCAGGCAGTCCCGAAATGTCCGTAGAAATGCGGATATTTTTTCAGCCCCGGGTAGCCGTGGGTCGGAAGCATCTCGCCGTGGGTATAGACGTAAATGCCCTTGCCTTGGCTCTGCTTGAGAAGGCCTTCCAGGTCCACGAGATCGTGGCCGGAGATGAGTATCGCCTTGCCTTTTTTGTGCCCGAGCGCGACGGGTGTCGGGACGGGATGGCCATAGGCGCCCGTGTTGCCCGCGTCGAGAAGCTCCATCGCACGCAGGTTGATTTCGCCGCATTTGAGGACAAGCCCAATCCGGTCATTTACCGGGATGTCGTTCCTGGTCAAAGATGCAAGAGCTTCATGGATGAAGGCGTAAACGGCGTCATCCTCCTGTCCGAGAATCCGCGCGTGGTCCGTGTAAGCCGCAACTCCCTTTACTCCGAAAAGAAGGGTGTGTTTGAGAGAGCGCAGGTCGGCATTTTGCTCAGGATCGGATTTTAGCCCAACGCCCGCAGCCTGAGAAAGAAGCCCCTCGATTGTGCCGGCGGGTTGGAACCCGGCAGCCGGCGCCGCGAAGTCGGTCTTGCCTCCGGATTGAGTCTCGATCTTGCTCTTGAGCTTTTCGCGTATCTTTACCGCGCGGGGTATCGTTTCGAGAAAATATTTCTGATCGAAATTTACATTCGTGAGCGTCGAAAAAAGAGATGTGCACGTAAAAGAGTTTGCCTCTTTGTCGATTATTCCAAGTCTCCTGGCCTCCACCGCAAAAAGCGAAAGCCCCTGAAGAGCATAAAGCAGCAGATCGTGGAGATCGGCAACTTCGGGCTGCTTGCCGCAAACTCCGATTTTATCGCACCCCTGGCCCTTTGCCGTTTGTTCGCATTGGTAACAAAACATCTTTTGCCTCCTGATAAAATCCCTTTTAAGGTTAATTTATTGTAACTCGTTTCCATCCGGAAACACCGGACGGAAACTAACTCGCGCCCTAGGTTTAAGCGGTACATTAATACCTGTGCCAAAAAGAATCCTTGACTTAGATCAAAAAACTCTGAATTTTCCTTCTTGCAGCAGGACGGAGGACGGAAGACGGAGGACGGAAGACGGAGGACGGAAGACGGAGGACGGAAGACGGAGGACGGAGGACGGGGGACGGAGGACGGAAATCAGAGGACGGAAGACGGAAGACGGAAGACGGAGGATGGAGGACGGAAGACGGAGCGTCTTTTCTCCGACTTCCGACTTCCGTAAGGGTAATTGACATGAAAATTGCCGATGAAATTTCAAAAGCTTCGCTTTTCAAGGGGCTTCCGGCTGAGCAGATTGCAGAGCTGTCCCAAATCTGCATGGATCAAAGATATGAAAAGGGCCGGGAGCTTTTTTCGGAGGGAGAGATTGCAAGGGGATTTTACCTTGTAGTATCCGGAAAAATCAAAATCTACAAACTCTCGCTGGAAGGAAAAGAGCAAATCCTCCATATATTCGGGAGCGGTGAAATTTTGGGGGAAGTCCCTGTTTTTGCGGGGGGAAGTTACCCGGCCAACGCGGAGGCCATCGAACCCAGCCGGGCGCTGTTGTTTCCAAGGATGTCTTTTTTGGGGCTGATAGGCAGGGAGCCTGCCATAGCCCTTAACATGCTGAGTATACTTTCTCAGCGCCTGCGCCTGTTCACTCACCTGATCGAGGACCTGTCGCTGAAAGAAGTTCCGGGCAGACTTGCCGCATACCTGATCTATCTTGGCGAGCGGGGCGGAAGCCGGCAAGCCATCGAACTCGAAATAACGAAGGCGCAACTGGCAAGCCTGCTTGGAACAATCCCGGAGACGCTTTCACGGATCCTGACAAAATTGGCCCAGCAGGGGATCATCTCGGTCGATGGCCGAAAGATCAGGGTGCTCGACCTCAAATCATTGGAGTCCCTGGCAGCGGGAGGAAAAGTTCTGATTTGATCTTCCCATGGGGTGGCGCGGAGATGCGGAGATGGGGCGGCATGCAGTCGCCAATGAGAAGGCCGAGGCTATCCTTCAAAATCGAGCAGTGTAGATGAAAAGCCTGGACTTCAACGTTAAAATTAAATTTATTATTTGTTTCAGGAAATTGGAGTAGACATCATGAAAAAACAACTTACAGCAATTATCGAACGTGAGGGGGGCGGGTATGTGTCGCTCTGCCCGGAACCGGATATCGCCAGTCAGGGCGACACAATCGAAGAAGCACGACAGAATCTTCGAGAGGCAATTGAGCTATTCTTCGAGACCGCCTCACAAAATGAGATTCAGACACGTTTGCATGAGGAAGTGTACGTGGCCCGAGTGGAGGTTTCGGTTGGGTAAGCCCGGTATCCACTCTGGGCAACAAGTCTGCACCAAATTATTGATTGAAAGGAGTCTATGCCAAAGTCTTTCTATTTTGCCGGCTGGCTCATCGACGGGACGGGAACTCCCGCGCAAGACGATGTCCTGATTTGCGTGGAAAACGGCCTGATTTCATCTCTGGAAAGACTTTCATCTCTGGAAAGACTTTCATCTCTGGAAAGACTTTCATCTCTGGAAAGACTTTCATCTCTTGAAAGAGCGAATCTTGCGGAATTGAAGGGCTTGGGCCTCACGGTTGAAGCATATCCCACCTGCACCATACTGCCAGGACTAATTGACTGTCATGTACATCTGTCCATGTCCGGGAAGGTCGATCAAAGGCTGCGTTTTCGGCAGCTTCTGAATGAGTTCGCGCAAAACAGCCCCCTCATTTGTGAAAGAATAGAGAAAAGCCTTGCGCTTGGGATCATGGCGCTCAGAGATGGAGGGGATATCGGGGGGCACACTCTCAGGTATATTAAACAAAACGATACCTCGGGCGTCGATGTCAAATGCGCCGGAAAGGGGTGGCGCGCGCCCGGCAGGTATGGAAAGATCATAGGCCGCATTCCGGAGAGCGGCTCAACCCTTGCCGAAAGCATAAGAGCGAACCGCGATGTAATCGATCACATAAAGATTATCAACTCGGGCATAAACAGCCTGAATGAATTCGGCCGGGAGACCCTGCCTCAATTCAGCCGGGATGAACTCGAGGCGGCTTTTAAAGATGCGCGGGATCTCGGGCTTAAGACAATGGTCCACGCAAACGGCAAGCTGCCGGTGCAATTCGCCGTTGAGGCAGGATGCGATTCAATCGAACATGGCTTCTTCATGGGTGAGGACAATATGAAAAGGATGGCCGACCGGCAGGTTTTTTGGGTGCCTACGGCGTTCACCATGAAAGCCATGCGTGAGCATATGCCCGCCGGGAGCGCTCAGTGTGTGGCAGCGTCCAGGATGCTGGAATCTCAGCTTGAGCAGATGGGTCGAGCCCAGGAGCTTGGGGTAAGGCTTGCAGCGGGAACCGACGCCGGATCGTTTGGGGTAAGGCATGGCGTAGCCTTGGCCGAGGAATTGAAACTCATGATAGAGGCGGGATTTTCTGTCGAAGAGGCAATCGGCTGTGCAACATCGCAAGGTGCCCGGCTGCTTGGTTTGGAGCATGAACTCGGGCGGATTGGCCGGGGAATGCCTGCGAATTTTATAATTGTCGATGGACCTCCCTCCGGTCTTCCGGATTCACTGGGGGAAGTCAAAGCGGTCTATGTAAGGGATAAAAGGATCAGCCGAACCTCATTTGAAAATCCTTGGTAAAATCTTTAGCAGGGGTTTTAATCCCGACAGACGAACTTTCAGCTTTCGTGCATAGAAGAGTTTCATAGCTCCAAAAAGACCCTCGTAGAGTGCTTCATCATATGGGTGCCACCAGAGGTCTTTTTTGGCAAAGGCCAGGAGGTCATGCACCACCACCTGTGGCTGGGTCATCTCGTGAAAACCGATTTTACCATGTGTCCTTCCAAAGCCGGATGCCTTGAGACCTCCCCAGGGTGTTTCGGGCATGCCGTGGCTGACGAGATGATCGTTTATCGTGATGACTCCCGCACGCATTTTTCTGCCGATCCGTTCCGCTTTTTTAGCATTCCTGGACCAGACAGACCCTGTAAGGCCATAAATAGAATCGTTGGCTAGAGCGATTGCTTTCTCCATATCCTGCACCTTCATCAAGGCAAGAACCGGGCCGAAGGTCTCCTCCCGCATGACCAGCATCTGATGGTTGACGCCGGTGATAACTGTAGCAGGCAGGAAGTTGCCGGGACTCTCTTTCGGCGGGCAATCCGATTGAGCGACGATCACCGCCCCCTTTTCCAGAGCGTCTTCCAGATGGTTGCGGACTGTTTCCATCTGGCTTTTTGTGGTCATCGCTCCCATGTCTACGTTGTAATCCTTATCCTGTCCTACCCTGAGCGATTTCACCTTTGCTTTGATTCTTTCCAGGAAAGGCTCATAGGCAGAGTCGTGGACATAGATTCGTTCAACCCCGCCGCAGGACTGCCCGCAATTTTGAAGCCCTGCCCACACTGCGCCGGTGCTTGCCCGATCCAGGTCGGCATCTTCACAGACCAGCATGGCGTCGTTGCCGCCCAGTTCCAGGTTGAGGGGCGTAAGGGTCTGCGCGGCTTTGGACATGAGTTTTTTTCCAACAGATACCGAGCCTGTAAAAAACAACTTATCGATTCCAGAGTCGATGAATGCGTCACCGGCCAAACTGCCGGCGATATTTATGAATGAAAAGATCCCGTCCGGAAGCCCGGCCGCACGGACGCAGGCTTCGATTTCCCTTCCCACAAGCTGCGTGCTGGAGGCTGTTTTCAGGATGACCCCGTTTCCGGAAAGGAGCCCCATAATTACTTCTGAAAAGGGTATGGCAAAAGGATAGTTCCATGGAGATATGATTCCGATCACTCCGTAAGGGATTCGAAGAATCCTGCTCCACTTGTTGCAGAGAAGAAGGCTTCCGGGCAGAACGACCGTGGGTTTCAAAAATCTCTTTGCATGACTTGTATAATAGTCAAGAGCCATTACCGCTGGGAGAAGTTCAGTTGCAAGGGCATCTACCCTGGTCTTACCATTCTCTTCGGAAATCAGCGCCGCGATTTTTTCCGCATGCTCCATCAGGTGAACCCTAATTCCCCTTAGCGCGCGGATTCTTTCTCCCACCGGAAGAGCTGCCCACCCTTCCTGAGCCCTTCGGGCTTTTCGCATCGCTTCTGTCAGATCGTTCACGCTATTTTTTCGGGAGTGTCCAATTATCCGGCCGGTAGCCGGGTTTACGGATTCTGTTGACCTTGTATTCTTCAATCCGGAAAAACTTTTTTTAGTCCGCGCGTGCATGGGGTCAACCTCCCTGCAATACAGTCGTGAAATCTCAGATCCCGCTTTTCTCCGGTTCGGATAGAAAAGGCCCGTGGAAGGCCGTAAGTCCGTAGATCATACGATATTGCGATCAAAACCGGCAAGAAGAATGGAGATCACAAAGGCTCACAATCTCAGAGAATCGAGTGGAACGTAATATTTTTCGTATTTTCCCTCTTTTCTAAAGGGGGGCAGGGGGGATTGTGATTCTCCGATACTACATAGGCACTTGAAATCCCCCTCGATCCCCTTTACAAAAGGGGGAAGCAAAACTTGGTCCCGTGGGGATTTTGCCCGGGCATTACTGAATTACGACGCAGCCTCTTTCGCCGGAATGACGGGCTGTAGGTCCTTACCTATCGGAACTTAGTTGACGTTGCATTAGTCGCCTCAACCTCTGTGTGGCGGATGATGTGTATATGGAAAGAGAGGCGGCAGAATCGCACACGCTTAAACAGGTTGCAAAGCGACGCATTTATGAGTAATTAATCTCCATCCGGAAACACCTGATAAGAGGCTCGCAGTTTCCGAACTGAAAAATCACCGCCATCCGACGGGAGCAACGGATCGCGGAAATAAGTGCTTGGGGGGCAAGCATGAAATCATTTGACAATAGCGGGACAATGGCTCGCGCTGCCGATGGGCAGGAGGTTCGGGAGGACCTTGACATTGGGGTTGGAAGGGAGCCGGCCGCGGGATGTCCTGAGCCGGTGAGATTGTCTGAAGAAACCGGTTCGCCTCGTTCGAGGCAGGCCGCCACTATCCGTAGTTCCTGGATACCGCAGATAGAAGCAGCGATCCGGAAATCAAGCGATTATTTCTTCAGAGTACAGTATCCCGAGGGCTACTGGTGGGCCGAACTGGAGTCAAACGTCACTATAACGAGTGAGTATGTCATGCTCACACGCCTTCTGGGCATTCCCATTGCCGAGAAGCGGAGCGCAATAGTAAAGTATCTTCTCAGACATCAGAATGAAAACGGCTCCTGGGGCCTTTATTACGGCGACGGCGGCGAACTCAGCACAACAATCGAAGCCTATTTCGCCCTTAAACTCCTTGGGGAAGATCCGGGGCCGGGACCCCTTGCGAAAGCGAGGGCCTTCATTCTCCAACACGGCGGCATAGAAGCTTCCCGCGTTTTCACGAAAATGTGGCTTGCGCAGTTCGACCAGTATGACTGGGGCAAAGTTCCCTCTATGCCGGTCGAACTCGTGCTCCTTCCGCCTGAGCTTTATTTCAACGTCTATGAGTTTTCCAGTTGGGCCAGGGGCACGGCGGTACCCCTTTCGATCGTGCTCTGCATCAGGCCAAAATTCATACTTCCCGATTCTCTTTGCGTTCGGGAGCTTTTCGTCCCGGTGTATGGCAAGAAACTGGATTCCCGGATAAACAAGCTCTTTTTTGTCTTCGACCGTATTGCAAAAATACTTGAGAAAAGGCCGATCAGGAAGCTTCGCCGCAGGGCGATTGCGGCCGCCAGGGACTGGATCATCGATCACCAGGAGGATAGCGGAGACTGGGGCGGTATCCAGCCTCCCATGGTCTACTCGCTGCTGGCCCTCCACTACCTGGGATTTCCGCTTTCTAATGAGGTTATGGCAAAGGGGCTCAAAGCCATCGAGGATTTCTGTATCGAGGATGAGAACGGGCTGCGGATGCAGTCCTGTATATCCCCGGTCTGGGATGCGGCGCTTGCGGCGCTGGCGTTGCTCGAGTCGGGGGTTAGTCCCGAACGTTCGGCCCTCGAAAAAACGGCGCGATGGCTGATCTCCCAGCAGATACTGACAGGGGGCGACTGGCAGTTCAAAAATAGCACTCCGCCGGGTGGATGGGCCTTCGAATTTTCCAACTCGCGCTACCCTGATGTTGACGATTCGGCTGTCGTTTTGAACGTGCTCAACCGCTTCAGCCCGCAAAGATCCGATGGGCTGGAATCAGCCAAATCGCGCGGGATGGAATGGCTCATTAGCATGCAAAGTTCAAACGGCGGCTGGGCGGCATTTGACAGAAACAACGGTATGGATATCCTTAACCGTATACCGTTTGGCGATACCGAAGCGATGGTGGACCCTCCGACGGCGGACGTAACCGGCAGGGTTCTGGAGGTTATGGGCAACTGCGGATACGATTGCAGCCATCCGGCCGCAAAGCGCGGCGTCAGGTTTCTTAAAAACCTGCAGGAAAAGGACGGGTGCTGGTGGGGGCGCTGGGGCGTCAACTACATTTATGGGACATGGTCCGCCCTGCGGGGGCTGATCTCGATTGGGGAGGACCCGAAGTCGCCTTGCATCAGAGCGGCAATGCACTGGCTAAAAGACCACCAGAACGCGGATGGGGGCTGGGGTGAGACGTGCGATTCCTATAGACTGCCCGAACTGCGCGGCCAGGGTCCCAGCACTGCATCTCAGACCGCCTGGGCAATAATGGGTCTTCTGGCAGGGAATGAAGAAAAATCCCCTGAGGTAAGCAAGGGGGTCCAGTACCTGTTAAGGAACCAAAAACCCGACGGGACCTGGGATGAGATATACTTCACCGGGACCGGGTTCCCTAAACATTTCTACATAAGATATCACAATTACCGGAACTGTTTTCCGCTTATGGCGCTGGGTCAGTATGTGAAGAATCTGGGGCAGTAGGGAGGGCAGGCTTGCCGGCCGGCCCGGGACCAGGGAGAAAGCTGGTGTGTGCCCGTCGTGGTCCAAAAGGGCGGCGAAGCAGTCGAAAAGACGTTCTCCGGCACAGATTCAGCAAAAGAGCACCCGCAACAGCAATAGTCAGCCGATCTGTTCCAGTCCGAGGTTGGCCACCGGCATTGCCGGTGGCTTGACCCGTCCGAGAAGGGCATTGTCATGGCCCGCGGTAGCCCATCATAGGGCTCAGGTTTCCGGAAGCCGTGTTCCGCGATGAAGATCTGGTTCCAATAGGTTGCGTACATCGAATAAACGAAGGCGGAGGGCGTGAATGAGAAAAAGGATCTTCTTCATCTGCGGTTCGATGAATCAGACAACCCAAATGCACCAGATTTCCAAGCACCTTTCCGACTACGAGCATTCCTTCTCGCCTTACTACTGCCACGGCTTTGACGAGATTCTTCGAAGACTCGGGTTGATCGATTTCACGATCGCAGGTAACAAGGTGGTGGGAAGCTGCCGGGCGTATCTGCAGAGTCATGGCCTCCTAATCGACTACCAGGGAAAGAATCTTCCCTGCGACCTGGTGGTTACCTGCTCGGATCTATACATCCAGAAGAACATTCGAGCCAGTAGGATCGTACTGGTTCAGGAGGGGATTACCGATCGGGAATCCATTATGTTTCATCTCGTCAAGCGCTTCCGATTCCTTCCTCGATGGATGGCGGATACTGCGGCGACCGGTCTAAGCGATGCATACCGGGCTTTTTGTGTCGCGAGCGAGGGATATCGCGATTTTTTCATCCGAAAAGGTGTGCGCCCCGAGAAGATTGTCGTTACGGGAATACCCAATTTCGATGACTGCCGGCGATATTGCACTAACGACTTTCCCTACAGGCACTACGTGCTGGTCTGCACGTCGCCGATGAGGGAGTTATTCCGGCGCGAGGACCGCGAGGGCTTCCTACGAAGGGCCGTGGAGATCGCCGGGGGCCGGCAGCTTATCTTCAAGCTTCACCCGATCGAAAATGTCGAGCGCGCCACCCTGGAAATCAGGGAGCACGCGCCGGGCGCCATAGTGTTCGCGACTGGGAGCGCGGAAGAAATGATCGCTAACTGCGATGTCCTGATCTCTCGATTTTCGTCGACTGCTTTCGTCGGCATTGCGCTCGGTAAGGAGACTTACTCGGACTTCGATATGGACGAATTGCGGCGACTGATGCCTCTTCAAAACAACTCGGCGGCTTTGAACATCGCCGATGTCTGCCGCCGGGTTCTCGAAGAGAAATGAGATCAAAGCAGGCCGCAGGGATACCAGTTGCTGCTTCCGACGCGCATCCGGCAATCAAAAAGATGGCCAAAATCATATTGTCCCGCGCCGGAGGCGAAGGTGTAGTGAGGGAACTGACGGACATAATTCTCAAGGCCGGCAAGTGATTAAGGGCATTCCAGATGAACGACTCGAAAAAAGCAATCTTCATAACCGTTAGAACTAATTCAACCCGTCTTCCAAGGAAGGCTCTGCTGGAAATAAATGGCACTTCGACCATCGAGCATCTCATTCACAGGGTCAAGAGATCCAAAAAAGCTGAAGCAATAGTACTTTGTACGACAGAGATCGAGGAAGATGATGTTTTGTGTGAAATCGCCCGAACGAACGGAATTTTCTTCCATCGCGGCAGCGTAAAAGATAAACTCGACAGGTGGAAGGGGGCCGCAATCAAATACTCCATTGAATTCTTTGTGACTGCAGACGGCGATGATCTTTTCTGCGAACCTGAGCTTATAGACTTGGCGTTCGAACAGTATGAAGGCAGCCGGCCTGATTTTATCGAAGCTGCCAATGTAGTATGTGGCGCTTTCACATACGGCATAAAGACGGCAGCGCTTTTGCGTGTCTGTGAGATAAAAGATACAGACGACACCGAGATGATGTGGGTTTATTTTAAAGAAACCGGCATCTTCAAGGTAGAAGATCTCCGTGGCGTTGATGAGCTGTATAGGAGGCCCGACATAAGAATGACGTTGGACTATCCTGAAGATTTCGAGTTCTTCCGGAATGTAATCGAAAACTTGAGCATTGTTAACCCGGATTTTGGGTTGAGGGACATCATAGGGTACCTCGATCAAAATCCTGAGGTCATCAGAATCAACCAGCATTTACACAGCCAATGGGCGGAAAACCAGAAGAAGAAAACCCAGCTTGTTCTCAAGAATTGAGACCGAAACCAGTGAAAAAGCCACAATGCCTAAGACGGTTAATCCATCGAAATACCTGGGTAATGAACTTTCATACCTTGAAAAGGTTTTGAACTCCGAGTCGTGGTCGGCGACAGGCGGATCGTGGGTGCAGTCCCTCGAGAGGGAATTCGCCCGCAAGTTCGGAGTGAAATATGCCGTTGCCTTCAACTCCGGAACTTCAACATTGCACGCGGCTCTGGAGGCCGGTGGAGTGAGGCCGGGAGATGAAGTCATTTCTCCCGCCCTTACTGTCATTATGGACACGACTGCCACAATCCACGCCAATGCTATCCCGGTCTATGCGGATGTAGATCCGGAAACCTTCACCATCGATCCTGTCGATGTGGCGAGGAACATTACTCCACGAACAAAAGCAATTATCCCTGTGTCACTTTATGGCCTGCCTCCCGACATGGATGCCTTAATGGATCTGGCTAGAGTGCATAATCTTACAGTGATCGAAGACAACGCTCAGGCAGTGCTGAGCCTGTACAAGGGCAAATTACTCGGCACTATCGGCCATATGGCAAGCTATAGCTTTGAGAACACGAAACACATCTCATGCGGCGAAGGCGGCATGATAATCACCGATGACGAAAAGTACGCTGAGATGGTGCGCAAGATAGGAGGCCATGGGTTCAAGAATTTGCGTGCCGAAGAGGGTCGTATC
>Ga0181539_1002240_pt1 | contig 19701 bp, 18 predicted proteins | sample PEATcosm2014_Bin_46_FD_119767 | JGI IMG/M metagenome (GOLD analysis project Ga0181539, IMG submission 119767) | Peatland microbial communities from MTU Mesocosm Facility, Houghton, MI, USA - PEATcosm2014_Bin23_60_metaG | ecosystem: Environmental > Terrestrial > Soil > Wetlands > Peat | place... | reverse complement strand
TCTCCTTCTCCTGGCCCATGCTCACCCAGACGTCGGTGTAGAGTACGTCGGCCCCCGCCGCAGCTCTCTTCGGATCGTGGACTACCGATACCGAGGCGCCTGACTTCGTTGCGTTCGCCTGCGCGAGGTGGAGGATGTCCGGGTTCGGGGCGTATCCAGCTGGGCATCCGACAACCATGCCCATCCCCACCATCGACGCGCCCAGTAGGAGCGAGTTGCATACGTTGTCACCGTCCCCTATGAAAGCGAGTTTGAGGCCCTTGAGCCTCCCCTTTACCTCTTTGATCGTAAGTAGGTCCGAGATGACCTGCGTGGGATGCTCGATGTCGCTCAGTCCGTTGATCACAGAGATTCCGGAGAACTCGGCGAGCTGCCTCAGAGTGTCCTGTGAGTACACCCTGCCTACGATGATGTCGAGGTAACTTCCAAGTATGCGGGCTGTGTCCTTGACAGGCTCTCCTCGGCTCAGCTGCAACTCGTTCGAAGCGAGATATAGAGAGTGACCCCCGAGCCGGAGCGTCGCGACCTCGAAGCTGGTCCTCGTCCTGGTTGACGGCTTCTCGAAGAGAACCCCGACCACCTTTCCCTTCAGAGAATCGAGCTCGGTTCCCTGCTTGAATTCCTTCTTCAGATGGGCGGCGCGACTCAGCACTGAGTCGAGCTCCGCGGGTGAAAGGTCGCCCAGAGAAAGGACGCTTCTCATGTCTTTGATTCGACCACCTTCCCCAGGTTAGCCCTATAAGCCCATAGGAAGATCAACGCAGAAAACACCACGATGACCACTATGTCGTGCGGTATGCGTGCGCGCGCGCTTGACTCGACAGTATCTCCTGCCCACCAAGTTGAAGCGCGGTAGTTTGTATATAACGTTGGGAGTCTGGTATCTTGGCAAGCGGTAACCCGAAAAGGGCTTGAATCTCGCTCCGATTCGCCAAGCGCGCGCTGTAGTCTGTCGGCAAGCCGAACTGCGTCTTTCCCATTCCGATCTCCCGCACCTTCTGGGCGTCTGTTGCCAACCTGTATCGGTCATCCGACATCTGGAATCCCAGATGAGCGGATCGCGCGTCCAACTAATGCCTAAATGAATAATTGAACCAGGGATTCTATCGTTAGAGCAGGTCCACGAGGTCGTCCACGTTTGGGATTGTCGCGATGGCAGTCCCCAGCGCGTTCTGGTCGACACCCGAGGTGACGAGAATCGAATCGATTCCCGCCCTGGAAGCGCCCTCCAAGTCCGTATCGACCTGGTCGCCAATCATCACGGCTTGCCCTTTCGTGCACCCAGCGCGTTCCAGTGCCATCATGAACATCAGAGGAGAAGGCTTCCCAATCACGGTCGCCTTCTTCTGGGTGGCATATTCTAGTGCTCTCACTATGGGCCCCGTGGCGATTGCTGGTCCGTTGCTGTACATGTAGAGCCTCGCGGTGTGCGTCGCGACAATCGAAGCCCCGTTCCTCACGAGCCTTGCAGCCTGGTCGAGCTTGTCGTAGGTGAGCCTCCTGTCCAGCCCGACGACCACGAATTGGGCCTCCTCGCCTTCTGTCCGGGTGTGGCCGCACCTCCTCATTTCAGCCTCGAGCCCCGCCTCGCCGATGAGGAAGTACAGGACCTCCCCGTGCTTCTTGCTGAGATACTCGGCGGTGAGGAGGGCGCTCGTCAGAATCTCTTCTCTCCCCACGGGGATGTCGAACTCTGCGAGACGTCTGCACACGGTTTCGACAGAATCGGTCGAGTTGTTGGTCAGGACGAAGAGCTTCTTCCCAGACCTGCGGAGGGCATCGACGGTCCGCGTGCCGCCGATCTTCTCCCTATTCTCCTTGCCTTTGTAGAAGACCCCGTCGAGGTCGAACAGGAAAAGGTCCTTCTTCCTCAGGATAGGTCGTTTTTTCAACCCGCCAAGACCACCTTGACAGAGTCTCCCTTAATCGATGCGATTGACCCGACCTTCGCAGCCGCGAAGATGCCTGCGTCAATTCCCGAGAGGACCGGGATTGCCTTCCCATACAGAATTCCCGCCACAGAAGATCCCACGACCGCGGCGAGGTCTGGGCGCTCGGTCACGACCGCCGCTGGACCGTTGCTCAGCCTGATGGCCTCGAGGAGCCAAGACGACCCGGCAGTTGACCCCTTGCCTTGCCGGTAGAAGAGGACCTTCCTCCTAATGTTCGCCCCTGCCATCCCGCTGCGGACGTCGGCGACCACACCGGTCTCCGGATCTACCGCTCGGTCAAATGCGAAGGCCTGGCGGCAGAAGAGTGCTTCGCCGAGGGCGTTTCCGCCGATGAGCACTTGGCACTTGAAGGTCCTGGAGGTCACACCGAAACCTCTCCGATAATGTCCCGAAGCGAAGAGTACTTCACCTTGACCGTCCCATCGGCCAGGAGCGTCTCCGCGAGCAGGGCCGAATTCGTAAGGACGACACGAAAGCCCATGTTTCCGAGAGGTGAGACGTCCGCATCGGTCCCCCGGGACAGCGTTCCACCCGCAGCCTCGATATCGGCGCGAATCCCGGCCCTGGTAGCCATCTCGTAGGCCTGATTAGATGTGTAGGCACATAGCTTGATTCCCCGCTTCACCTTGCGTCCTTCCAGCAGTTTGGCAACCGCCCCCAGCTCAGAGACAGACAGATGAGGTGCGCCCAGGGCGACCAGGTCAGGGGTCTCCTCAGTCTGGTTCAGCTCGTCTTCGATGGCTTTCAGGTCTGACCTGGACACATCAATCCTCTCGATCTCCTCGCCTCCTGCAGCCTTCTCAAGAGAGCTCGAGCCGATGGTGACGCCCACATAGTGAATCATTGTTATGGGTCCGGCTGATGCCGCGGCGGCTCCCAGGTGCTTGAGGTCGTCGGACGTCGCATCCTTGGGAGTGCCGTCCAGAGCAGGGACTTTCGAGCCCGCGTTCTTTCCAATCAAGTAGCCTAGCGACCGGTAGTCAAGGTCGGAGAATCTCCCGGGTGAGGCCACGAAAGCGACCCTGGCCACCCGTTCCTCATCAAGAAGCATCCCGAACTTGGGCGTCAGCCCGAGAATCGCGCTGGCGAGGTCCAGCCCGGCCATCGCCTTGTTGGTCCGGCATCCGATGATTGAGTTCGCGAAGACCACGGAGCTGGATTCGGCCCAAGCCACCATTTCGCCGGCCTTTGGGAAGTTGCAGACCTGGTACGGGACGCATGTCCAACACTGAATCCCTCCCAGTCGATAGTAGGATTCGCAGAGTCTGATCTGTTTCCTCGCGAATTCCGCGGGGACACCGAAACTCTCCCAGCCATCCAAGTCGATGCTCGCCGGGTTCACGGTGGTCGGCACACTAAACTTCCCGTCCGAGGCCGCGAACCGCTCGTAGAGCTCGATGCCAGAGTCGTGAAGTCCGCTGTAGTCCGCCTGGACGTGAGCCGATTTGATCGGAACGAGCGATTCGGCGCCTACCGCGTCGCCAACCTTCGTCAGTATCTCCATCGCGAGTTGTCTCGCGTTTCCCCCCTCGCCTCGGAGAAGCTTCTCATGAGCGGACTCCAGGTGCAAGTTCTGGAATTCGTCTCCGCGGTCGTTTTAAAACAATTCCCGGGACCGAAACCGCCTCCGTGAAGTGCAATATCCAAGACAACTCTTAGAGAAGAAGAGCATCCAGGTCCTGAAATGCGAAAAGGGGAAGAATCTGACTTTTCAAATCTGAATTGACGCAAATCCCTAAATAGAGTCGAGAGACGCGGCTGCAGGAAAATGCCCCAGTTTGCCAGGATCAAGCTCACGAGCACGAACCTACCCGAGCTTGAGAGGGTCGCAAAAGACATCAGGGAGATCGCCGACAAGACGGGCGTGAAAGTGAGGGGTCCCCAACCGCTGCCCACGAAGAAACTCAAAATCACCACGAGGAAGGCACCGACGGGCGAGGGGAGCCACACCTTCGACCACTGGCAGATGAGGGTTCACCGACGGATTCTTGACGTCCAGCCCGACGACAGGACCATGCGGCAGATCACGAAGCTCAGGATCCCCGAGGACGTGAAGGTCGAGCTGATTCTGACGGCCTAGACCTGCTTCCTTACCCAATCGATCGTCCGCTGAAGACCCTGCTCCAGAGTCAGCTCGTGCCTGTAGCCAAGGAGTAACTTCACCTTCTCCGTCGAAGGATAGCTGACCTGCGGCTCGCTCTCGAGTTCGCTCCTCGGAGGCGCGAACACGAGCTCCGACTTCGAGCCGGTCAGGTTCTTCACCGTCTCCGCCAGCTCTCGGATTGAAACGGGCTTCTCGCCGCCGAAGTTGAAGGCCTGGCCGACGGCCCGGTCGTTGTCGAGTATAGTCAGGACGAGCTTCGAGTAGTTGATGGCGTGAGAGGGTGACGTCGTGTCCTGGCCGCGGTTGAAGAGGGTCAGAGGTTCGCCTTTGAGACAGGCCCTGATGAAGCGGATGGTGGCGCGCGAGGGCTGGTCGTGTTCGCCGAAGAGGAGCCAGCTCCTCGTCAGCGAGACAGGGAGGCTCTTGGTCTTGTAGAAGCTCATCGCGAGGTTCTCGCAGATGACCTTCGAGTAGTCATAGGGGACCCGCGGGTCGAAGGGTGCGTCCTCCCCGACGGGGTTGCTCTTGGGAGCCCCGAACACGTTCGCCGAAGACGCGTAGACCATTCTCTTCACCCTCTTCCTGTTCGCGAGCTCAAGAACGTTGAGAGTCCCGAAGCAGTTTACCTCGAAGCAGAGACGAGGGTCCTCAATTGTTCTCTTGATCTCAGTGATGGCCGCCAGATGGATTATCGCATCGAAGTCAAGCGAAACCAACTTGGAGAAAACAAAATCCCTGTCGAGAAGGTCGCCCGACACGTCCCACCCCGAGAGGTCGGTAGGGATGACCCCGAGCCCCTTCCCTTCGAGGTAAGCCACGAGGTTCCTCCCGACCATACCTGACGCGCCTGTGACAAGGACCTTCATCTTCGGTTACGACCGTCCGTCCGATTCTATTTAAGGTGAGAACGGTACTCCGGCTTTCGCTGTCATTCTTCCGACTTGCACCAGAAAAGCCCGAAGGAGGCGAATCTTCCTAAGATGCGCCAGAGCCTGAGGGTTGAAGCCTGAGAGGGTCGGGCCACCTTGACCCTGACTTCAGAAAGGCGCGAAGGACAACCTTTGAGTCAGGGGTCAGTCTCGGCCCAGAGAGGATTCGTCCGAGTCGGGACAGGGAGACCTCCTCGACGGACTCGAGTTCTATAGGGTCAATGGTGATAGTCTGGTCGGTCTTCGAAATGAACAGCGAGACCCACTCTCTCTCAGTCAGACCTCGGCTCGTGAAGGATGGGAGGAGGAGCTTCGTAATCGCCCTGAGAGGCGACCGGAGGCCCAGCTCTTCGTCGAGCTCTCGCACTGCCGCATCCCTGTACGACTCCCCGCTCCTGACGTGTCCAGTAGAGGAGAGCGTCCATAGTCCCGGTTGCCACAGGTCCCGCTTGCTCCTCTGTTGCAGCAGGACCTTGCCACTGGTCCTCAGTACGAGGACGTCGACCGCCCTGTGAAGGAGGCCTTTCTCGAGACAGTCCCGAAGCGTCGCGGTTCCGACGACCATGTCCTCTTCGTCGACGAGGTCGACTATTTCGTCAGCTGGCAGGAGCCACCACCTGAAGCCCGACGCAGAGGAGGACCGCCTGCGCCTCCTCTTTCGTGTAGAAAATCTGGACCTGGAGGTCGACAGCCTTCCGCCTGATCCGATGGAGGTCTTTGGAGGTCACGTTCGAGTTGGCGCTGAAAGACAGGAGGAAAGATATCTTGCCGGTCGAATATAATGATTCATAGTTCTTTGCCCTTATTGGTAGAAGTTAGTGCCAGCTTCACCACCAAGTGTGGCTTCCACTCTTTCGAGAGAGCCAATCACTGCACGCTTGCCGCCTGATTCGATGAATCTGACCACCGCCTCCACTTTGGGGCCCATGCTCCCTGCGGGAAACTGGCCCTCGGCAAGATACCTCCTCGCTTCCTGAACACTCATCTTATCCACGAGCCTCTGCTCAGGTCTTCCATAGTTCAGGAAGACTCCGTCAACGTCCGCAAGAATCATCAGCAGATCCACCCCAAGTAACCCTGCGAGCAGGGCAGCGGCTAGGTCCTTGTCTATCACGGCTTCAACGCCGATGTATCTTCTTGATCCAGTGTCCTTGACGACCGGCACGCCTCCGCCTCCTGCCGCTATCACGACAGTTCCCTCATCGAAAAGACACTTGATGGTCTCGCTCTCGAGGAAGGAGACTGGATTTGGAGAGGGCACGACGCGTCTGAACCCCCTGTTACTGTCATTGATCATTGACCATCCATTCCTTCTCTCCAGGTCCTTCGCCTCGGCTTCATCGTAGAACTGACCAATTGGCTTCGTCGGGTTTGCAAACGCTCGGTCGGTCGCCTTGACGACAGTCTGAGTCAAAACGGTCGCAACGCTCTTCATGATTCCAACGGACTTCAGCTCGTTCTCAAGGGACTGTTGAAGCATGTACCCGATCATGCCTTGGCTCTGAGCTCCGCACACGTCCAGAGGCATCGGCGAGAGAACTCCCTTCGCCAAGTCGTATGCCAGGAGAATGTCGCCAACCTGTGGGCCGTTGCCGTGAGTGAGGGCAACATCATGACCCTCCCCGATTATCCCCACGAGTCTCTTGCTGGTGGAGTCTATCGTCGCCTCTTGCTCGGCCGCCGTCCCCGTCCCGCCCCTCCGGAGTATCGCGTTTCCGCCTAGTGCCACAAGAATCTTCATGCATCGTTCACCTACAATCCGAGCTTTTCCAGCAGCCTCAGCATCTCCTGGTCTCCGCCCGCCGGAGGCTTCCAGTCAACATGGACCACTTCTACGTCCTGGGAACGGAGATCATCGGCGAAGGTCGAGATCCCGATATTCACGACTTTAAGCTTCTCTGCAAGAATGGTCTTCTCGTTACTCCTCTTCTCTTTGGACATCTTAGTCAGACCTCCCAGAGATTGCGGCCTCGACCTTCTCCCCGGATGCGATCAGGGCCGACACCCTAGTGGCCTGAGCATTGCTTGGCATGATTAGCACCCCGGCTTCCGACAGGGCCTTCTCTTGGCTCGCGAGGCCCTGGAAGTCACCCTCTGTCCCGATCACCGAGGCTACGATGGGGAGATGCCGGCCGGCCTCTTCGGCGAGACCCTTGGCTTTCCGGATGACTGGAACAAGCTGTCCTGCAGGGTCCGCGTTTGAGCCGTATCCCAGCTCGACATCGATTAGGATAACAGCCGTCTCCGGGTCTCTGGCCTCTTGGAGAATCCTCATGTTCCTCAAACTGAAGTCAATCATAGGGTGGGCCCTTCCTTCGACGAATTCTTCGGCCCCCATGTCTATGCAGGTATGCATTTTGCTGGGAGCGTCGCCGGATACCTTGTACTCGGGTTTGATGGGAGCGTTCGAGTATACCTCACCGAGCAATCGTTGAAGTACACTCTCCGACTCGTAGCAAAGCGTTCCCCCAGAGAATAGACCACGAAGGTATCGTTGGCTCCTGGCGAGTTTCTTATGCTCCGCCAGAGCGACGGAGATCGTTTCCCTGGGAATGGTACTTGCAACAAGCCGAGGCTTCACCCCAGCAAGCTCGCACGCGACCCTCGCGGCATCTTCGAGGGTATTCGCTGGCCTGAGCTTGCCGAGCATACGCGGACTAACGTCTCCTCCCAAGAAGTTCACCACGATAGGCTTCTTGCATCGTCTCGCAACTTCGAGGACCTTTTCCATTGTGCCAGGGGCGGGTGGCTTCGAGATGAGCACTATCACTTTTGTTTGTTTGTCCGCCTCTAGCAACTCGATGCCCTGAATCATAGTAATCCCCCCAACCTCTTCGGAGAGGTCCCCTCCTCCTGTGCCAATGGCCTGAGAAATCCCGAGACCAGCCTTGTGAATGAGTGTTGTGACCTCTTGCAGGCCGGTCCCCGACGCAGAGACCAGACCAATCATACCTTCACGGATTGTGTTTCCAAACCCGAGCACCTTATGATTGATTATCGAAGTTCCGCAATCAGGCCCCATCAATAGGAGTCCCTTCTCCTTCGCTACCTTCTTCAGCTCCAGCTCTTCTTCCCGCGGAACGTTGCTGCTGAAGAGGAAGATGTTCAGACCTCTGCCCAGCGCCTTCATCGCTTCCCTCTTCGCGAACTGACCCGGGACCGAGACGACCAGCAGGTTTGCGTCTGGGACTTGCTCCAATGCCTCCTCCAGCGACGTGGGCGGTGCCTTCTCACCCGCCGGTTTCTCATCTGGAGAAAGCAGCCTCTCAGTTTCAGTCAAGGCCGCGTCCAGCGACGCGGCGTCCTTGGCCTCGAGGGCCACAATCATATCATCACTGGCAGCACGACCGATGGCCGCATCTGCGAATCCAGCCTCCGACAGCACCCGGCGGTTGAGCTCGGTCGCCATCACCACAGCAGCCTGAGTGATGCCCGGTAGATTCGATATGCTGTTCGAAATCTTCATGAGGCTGATCGAGTCTCTGTAGGTCGCTTTCTTCACAATTACTCGGGTGATCATTCGGATTCCCTCCACGCCAGACTCGAGTATTTACCCATGCAGAGCATCGTCCCTAGGACGATTCCCAAGACCGTGTCTGTGCCTGAAGTCTCTCCTATCGCCAGGACGCGCTTCGTCTCTCGTACGACCGATTCCCGCCGTCCCGTCAGCAATGCGGCGCAGAGTCTCATGACTGGCTCGTTCCCTCTTCCCGAAGCTGCTTGCCTGAGGTACTCTTCGCTGAGGATGGTCGTCCTGCCTGGAGCCTCTCTGGTGGTCACCTGCGCGATAAGCTGGCTGTTGCGTTGCATGCGTCCGCGATTCTTCGCATAGAGTACGCACAGAAGCACAAGGCCCGCAAGCATATCGTCGGAGGACGGTGTGAGTCCCGGACCAAGGCCTATGAGTTCGCTGACCGCATCAGCCATCACGTTCTTCTCTTCCGAGCGGAACGCCTGTTCGAGCCGAATGATGCGACTGATGGCTGCAGACGCGAAGATGTTGAGGTCTCCGGTTTTCGCTCTGGCCGCCCTTGGCCTCACCAGCGCGAGCAACTCTCCCAGCCCAGACATGTTTCCAAAGAGGAGAGCCGTCTTCCTCATGACCTCCAGGTTCCCTGCAATCTCATTCTCTTGGAGCATCGGCAGCGTGAACTTGCGCTTCGGTGAATAGATTCCCGCTGAGCCGAATAAGATTCGATGGTGATTGCCAAGTTCCAAGGTCAAACCCTGCACTTTCACCTTCTCTCCTGTCCTTGCTTCAAGAGAGGATGCCATAGGTGATCCAATCGGCAGTCGCAGCGTGATGTTCAGAGGACCCCTTTCTGCGGCCTCAGGAACCAGGCTGACGAGCCCACCATTGAGAAGTATGTTGATAGCACCATCAAACGCACTATGAATGGCCCCTTTCCCACCTTCCTCTAGACGAGAGTAAGCTATGGAACCAACGGAAGAAGCCTCTATGATGGAGGGCCCGTACTGGTTCGACACGGTGCATGTCGACTCTGAATCCGAGTTCAATTTTTCGCAATACCCCCCATCATCAATCCGATCTCCTTCAGCTCCGCTGTTGCGGCCGGCACGATTCCCATAATCTTCCCGTCAAAGATGCAAGCTATTCGGTCGCTCATGGACATGATCTCATTTAGGTCACTGGAAATCAGGAGGATTCCCACCCCGAGCCTTCTCTGTTCTATGAGTTTCTCCGTGATGAACTCAGTCGCTCCAACATCCAAGCCGGATGTCGGTTGGGCTGCAATCAGGACCTTTGGGTTCCGGGACAAGACCTTCGCCAGTATCAGTTTCTGCATGTTTCCCCCTGACAAAGTCCTGGCGGGCGCGTCTACACCTCCGCACGAGATGGAGTACTCTTCGACTAGGTGCCTAGCGTTTTGGTGGACCTGCTCGTTATCAAGCAGGTACCTCCTCTCAAACCTCGGTTGCGTCCTCACCTCGAGGACAAGGTTCTCGGCTATCGACATGTCGAGCACCAGGCCGGAGCCCATCCTGTCTTCCGGTATCTGACCTATGCTGTGCTTTATCATCTCTCGTGGCGAAGCGTTCGTAACGTCGCTTCCTTGCACGAACACATTCCCGCTGATGACCTTCCTCATCCCTGTCAAGATTTCAGCCAGCTCTGCCTGGCCATTCCCAGCCACGCCAGCCAACCCAAGGATTTCCCCCGCTCGCAGCGAGAACGACATGTTGTCAAGGGCGAGTACTCCTTTATCGTTCAGGGCTGAGACTTGCCGGATTTCCAGGGCGGCATTCTCCGAGGGCTTTCCCTCAAGTATTCCTTCCATGTGCGGGATTTCCCTCCCGACCATCTTTTCGGCGAGCTCGTCGGGGTTAGTATCCCTGGTCATGAGCCGGGCCACGACCTCGCCATGCCTGAGGACCGTCACTCTGCCACTCACGGCCATGACTTCGGGCAGTTTGTGCGTGATTACGACCACGGCTCTTCCCTCGCCCGCCATTAAGCGCATGAAATGGAACAGACCCTCGACTTCCTGAGGCGTCAGGACGGAAGTCGGCTCGTCGAGTATCAGTGTGTCTGGCACACGGTACAGCGCCTTGATTATCTCGACCCTCTGTCTCTCTCCCACCGAGAGCTGCGCCACCATCGCGTCCGGATTGACGGGGAGACCGTAGTCTTTCGCGAGCTCATTCATCCTCTTGACCACGCTGTCGAGGTTCAGCAATGGCTCCCTCTTGGCCTTGAGCCCTAGCCCCACGTTCTCCGCGACAGTGAGGGTTGGGACAAGCTGGAAGTGCTGATGGACCATCGCGATCTTTAGCGCGATGGCGTCCTTGGGAGACCTGATGGTGACGCGTTCTCCACGGACCAGAATCTCGCCCGAGTCGGCTCTGTAGAGTCCGTAGAGGATGTTCATGAGCGTCGTCTTGCCTGCCCCGTTCTCGCCAAGCAGAGCGTGGACGTCGCCCGCGTATATGGCGAAGTCGATGGAATTGTTGGCCGCGACTCCCGAGAACTTCTTTGTGATCCCCTTCATCTCTATCAAGGGAAGAGGTTGTGGCGGGTAGATATCGCTCAATTGCAGGTCAATCCTTTCGAATCAAAAAGAGGGAAGCAGAACCTCCGTCCGAGCACTCGATTAAGGTGTAGTCGGAGGGTTCTGCGTGTATGTGAGGGGGACCCAGATGCTGCCAGCGGAGACTGCGTAGGGGTAAACGCCCGAGTATTGGGTAGTGCCGGAGGCGATTGTCGCCGCGTCTGTAGTAAGCAGCGTCTTCACGGATGTAGGAATCTTGCTGTCGTAGGCATGGAAGGGCCCGAGGGAACCAAGTTGCAAGTCTTGTACTTTGCCTCCGATTTGACTCCATGTGCCGTCTATGATGTGCTGGATGACTGGCTGTATAAACGCGGTCATGTTCAGGAGGACGCTCGTCATCATGTCGGGTGGCGAAAGTTGGACTTGATCCAAGACGGTGCCTATGAGAGTCGTGTTAGTGGCTGTGGCTGCAGAGATCACCCCTAGCCCAGTGGTGTCGGCGATTGGGACGAGGATGTCGACGTGGTCCGTAGCGATCATCGTCGATGCGTCTTCGTACCCGATGGTCGGGTCACTCCACGTTCCTGGGATGGTGAGGTATACTTTTGCTGAAGGGTTCGAGGCGTTCACGCCTGCCTGGAAGGCATAGAACTCGTAGGAGAGAGCCGCGAACCATTGGCCAATTATGACTCCGACGGCGTTGGTCTTCGTCATTTCGCCCGACAGAACTCCTGCCAAGTAATAGCCTGTCGCTTGGTTTGAAGCGCCTAGTGCTACCACGTTATTGGTAATATTGTCCCCGTCGTACGTTGGCGTCATGATGAAGTCGACATGGGGGAATTGTGCGGCGATTGCTTCGGTGGTTCCGATGAATTGATTCCCGTCTGTCCATATCACGTTGTAGCCTTCTTGTGCGTAGGATGTCATTACTGCGCCCTGGTCAGAATAGGCGACATCTTGCGAGATTGAGACGGTCCAACCGTAGGTGGCTTGAATCCATTGCGCAACTTGAACGCCTTGATCGTTCAAGCCATCATCTGTCGTGTCTCCACCGACGAGAAGCGCGAGCTTGAGTGTGCTGCTGGGTTTCGTCGAACTAGTTGTGGTAGTGACGGTCGAGGTTGCGGTCGAAATAGAAGTTTTGGTGGCGGTAGTTGTTAGTGTCTTTGCAGGTGTAAGTGAAGGAATAGCGATCACCACGCCGATCACGGCCACCACTATGATTACTATCACTAGTGCGGCCGCCATCGTCGTTGAGATTGCATTTCTATTCTTGATGTACATCTATCTTCTTCTCACCGGAAAGAAACTCCAATCGTTATTTATACCATACGACGCGTGTGATTACCGCCTCTGAGAACGGAATGCCACAAGGGGGCTTAGACCGGAGCCTTCAGCTACTTGCGCTTGTATGGAACCGTAAGCGACGATGGAGATTTGGTCCCCCTGTGAAAGACCAGTATGAAGATGATGGCGAAGATGTACGGTATCGCCAGCAGGAAGTACCCCGACGCCGGTCCAAGGCTGGAGAATAGACCAGAGCCTATGAATATCGCGGCTACCGAGTATCCGAGTCCAAACAACCAGGCTCCTACGATCGCCTTGTACGGACTCCATCTTGCAAAGATCACGACGACGATTGCAATCCACCCCCTCCCGGCTACGAGAGTGTCTCCGGTGGCGTAGAAACCAAGGTAGCCAAGCACGAGGGATGCTCCTGCGAGGCCGGCGAGGGTAGCACCCAGGATTACACACAGGTTCCTCACCAGATTGACGTTGATTCCGGCCGAATCGGCGGCTTCGGGGTTCTCCCCTACGGCCCTGATCTTCAGGCCCCAGGTCGTCCTGTAAAGGACAAGGCCCAAGAGAATGGCTATGGCGAACGAGGCATAGACCAGGACGTTCTGGCTGAATAAGATGGGCCCCACCACCGGCAGGCCACTTAGGATGGGGATGTGCACTGGTGATATAGCGCTGACATGCAGATACGTAGTCTTCGTCACTATTACGTAACTGAAGTCACCGATATAGAGCGCTAGGAAATATATCATGAGCCCCGCGATTAGCTGGTTGATTCCTATCCTGACAGTTGCGAACGAATGCAACGCACCCATGGCCGCCCCGACAGCCATCCCGGCGAGCAGCCCGTAGAGATAGGAGCCTGTCGAGAAGGTAGTCCACAGGGAGACGAACGCTGACAGGCTCATCACGCCCTCGACGCCCATGTTGAGCACGCCGGACCTCTCGGCGTAGATCTCGCCAATTGAAGCATAGAGTATGGGCATTGTTAGGGGCAGGCTGGTTGCCAGAATCGATACGACAAGGGTCCCATAGGCAACCATCCCCCTTCAGCGCCTCCTGCCAGTCCTGTCGCTGATCCACTTCTGAACGATCAGGACAGACAGCACTGTAATCGCTTGCAGGGCGTAGATCAATTCGATTGGTATCGCCGCGGCGCTGCGCTGCAGGCTCTCGCCACCAATCGTCAGTGCAGCGTATAGCACGGAGGCGATGACTATACCCAACGGATGGAACGAACCCAGTGCAGCTACGGCGATCCCCTGATAGCCGTACCCTGGTGAAAAGTTCTGCGCGAGCACGTGGTCGACACCAGCCACGACAACGATCCCAGCTAGCCCCGCCAAGGCCCCGCTCATTAGGCCCACCGCGAGTACGCTCCTCGAGACATTGATACCTCCGCTCTGTGCTGCTCGCGGGCTCGCCCCGGACGCCCTGATTTCGTATCCCAGAACCGTCTTGTAGAGAACAAAGTATACTGCGAAGGCTGCTACCCCGGCGATTATGACACCTACGTTGAATTCTGTGTTATTGATGAGGGTGGGGAGCCAAGTCGATTGCGGCAAGGCCCGGGTCTGAAGGTTTCCCGACAACGGATCCTTGAGCGGTCCTGCCGTGGCCCAGTTCACTACGTCCAGGGCGATGAAATTCATGACGAGCGTTGGGAATAGCTCGTTCACCTGGAACTTGATTCTCATGAAGAGCGGCAGCGCGAGCCAGAGTGTTCCTCCAGCCGCCCCGGCCAAAAGCGTCAGCGGAATTGCGACCACGCCGGGGAAACTGCTGAGCTGGGCAGCTGCCAAATACCCGAACAGGGCGCCGATGTAGAGCTGGCCCTCTACCCCGATGTTGTAGAATCTGGCCTTGAACGCCACAAGGAACGCAAGAGCAGCGAGTAGGAGGGGCCCCACCAAAAAGAACGTCTCGGAGGCGAGGAAGGTCGTACCAAATGACCCCGACACGAGACCCTCCATGCTCGTGAGGGGGTTGTATCCGAAGGCCAAGAGAATAACAGAGAAGAGCGCCAGCGACGCAACAATCCCGAGCAGGTAGGAGAGGAACTTCTCCAGGGATACCTGCATCATGACACGCCTCACTCGCCCGTCGGGTTAGGCGTACTCTGCTGCAAAGGCTGCGATCGCCTTCTTGAAGGCTTCCATGGGCGCATCAGCGATGCCCGTTCCTATGATGCCGTGGCCGCCGTCCTTGTGCGCGATTCCAGTGTCTATCCTCGGCACGGTGTTCATCTCCACCACTTTGCGGATATCGATGCCGACTGGGACACCCACGAAATCCATGTACGGAATCCGGAAGAGTGGGTCTTCCAAGACGGAGACTTTCCGCATGGCCCGTGTGTGCTGCACCGCCTCTTGGAGTGCACCCCCGAACAGCCTCGCCTGGGACGGGGATGCTGAGAGCGCTGTCCCGCCGAGACCCCTCGATTCAGAGATGGCACTGTCACCTATATCAGGGGCCCCGTCGGCTGCCGTGAAGCCCGGAAACACGAAACCCTTGATTTCTCCCGCAGGACCGGTAAACCATCTGTCGCCCAGGGCGCTCACCTTGATGCCGAACTCGACACCGTTTCTTGCCATCGCCGTCACGATGGTGCTGTACTTCATCCCCTTGGCAGCGTCCATCATCACCTTGCATCCCCCCATCATGAGGTTGCCGCAGTACCATCGGCCTCCGTTTCCCATGAAGTAGTCTCCGACCTTCCCGAGCGTCTCCTTCGAGAAGCCGGTCCTGACGATGTGTGGAAGAATCCAGTTCATGAAGACGCCGCGGGTCGCATCGAAGGAGCCGTGGAGCTCGTCGCCCATGGTCAGCCCTTTCGCAAGCAGCTCCTTGACGTTGAACCCTCCCGCCTGCTTGATCGTGGCGGCCATCACGGGCGCCAGCGTTTCCCTCACGAACTCTACCTCCTTGATGCCCCTCTCGTACTTGTCGGCGAAGGAGGTGAGATCCGTCTGCATCCAGTCGGTGGCTACATTCCCGTGCACTTTGTCCTTGAAGACTAGAACTGGGCTCGATGCAGACGTCACACCACACATCCCGCTTACGTTCCCATAATTGTGGTTAGGCTCTATTCTGACCTCGCCTGTCCTGGCCAGTCGCTCTGCGCGCTCCGCGGTATCAGCCAGACCCTCCGCCCTTATCGCGTTGATGACTGCGATCTTCTGGACCTTGATCATCCTGACCCACTCTATGGGTGGTCCGGCATGTGTGATCAGGTCACTCTTGTACCCGGGGATGGCTTTGATGGCAGGCTTTAGGTCTACTAACAGCGCGTCGGCAGCGATTATTCGTTCTGCGGCCTTCCTGTTGGCTTCATCAATGTCGAATCCTAGCGATTTTGACAATTCGCTTCTGAGTCGACTGGCAGAGACGTCATATAAGCAATTCAGATGATTCTCATGCCTGAGACCGACTTGGCCCACCCACGCACGTCTGCTGGTCACCCACTCCGAAGAGGTCCGATTGGACAGAACCGAAGGTTCCAAGTCACGAAGACCCCTGGAGCCAGCTGGTCGAGCAAAATACTTCGCAGAATCCTCGGAGAAGAAGAGTCAAAAGACTCCAAGAGGAGACGATTGCCCAGATGCGCAAGGACAGCGACTTCCTCGGTAAGGACGTCTTGAGCATTAGGGACTACAAACGAGACCAGCTCGAGCGTCTCTTTCACTCCGTCGAAGACCTCGAGAAGAGTCCGAACAGCCTTGACGGTCTCCTGAAGGGAAGCCTGGCCGCGCTGCTCTTCTTCGAGCCCTCCACGAGGACCTACTCGAGCTTCCAGATTGCCGCATCTACCCTGGGCATGCAGGTCACCGGCTTCGCGAGCCCCGCCGGGTCGTCAGTTTCGAAGGGGGAGACTCTTCATGACACCATTCGCATGTTCGAGGGGTACGGCGCAGACTGCTTCGTGATACGGCACCCTATGCCGGGAGCCGCGAGATATGCCGCCGAGACCACTGACAAACCTGTAATCAACGCGGGGGATGGCAGCCGCGAGCACCCAACCCAGGCCATGATTGACCTCTTCGCGATAAGGAAGGCGTTCGGGAAGTTGGACGGCCTCAAGGTGGGCATTCTGGGAGACCTGAAGTACGGGAGGACCGCATCATCGCTGGCCTACGGACTATCGAACTACGATGTCGAAATGATATTCGTAGCGCCTGAAGCGCTCCAGATGCGTCCTGAGGTGCAGCACTTCCTTAAGCAAAGAGGGATCACCTTCAAGTCCGAGAAGGACCTGAGGAACGTGGTCGGTGAGCTTGACGTGCTCTACGTGACCAGAATCCAGAAGGAGAGGATCCCGGACCCGACAGAGTTTGAGAAGGTGAAGGGGATGTACCAGGTCAACCTGGAAACGCTGAAAGAGGCGAAGCCGTCTCTGAAGGTCCTGCATCCGCTGCCCAGGGTCGATGAACTCGCTGCGGAGCTGGACGCGACCAACTTCGCCGACTACTTCGTGCAGGCCGCGGCCGGACTCCCCCTAAGGATGGTCCTGATGAGCCTGGTCCTGGGAGGCGGAAGCTAGATGGCCGAGAAGCAGAGGGAGGAGCGGATGCTCGTCAGGAAGATCGAGGAGGGGGCGGTCATAGATCACATACCCGACTGGAAAGCGGAAACCGTGGCAAAAGTCCTCCGGCTGGACAGGCTGGCCAAGATGCAGCCCAACATTTCGGTGGCGATTCTGCAGAACGTGAACAGCAAGAGCCTCGGGAGGAAGGACTTAGTCAAGATCGACAAGTGGCACGTCGACGAGAAGGACGCCGACATCCTTTCTCTCGTCTTCCCAACGATAACCGTCAACTACGTGAACGAATGGAAGGTCTCGAAGTACCATCCGAAGGTCCCTGACGTGATCGAAGGCAGGATTAAGTGCCCCGAAGTCCTGTGCATCACTAATGCGCAAAGAGAGCCCGTGGTCCCCAAGTTCATGACGCTGAAACGCGGCAGGATGCTGCAGTGCGTCTACTGCGACTCCCTGCTCGATTTCGACAGCGTGCCTGACCATGTAAGGTCGTAGCCTGCATGAAGCACGACCTCGTGGTCGCAGGGAAGGTCGTGAGCTCCGCTGGCGTGCGGGAAATGGAAATCGGTATCAGCGACGGGAGGATTGCGGAGATAAAGAGACAAGGGCTCGTTGGGACGAGGACCATCAAGGCGGGGCGCGCGCTGATCTTTCCTGGATTCATCGACGTCCACGTGCACATGCGCGAGCCAGGGTGGGAGCAGAAGGAAGACTTCAGGACCGGGAGCGAAGCGGCGGTGCATGGCGGAGTAACGACAGTAGCGGACATGCCCAACAACCCTCGACCCACGACAAACCGCGCTGCCCTTCGAGAGAAGGCGAAACTTGCCAGCAAGAAGGCCATCGTAGACGTGAGGTTCTATGGAGGGGTCGTTTACAAGGAGTTGGATGAACTCCGGAGAATCTCGAGTCTGGTCGTGGGATACAAGCTGTACTTGGCGAAGACGACCGGGAATCTGACGTTCCCGCCCTCCGAGTTGGAAAAGGCGTTCAGTCTCATCGCGGGCACCGGAAGACCGGCAAGCCTCCACTGCGAGGATCAGGGGATTATCGACGAGAGGATGGGGGAGCTTGCCCGGGTAAAGAGGCCCGACGTCTATAGCGACATGAGGCCCCCCGAGGCCGAGGTGGAGTCCGTGAGGAGGGTCGCTGCCGCCCTGAGGACAGCCCCGAAACTGCGCGCGAACATCTGCCACGCCTCGACCGAGGAGACGCTTTCCATCGTGAGCTCTGCAAGATCCGGAGGCTCACACCTGCAATGCGAAGCTGCACTGCACCACCTCTATTTCGACCGGCGCAAAATGCTCGAGAACCCACTGCTCAGGACGAATCCGCCGCTGAGACCAGAGAAGGACAGGGCGGCGCTTCTAGAGGGGCTCAAGGACGGCAGGGTATCATTCTTGGTCACGGACCACGCTCCGCACCTTCGAGACGAGAAGCTCTCCGATGGGCTGAGCGGTGTCCCAGGTCTCGATGACTACGGGCATGTAGTATCGTGGCTGATCAGGAAAGGAGAGGTCGACCCGACGGTTGTGGCACGCGTGGCCTGCTCGAACCCCGCCTCGTTCATCGGTCTGAAGGACAGGGGACAGATCAAAGTGGGAAAGAGGGCTGACTTCTCAATACTTGACATCTGGTCACCCGAGGTGGTCAGAACCGAGAACGTCCGGAGCAAATGCGGTTGGTCCCCATATGAAGGGATAGAGTTCCCCGGCAGGACAAGGTGGACGATCCGGGGCGGCGAACCGCTCCTAGACGACTGCGAGCAGGTCAGATAGCGGTTGCTGCGGGCGTCCCGCCTGCCGGCGCGGGCGGGGTCCTTGCTGCGGTGACCATCCTGCTGGACCCTCCGACGTAGACGTAAAGCAGTATCAACGCCACGATTGCGATCAGCACTAAACCGATCGTGTATCCGGCCGGCAGAAACGCAAACAGAGATAGGAATGCGAGGACAACGCCCCATCCGCTGTAGTACCACATGTCCTTCCGCTCGACGAGGAACAGGGCACAGACTATCGTCCACAGGCCCACAAGGAGTAGTCCGAGGGAGATTGTGTGGTCAAAGCCGAGGAGACCGAACGAGTAAGCAGCGGCTGACAAGAGAATTGCAACGATTATCCCCACACCCCAGCCTAGCCTCGGATTTCTCACACCTCGCCTCGATGAGGCCTGACTATTAACACCTCGCAGGTGGAACCCCTCAAGCCGCAAGAGGTGGGTCAGGGTAGGGACCGTATTTCCCCTCAAACGCGTCTGCGAACCTCAGGAGCCCGGCTTCTTCAAAGGGCCTTGCTACCAGTTGAACTCCGACGGGGAGTCCCGCAGCGAGGCCCGCAGGGATGGTGAGCGCAGGGAAACCGACGAAGTTGAAGGGGAGCGTCAGCCTGTTCAGGGCGGTATAGACATCCACGTGCTTCCCGTCAATCTCAGCGGAGGTCTGTCCGATGGTCGGCGCCGGAATCGAAGTAGTCGGCACGGCCATTACGTCGTAGTCCTTCATCGAGGAGGCGAACCCCTCCATAAGCAGGGGCCTCGCATTCTGAGCGTTCACGTATTCGACGGCCGTCACCTGCCTTCCCAGCTCGAGGCTCTTCCGGACATCGTCGCCATAGAGGCCGGGCGAGCTCTCGAGCCACTTCAGATGAAATGCGGTGGCCTCGGCCCTCCTGATCGGGAACCACGAATCATAGGCCTCCTGAATGCCGCCGAAGTCGGCTTCCTTTGCTTTGAAACCTAGCGATCCTGCCTTGCCGATGAACCGGTCGAAGACCTCTTCCACTGATGGATCGTTCGAATCGTGGAAGTAGAGCTTCGGAATACCGACCCTAGCGCCCTCAAACGGGGTTCCCATCCCTGACGTGTAGTCAGG
>Ga0181539_1002238_pt1 | contig 19702 bp, 12 predicted proteins | sample PEATcosm2014_Bin_46_FD_119767 | JGI IMG/M metagenome (GOLD analysis project Ga0181539, IMG submission 119767) | Peatland microbial communities from MTU Mesocosm Facility, Houghton, MI, USA - PEATcosm2014_Bin23_60_metaG | ecosystem: Environmental > Terrestrial > Soil > Wetlands > Peat | place... | reverse complement strand
TGGCGGGCCACGAATCCTTCGCCGCCGCCGAGGGCGCCATCGGCCTCGCCCGCAGCGCCAACAAGGCCCGCAAGGCTCCGCTGCGCGTGATCCTCAACGGCCTGGGCAAGGACGCTGCCCAGATCATCAGCCGAGTGAACGGCTTCACCTACGTGCAGACCAAGTTTGACTACGCCTCGGGCAAGCTGAACATCGTGAAGGAGATCGCGTACTCCAAGGGCGAGAAGGCCAAGGTGCGCTGCTACGGCGCCGACGACGTGCGCGAGGGCGTGGCCATCAACCACCACGAGGGCGTGGACGTGTCCATCACCGGCAACTCCACCAACCCGACGCGCTTCCAGCATCCCGTGGCCGGCACCTACAAGAAGGAATGCGTGGAGCAGGGCAAAAAATACTTCTCGGTTGCCAGCGGCGGCGGCACGGGTCGCACCCTGCACCCCGATAACATGGCTGCCGGTCCCGCATCCTACGGCATGACCGACACCATGGGCCGCATGCACAGCGACGCCCAGTTCGCCGGTTCATCCTCCGTGCCCGCGCACGTGGAGATGATGGGCTTTTTGGGCATGGGCAACAACCCCATGGTCGGCGCCTCAGTGGCGGTGGCCGTGGCGCTGGAACAAGCGCAGGCCAAGTAGCCTGGTCGACCAAAACCCCATCGGCACGCGGCTCCTTCGAGTCCGCGGCCGATGGCTGTGCCGGCTCGCGAAGCGCAGGCTACTGGGCTGACAAAGGCTGCGGCGGCAGCAGGGCCTGGTGTTGGGTTTCCCCGTAGCTCCAGGCGGATGCCGCGCCTGTGTCCGGGATCTCGATGGCCGCGACGGTCAGCCCGGGAAGAACGAAGGTCGGAGGCGTGGGCGCCGTCGCGAGGCCGTCGACGGTGAACGTGAGGGTGGCCGGTCCGTCGTTCCAGTTGAGCGCGATAACCTGAGTGAGCTGGGTTCCGTCGGCCGCCTGGTTGCGACTGGCGTACGCGCGCACTCCGGCAGGCGTCGACGACACCGAAAGCAGCGTGGAACCGAAATGCTCCGCAAACAGATCGAGCGCCCAGTATTCCGGTTGCGGTTGCGGCGTGCCATCGGCGGCCGCCGTGGCCGCGAAGAGGCCCAGCGTCCAGCTCTCGCGCGTGCTCCAGAACACGGTCGCCCACAGCCCGCTCTGCAGGCCCACACCAAACGCGTCCGCCGCCCATAGGCCGGCGGGAACCGTGCCAGGGGACGCGGGCAGGATGCTCTTGGACGGCGTGCCATCCCAGGTGACGTTGCACTCGGTGATGGCCAGCGGCTTGTCACTGTTGCCCGTCGCCTGCAGGATGGATTGCAGGTGCGCGATCACGCCTTGTAGCTTGGCCGCGTCGGCGGCAGCGTTCGCCACGGTGGTCTGCGTCGGGTCGATGGGATAACGGTGGATGGCCACGATGTCGAAGAGAGAACCGCAGGTGGTCAGGATGGGGGTGAGCCAGTCGTTGCTGCCGGTCTGATACTTCCACGACAGATCCGGTCCCACGATCTTGATCGTCGGGTCGACCGCCTTCATCGCCGCAACGTAGGCCGTGGCCGTGGCGCAATAGTCCGCGGGCGCGTAGCCGGCGATACCTATGGTTGGCGCCGTTGCGCTGGCATAGAGGTCAGGCTCGTTGCCGATGGAGAAGTACTTGATGCCGTATGCCTGCGTGACGTTCGCATACTGCACCATGGCCGCCGCCGTGTCAGGGCCATCGGCCGCGCCGCCGTCGGCCGTGCTGGGGGCCAGCACCGGTACCTGCACAATCAGATCAGCGTGGATGGCCTGCGCGTAGGCCACGGCCTTGTCCATCTGGGTGTCGTCGAAAACGTCGGGGGAGTTCACGTCGTTGTTGTAGCCCCCGGCGCGGATGACGAATGGCGCGAGCGTGAGAACCTGAGCCTCGGTTCCCGCGACCATATCGCCCCAGGACGGCGGCCATGACCAGTAGCTGGTGCCGAGTCCCGTGGTGGGCCGAGGTGTTGGCGTGGCCGCCGAAATGGCGACGGTCCCGGAAACCGGGGCCGCGGTGTCAGTCGCTCCGGCCTCTTGCACAGCAGGCCCATTTGCTGGGGGCGGTGCCTTGGCGCATCCGCAAAGGGCGATCAGGAGGCAGGTAAGAAATGGAATGGATGGAAAAAGTGCGGCTCGCAACGACAAGCACATGCGGGCATTCATACCTATTCACCGCAGCCCGATCCACGCATTTTGCGCTCAATCCACGGCAAGGCTTCACCGCCAGCCTGCGACTATTCCCAGTCGGTCACGGCTACACAATTCGTCCGCTTCGCAAGAGGCACCGGACTTCGTCGTGGGACAGCAGCGCGAACACGTAGAGGCACTCGGGGCTATGTTGACGAATCTATGAAGGTTGCTGGGATCTTGCGCCCTTCTTGAAGATAGCTAGAAAGGCCGCACCATGACGAATAGCAAGGTTCTGCTGGGAATCATGATCCTGGGCACCGCCCTCGGGGGTGCCTGCTCGGACAATGGCACTGGCTCGCAAGGCAGCGGGGGATCGGGAGGGGGCAGTTCCGGTGCTGCCGGCACGGGAGGCGAGAGGGGCACGGTCGGTAGCTCAAGCCTGGCTGGTGCGGCAGCGGGCAACTCGAGCAGCAGTGCCGTGACCAGCGGCGGCGCGACTGGCACGGGTGCGGCAACCAGTGCTGGCGGAACCACCAGCGGCCGCTCGATCAGCTCCGGCGGAAGCACTGCCGGTGGTACGGCGGGCGGCATGGGCGGCGCGACAGGTGGCACGACTGCGGCCACGGGCGGCGCGACGCCTGCAGGTGGCGCAACGGGCGGCGCGGCTGGGGGCAGGGGCGGTGCGACGGGCAGTGCCACAGGAGGCACGACGGCTACCGGCGGGGGGATCGGGGGAAGGGGCGGAGCGACAGGCGGCACAGCAGGGGCCACCGGTGGCGCGACGCCCGCTGGTGGTGCGACCGGCGGCACAACTGGCGGAGCGACAGGCGGTGCAACGGGTAGCGCGACGGGTGGCACGATGGGCGGCAGAGGCGGCGCAATCGGTGGCACGACTGGGGGCAGCGACGGCGCGACCGGCGGCACGACTGCGAGCACAGGCGGTGCCACCGGGGGTACGGGCGGCGCGACCGGGAGCCTGCCCGCCCTGCACGTGGAGGGTCCTCTCATCAAGGATCCCGACGGCAAGACCATCGTCCTGCGCGGGTACGCGCTGATCGACATCGGCGCGCTCTACCAGCAGACAAACAGCTCAGCCGGGATCACCGAACGCATCGACGCCGTTGCCGCAGCCGGATTGCAAGCCCACGTGGTTCGCATGCCGGTCTATCCGGAAACCGACTTCAATGGCGGAGATCCCTATTATTCTGGCTTGCCGTACCCGGTCGGCACCCCGGCGCCAGCCGGGCAAAAGGTAACCATCATGACCGGCCCGGACTACATCAGCAAAGTTCTCAAACCGGCCGTCGACTACGCCACCTCCCAGAACCTGTACGCTATCATCGATCTTCACCAGATCGACGATACCAACACCGCCCACGATTCGGGGGACGCCGCGACCAGTTTCTGGACGGATATCGCCCCGCAGTTCAGTAGCTACACCAACGTCATCTACGAATTGTTCAACGAGCCCATCAACAGCGGCATGGCATGGGCGACGTTCAAGACGCAGGTGCAGACTTGGATCGACACCGTCCGCGCGGCAGCGCCCAACAACCTCATCGTGGTTCCCTCCATGAGTTGGGATCAGCACCCGGGCGACGCCGCCAGCTCGCCCCCGACGGGCACGAATCTGGTTTACACGGCCCACATCTATCCCAACAACTGGGGAACGTCTTTCCAGCAACAAGTCGCGACCGCCACAAAACTGGCGCCGGTATTCATCACGGAATGGGGCTACTCATCGCCGGACACCAGTGCGAACTGGGGAACCCCTTTCCAGACCATCGTGAATGGCGATGGCGCCAATTGGACCGCGTGGGTCGCCGACAACTCCTGGGGACCCAGCATGTTCTCGAACAGTGCGCTCACCACGCTCACGGACTTTGGCACCTTCGTGAAGAGTTGGCTGGCCGCCGAGGTGAACCAAGACTGGGTCCAGTAAGGGCTCGACCGTCAGAACAGATCGAGGAGTCCGACCTCCGCCCGGTCAGGACACGCACAACCGCTGCAAATGGGTTAGGGTCTTGGCCATGACGTCATCGACCGAGCCGGCCAAGGCCATTGTCGAAGTTGGGCGACGCATGTGGAGCAAGGGCTGGGTGGCAGCCAACGACGGAAACACCAGCAACAGGTCGCCAAGCTGGAAGCTCTGCGGGAACGCCTCAAGGCGGCAGCCGTGGACGCGGTCGGAGAGTAGAATGCAGTTCTTCCTGGCGTGCGTGGCTGGGACCACTCTTCCCCGGCCGTGCGCGGGCGAAGAAAACGGCGCGAGCGGGCACCATACTTGACGAGACAAGTTCGCGTCTCGATGACACAGGAGTTTCATGTCCAGCATCGCCAAAGTGATTCCCCTGTCTTGCTGGCTCCTCGTCTATGGCTGCAGCAGCGGTTCCGGGTCGCATGTGGGCCGTATGGACGCGTCCGGCGGTGAACCAGATGCGCCGGCCACAATCGGCGGAGCGGCTGGTGCTTCCGCAACTGGTGCGGGTGGCGTGCAGGGAACAGGTGTTGGGGGTGCGGCCGGTGCGACCTCGACGGGGGGGACGGATTCAGGCGGGGGCACGACCGGCGGCGGGGGATTGACCGCGACCGGCGGCGCCACTCCATCAGCAGGCAGCAGCTCGACCGGCGGGAATGCGGGCGGCGCAACCGGTGGCACGAATGCCACCGGCGGGACCAGCAACCCTGACGCAGCGACAGCAAGCGGGGGAGTGAGTGCCGGTGGCGGCAGTGGAACCTGCGGCGCAGGTGATCCGAACCTGCCCGCGGAGCCGACCATCCCGCCTGCCTGCACAACGCTGACAGCAACCCAGAACGTCCCAGCCGGTGGTGTTCCCGATGAGACCAGCCTTGACACGTCGGCGATCCAGAAGGCGCTCACCGCGTGCCCCTCTGGACAGGCCGTCAAGCTTGCGACAGGCGGTGCGAACAATGCGTTCGTCACCGGGCCGCTGACCATACCTCTGGGCGTGACCCTGTGGGTGGACGCCGGGACCACACTCTACGCCACACGCGACCCGAAGGTGTGGGGCTCCGCGACCGAGCTCATCTCGGTCAGCGGCGCGAACCAGGGAATCGTGGGTGACGGTGTCATTGACGGCCAGGGCGGCGAGCCGAACATCGGCTCCACTCAATCCTGGTGGGATCAAAACGCAGGCAGCAGCGGCAACAGTCCGGCGCTGATAGCGGTGAAAGGCGCGACGAACTTCACCCTGTACCGGATCACCCTGCACAATTCCCCGAAGTTCCACGTCAAGTTGAGCGCCACCGGGTTTGTGGTGTGGGGCGTGACCATCAAGGCGCCATCAAAGGCGACCAACAGTGCGGGCACCGCGCTGACCTACTCCAACGCGCACAACACCGACGGGATCGATCCGGGCGAAGCGGCCAGCAACGGCACCATTGTTTGCAGCAGCATCAGCACGGGCGACGACCATATAGCCCTCAAGGGTTCGAGCGCCACCGGGGTAGAGCATCTGGTCATCGCCCACAACCGCTTCGGCGCCGGCCACGGCATGTCCATCGGCAGCGAGTTCACCGGTGGAGTGTCTGACATCAACGTCTACGACCTGTCCATCGACGGGCTGAACATGGGCACGAGTGGTGGCAGCTCGAACGGAATCCGCATCAAGTCTGATTCGAGCCGAGGCGGGCTGGTGAACAACGTGACCTACAGCGATATCTGCGTTCGCAACCTGTCGAACCCGATCCTCCTGACTCCGACCTATTCGACGGACACGGGCTCATTCATTCCGCAGTACACCAACATCAAGATTGAGAATTTCCACGACGTCAGCGGCGGCTCGAACGCGCCGCAGGTCACGCTCGACGGTTATGATTCGTCGCACATGAACAGCATCACTCTCGACAACGTGGTCATCGACGGAATCTCGTCTGCAAATGTGGCCGCTTCGTACACCAACGTGACGCTCGGTCCAGGCAACGTGAATTTCATTCCGTCTGGCCCGAGCGTGAACGTCACCAACAGCATCTCGGGATCGAGCACGCCGAATCCGTGCACCAACAAGTGGGTCACCTTCTGACCGAGGCGCTTCCGGTTCATCGCACCATGCCGCGCAGTGGCAGATGTGCCTTTGTTCCACCGAGACGTGATTTTACTGCTGTCTGCGATAGCCATTTTTTGCGCTAGAATCCGGGCCGTGGTTCCAAGCGATCGCTGGCCCAAACCCCAAGAGCCCCCGCCCGGCCTCGGGCCGCCCGTGTTCATGGGGCCCCTCGCGTTGCCTGAACCCTCGCGCAAGCGGCGGTGGGGCTGGCTGGCCTTGTGGACTTTGCTGGTGTTTGCGGGCGGCGTCGCCGCCGGTCCCACGCTGATTGCCCAGGCGCTCGTTCTCGTCGAACGTGCGTACTCGATGCTCGGGATGTCCCCGCCGAAGTTCGGAGAGAAGGTCGAACCGGTAGCGCTTGCGCCGACGCACGTGCCCGCTGCGCCCTCGATCGTGCCACTCCCTTCGCCGTCCCCGGGCGCCGAGGAAGCAGCCACGGGCGAGGAACGAGCCGCAGCGCCGGCGGCGGTCCCAGAACCCGTGGCGCCGCAGCCGGCGGCGCGCGCCGAGGCCATGGCAGCGCCAGGCCGCCCGCCCGCCGCGGAGATGCCGGTCGCGCGTGCGTCTCACACGAAGATCGAAGCCAGGGCTTCGTCCAGCAAGGCCGCGCCCGCAAAATCAACCGCCAGCCCGCCGGCCGCGGCCCCGGCCCCTGGTGGCTTTCACGATCCGTTCGCCGACGGAACCGAGCCCGCCAGCGAGCCCAGGGCCGCCACCGCGAGCCGCAAGTCCAAGCCGTCGGTCGACGAGCCAGCGTCGGCGGCGAAGAGTGAGCCAGCGCCCAAGCCCGCGGCGTCGACGTCGCACGATCCGCTCGACAACCTGATGGCGGATGTAGTCACCGACAACAAGGGCAAGGGGAAGCAGCGCGAGGGCAAGGGTCTGGACGCCCTTTTGAAAGACGTGCAGAAGAGCGAAGCCCCACCAGCGCCGAAGAGCGAAGCCCCACCAGCGCCGGCGTCGCTGTCACAGGCCGATATCTCCAGAGTCATGGCCGGCGTCAAGACACGTGGCAAGGACTGTGCAAGACAGCTCGGCCAAAACGGCATCGCAGAGTTGAAGCTCGCCGTGGGCAAGGACGGCAGAGTCACCGATGTGAGCGTGGGCGGGAAACTGGCGAACACGCCGCTTGCCGCGTGCATCGAAAAGGCCGCGCGCGCGGCGTCGTTTCCGCCATCTGCGGGGCTGCGCTTCGACTACCGCATCGACGTTCGCTAGCTAAGAAGCTGTCCAGGCCTACGCAGCCCTGGAAGCCGGCGGTACCGTCGGCAAGGTGGTCATCCGCATCGCCTGATGAGAGCCATCTTCATTCCAACACCGATCGCGTCCCCACTTCCCCCTCCAGCAGTCCCAAAGCGCGCGGCAAATCCGGGCGCAATTGCAGCACCGGAGCCAGCGGATCTTCGCGCAGCCGCTTCATGCGGGCGGGCGCGGTCTTGATGGTGAAGGCCGCGGGATCGAGGTGGGCGTTCACCTCGGACCAGCGCAGGGGCATGGACACGCAGGCGCCGGGAACTGCGCGGGCGCTGAATGGGCCGGCAATGGTCTTGCCGTGGCCGTTTTGCAGGCAGTCCAGGTACACGCGGCCGGCCCGCTGGGCGACGGCGCGGGTCAGGGTGGCGAGATCGGGATGGTCGCGAACCATGACCTGGCCGAGCAGTTGCGCCAGGGTGCGCGACTCGGCGTGGGTGAGCTGGCCGGCCAGGGGAATGAGAACGTGCAGTCCGCTGCCGCCACTGGTCTTGGCAAAGCAGGGCAGGTCGATACGCTGGCACAGTTGGTGGATGGCGCGGGCCAGTTGCACCACATGGGCAAAAAGCGCGTTTTTGGGATCGAGATCCAGGACGCACCAGTCGGGCCGTTCCAGAGAGCCCACCCGGCTCGCCCACACGTGCAGCGGAATGCTGCCCAGGTTGGCCAGGTACAGAATCGATTCCACGTCGTCGCACAGAAAATACTCCAGCTCGTCCTGGCGCTCGTCGCTCCAGATACGCACCCGGCGCACCCACTCGGGCGACCAGGTGGGCGCGTCCTTCTGGAAGAACGACGGCCCGGCAATGCCCTCGGGATAGCGGGTCAGCACCAAAGGCCGGTCGCGCAGGTAGGGCAACAGCCACGGCGCAATGGCGCGGTAGTAGTCAATCAGATCGCCCTTGGTGAATCCCTGGGCGGGCCAGAAGACTTTCGTCAGATTGCTAAAGGCAACCCGTCTCTCGACGTCCGGCTTGGCAAGCGGCGGTTCGGCCGGCGCCGCCGGGCGGACACATTCCTCCGGTCGCTTGTCGGTGCGCCAACGCAGGAAGATCGGCTGGCGCAGAAATCCGTCGCTGGTGATCTCCTTGTAGCGCACCTCGCACACCAGGCGCGGCCTGACCCAGGTGTGCTCGCGGCCGCGCGGCACGGGTCCGCCGCACGGAGGCTCGGGCTGCACGTCGTCGTGCAGCTCAATTGGCAGGCCGGCCAGATCCTTTTCGCCGAGGCCGCTGCCCACGCGTCCCATGTAGACCAGTGCACCCGATTCCTGCGCTGCCAGGTGCAGGGCGCCCAGGCCGCTGCGCAGACCGCGAGGCGCGGTGTAGCCTACCACCACAAAATCTGCGCTGCGGTCGCGCCGGATCTTCAGCCAGTCGGGCGAACGACCGGCGCGATAGGGCGACTCGGCCCGCTTGGCCATCACGCCCTCCAGGCCCAGCCGCGCGATCTCCTCGAACATCTCTTGCCCGCGGGTTTCGATATGGTCCACGTAGTGCAGCGGTCCCAGCGCCGGCAGCAGGCGGCTGAGCAGCGCCTTGCGCTTGGAAAGCGGCAGTGAGCGCAGATCGCGGTCCTCGAAACCAAGCAAGTCGAAGACGAACAGACTGGCAGGCAGGCTCAAGGCCGCGCGCTCGATGTCGGGTTGCCGGGTGAGCGGCGCTCGTTGCTGCAGGCGCTCGAAGCTCGGCCGTCCCTGTTCGTCGCACACCGTGATCTCGGCATCCAACACCACATCCGCCGGCAACGCGGCCAGGGCCGCCGCCAAGTCGGGATAGAGTGCAGTAACATCGCTGCCGTGCCGGTAGAGCAATTTTCCTCGCCCGCCCTCGTGCGCGGCCAGGGCGCGAAAGCCGTCGTACTTGATCTCGAATAGCCAGCCTGGCTCGGAAAAGGGCTGCGGCCGGGTCTCGGCCAGCATCAACTCAACCTGCTCGGCTCGCAGCGCGGAAGGCGGCAGTTCGTCGACCTGCGCGCGCACCTCGGCCCAGCGGGGCGAGCCGTCGCGCAGTTCCTCGATGGTCAGGCCGGACAGCACCGAGGCCTCGGCCAGGCTACTTTCGCCGCGGACAACGTAGGCATCGCGTTCCTTGATGAGCAGCCAGTCCTTTTGACTCTTCGCCAGACGCACCAGCGACCATGCCCCGCGCAGCTTGTATCCGGCAAACGTGAAGCGCAGCTTGCCCTTGACCAGTCCCTGCTCGACATCCTGAAGCGGCGTCCAAGTGCCGCGATCCCATACAATGGTGGGGCCGGCGCCGTAGTTGCCGGCAGGAATCACGCCTTCAAACGCTCCGTACTCGATGGGGTGGTCTTCCACTTGCACCGCCAGACGCTTTTCCGCCGGGTCGAAGCTGGGCACCTTGGGCACCGCCCACGAGCGCAGCACGCCGTCCATTTCCAATCGAAGATCGTAGTGCAAGCGGCGCGCGGCGTGCTTGTGCACAACGAACAGCCTTCCCGGACCGGACCCGCCGCCAAACGGCTCATTGGTTTGGCCCGCCGAACGCTTGGCGCGATAATCCCGGAGAAGCAAAAGAACCCTTTTGCGCAAACGTTGCGCGCACCTCGCCGCAAGCGTTTTGTGCGCTACGCTTGGATCATGGCGCGGGCAATGGCGGGTGCAACCATCTCGTTTGGGTTGGTGTCGATACCGGTGAAACTGTATTCGGCGACGCAGCCGTCGGCGGGAATTTCGTTTCACTTGTTACACGGCAAGGACGGCTCGCGCCTGCACCAACAATACCTGTGCGCCAAGGACGGCCAGGTGGTGCCGCGTGAGGAAATGGTCAAGGGCTACGAGTTCGCCAAGGACCAGTACGTGACCTTCACCACCGAAGAACTCAAGGCCATGGAGGAAAAGGCGACCCAGGCCATTGCCATTGCGCAGTTCGTGCCTGCGGACAAGGTCGATCCGATCTACTTCGATCGTCCCTATTACCTGGCGCCCGACAAGGGCGGCGAGAAGGCCTACCATCTCCTGGTCGAGGTGATGCGCCAGAGTGGGCGCGCCGCCATTGCCCGCTACGCCGCCCACGACCGGCTGTACCTGGTGATGTTGCGACCGGTTGCGGGCGTGCACCCGGGTACCAGCGGGCTGGTCATGCAGCAACTGCTCTACGCCGACGAGGTCCGCCCCTTGGCGGAGGTGCCGATACCCGAGGGACAGGCGAGCGAGGCCGAACTGAAGCTGGCCAGTCAGGTGGTGGAACAGATTGCGTCCGACAGCTTCGATCCGGCGGCGTATCGCAACGACGTGCGCGAGCGCATGCAGGCCGAGATCGAGCGCAAGGTGGCGGGCCACGAGGTCGCCGTGTCGGCCGCGTCCGAGCAACCCGCGCAGATCATCGACTTGATGGAGGCGCTCAAGGCCAGCCTGGCGACGCGCGGCCAGCCGGCGCCGACTGGCACGCGCGAGCTTGAGCGCAAGGCAGCCCAATCCGCACCGCCACACCATGCGCGGCCCAAGGCGCGCGCCTCGCGAGGCTGACTGCGGAGAACAGCGATGCGGGTGTGGGTCGGGACGAGCGGTTTCAGCTACGCTCCCTGGCGTGGCTCGTTCTATCCGGCGAAGCTTCCGGCGGCCGACATGCTGGCCTTCTACGCGCAGCAACTCCCGACGGTGGAGATCAACAACACCTTCTACCGCATGCCGACCCCCACGCTGCTCGAACGCTGGTCTGCCGCCACACCCGCCGACTTCGTCTTTGCGCTCAAGTGCAGTCGACGCATCACTCACGAACTTCGTTTGCACGACGCACAGAGCGCAGTGGAACGCTTCGCCAGTGGTGCAGCCAGCTTGGGCAGCAAGTTGGGCCCAGTGCTGTTCCAGTTGCCGCCCTGGCTGCACAAGGATCTGGAACGGCTGCAGGCCTTCCTGACCGTACTGGCACAAGTTTGGCAAGGAATTCGTCCGGCCTTCGAGTTCCGTCACGCCTCGTGGTTCTCCGACGACGTCTACACAATTCTGCAAGCCGCCGGGGCCGCCCTGTGCATCGCCGAGGCGGAAAAGCTGGAGACGCCGTTGCGGGCTACCGCCTCCTGGGGCTATCTGCGCCTGCGCCGGGAGGACTACACGCCGGCGGCGCTCGACGCCTGGGCCGAGCGCATCGCCGGGCAGCCCTGGAACGAGGCCTACGTCTTCGTCAAGCACGAGACCGCGGAGGCACCCGTCCTGGCCCGCCGCCTGCTCGCCGCGTTCCAATCGTCCGGCTGATACCGGGACCGCATACAGCCAACTCCCGACCACAGTTCGGACCAGCGAATTCGCTGCGGGCCGAGGTGATGCGTGCGTGTTCCGTGGGGAAGCAATCGCGCGGTTGCCAGCGGCCCGCTACCAAGGCAACGCACGAAGCGCCGCATTGGGCCGCTGCCCAGAATGTCGTGGCGCGAGAGCGGAAAGATGATTGAATCAAGATCAGAAGCGCCACAAGTGACGTTTTCGCAAATGCGCGGTCTCGTCCTCCGCGGATTGCGGTATTCTTGTTGCGGGTCAATTCATGATGAGGTGGTGGTCCTCATTCTTTGCTTCGTCGTTCTTCGCGTTCGCGGCTGCTGCCGCTCCGGGAGGTCGTGCCATGCATCTGACTTCACCTGATTTTTCTGCCAACGGGGAGATCCCCGTGGTTCACACCTGCCAGGGGGCTGACCGCGCACCCGCTCTCGCGTGGACCGACGTGCCTGCGGCGAGCAAGAGTTTCGTCCTGATCGTCGACGACCCCGACGCACCCGATCCGGCGGCACCCAAGATGACCTGGGTACACTGGGTAGCCTACAACCTGCCAGCTTCTGCGCGTGCGGTGGCCGCTGGGGGAACTTTGCCGGCTGGTTCATTGGACGGCATCAACGACTGGAAACGCACGGGCTGGGGTGGTCCCTGTCCGCCCATCGGCCGCCACCGCTATTTCTTCAAACTGTACGCGCTCGACACCATGCTGCCGGATCTTGCGCGGCCGACCAAGGCGCAGGTGGAGAAGGCCACGCGCGGGCATGTGCTGGCGCAAGCCGAACTGGTTGGCACCTACCAGAAGAAGAAGTGAGTGCTGGCAGGGTTCTCGCGGGCTGACGCCACTCAGCGCGTAAGCAGGTAGGTCAGGCCCGCACCGGCCGCGGCCGCGAGGATCACCCAGGGGACAATGTTGGTGCGCGGCTTGTCCGCGCTGGTCGGCCGGCTCTCAGGCACCGTCCAGGGAAACTCCATATCGTTGGAGGCCGCGCGCCCTGGTTGTGGCGGGTTTGGCTTCTCGCCGATCATCTTGGACATCGCCTGACGGATGAGATCGCGCTGCTCGGCGGGAACCTCGTCAAGGCTGGCATAGTGCTGGCCATTGATGGTGAAACTCCGGCTGATCTCGACGGAGGGCGCCGGTGTGACTCCAGCTCGGCGCGCCGCCAGCGCCTTCGCCACGTCGGCCCGGAAGGGCTCGGGCACATCCTCGACCGAGCGGTACAGCTTGCCATTGACGATGATCGGCCGAGTCACACCCTGCTCGTAGAGATCGGGAATGCCATTGTGGTTCGCATTCTCGAGCAGCGGCCGCAACTCGGGCGGCAGCTCCGCAGGATTGGTGACCATCTTGCCGTTCCACTCCATGCCTGGACCAGCCGGCTTGGCGTCCGCGACACCGGGGGAATCTTCCTTGCTCTTGGGTTGATCGGTCATCTTCTCTACTCGGGCACGTCTGCGCTGCGGGCGCGAGCCACGCCAGCCTCCAAAGCGGCGCGTTCCACGGCTTGGGCCACCGCCTTGTGCATGTCCCGGTTGAGCATCGACGGTACCAGCTCGCCAGTGGCGGCGGACGACGCGATGGTGCGGGCGGCGGCGATCTTCATGCGATTGCAGATCGACCGGGCGCGCGCGTCGAGGGCGCCGCGGAAAATGCCTGGGAAAGCCAGGCCGTTGTTCACGCTGCGGCCGTCGGCGGCAAAGGCCGCCCCGGCATTGCGTGCGTCCTCGGGTGAAATCTCGGGCCGCGGGTTGGAGAGCGCCAGGATGATCTGGCCCTTGCGGATCATGGAGGGTTTGAGCAGGCCGGCCGCCCCGGTCACGCCGATCACGATGTCGGCGGCCTTCATAACCTCGTCGAGCGACAGGGGGGCGCCTCCCGCTTTCTCGAAAATCTCCATGGCGTGCGGATTGATGTCGGTTCCCACCATGCGCCTCACGCCGTAGGCGGCGAGCAGCTTCGCGATGCCGATGCCAGCAGCGCCCAGCCCCACGATGCCGACGCAGTCGTTGCGGAAGGGCTTGCCCACGTACTTCGTGGCATTGAGCAGCGCGGCCAGGGCCACCGTGGCGGTGCCGTGCTGGTCGTCGTGCATGACCGGGACGTCCAACATCGCGTCGAGGCGGCCCTCGATCTCGAAGCACTCGGGCGCCCTGATGTCCTCCAGGTTGATGGCGCCGAACGAGGGTGCGATGAGAGCGACGGTGCGAATGATCTCCTCGGGATCCTTGCTGGCCAGCAGGATGGGCACACCGTTGATGCCGGCCAGCGCATCGAAGAGGACCGCCTTGCCCTCCATCACCGGCATGCCCGCCACCGGCCCGATGTCGCCCAGGCCCAGCACCGCGGTGCCATTGGTGACGATGGCCACCGTGTTTCCGATCGAGGTGTACTCGTACTTCAGATCGGGCGTCTGCTCGATCAGCTTGCACACCTTGGCCACCCCGGGCGTGTAGATCTTGCGCAGGGTCGCGAGCCCGTCGAGCGGAACCCGGCTCTTGACCTGGATCTTGCCGCCCCGGTGCATTTCCAGCACCGGGTCGATGATCTCGGAGATGATCACGCCCTCGACCTTGCCCACCTCGGCCAGCACCTCCTGAAGCTGTGCCTCGTCGTCGATGAACAGGGTCAGGTCGCGGGTGTTGTACTCGAACCCATAGGACACCAGGTGCAGGTCGGTTATGTTGCCGCCCGCATTGCCGACCGCAGTGGCCACGCGACCTAGGTAACCCGGCTGGTCCAGGATCAGAAGCCGGATGGTCTTGACGATCTTGTCGATGCCCTTCTCGATCTGCATCATGCAACTCCTAGACTATCGTATCACCAGAACGCAGGAGTGACCGCTCCCAGGATCTGGTCCACCCGCTCAGGGCTCGATGATCGGGTTCGGCTCGCGCACGAAGGTGACCAGCATGGTCTGGATGTCCTGGCGCGCGCTGGGATTGTTGGTGGAAACGAAGTGCCCGTCATAGGTGCCGTCGGGCTGGTACTGCGCCTGCGCGGCAGTGATGGGCGCCAGGCTGCCAAACGATTGGTTGGCCGAAATCGGCGGCGTGATGGTGACCATGCTGTATTCGGGCATGCTCGGGTAGGTGTCGACCAGCGGCAGCGCCACCTGGAAAGCCGCGGCCTGGGCGTAGCGCCGCTGGGTCTCGTCCGGGGCATAGGAGTCGTCCGTGCCGTACACGTGCAACACATGGCGACGCCGGGCGCCGGTGATGGGCTCACGGAACAAGCGCCGAGCGAAGTTCACCGGGTCGGAACGCTCGAAGTACATCTGGATCAGGTTGAGCACCGGATCATTCGTGTCGACGGTCGGCTCGCCCAGCAAGGCCGGCAGCAGGGCCGCCAGATTCGTCGGCTGGGTCTTGTCGAGCAACGAGAGCATGAGAGTCCCGCCAGTGCCGCTCATCACCGCGACGCCATAGCCGGCGTCACGGGCCGCGGTCAGCGCGGTCGCGTTGCCCCCTTGCGACTGTCCGTACAGGGCGAGGTGGCCGCCGTCGAGATTGATCGCCGCCGTATTCAGACCAGCGAAGGCACGCGGCAGGGCCAGCAGATCCGACGCGGCCTGCAGGCCGTTGTCGCGTGCGGCGCGCGGGTTGTAGAAGTTGTACACCAAGCTGTCGGGAGACGCGCTCGAACCGCCGTTGCGCGTGCCGTGCAGGACGCCGTCGTAGCCCAGCGTGGCCATGGGAACCGCCGCGCCACCCGTGGCCGTGCCCACGGCGTAGTCGCCGGCCAGCCCCAACTCGATGGCTGAAAGGTATGAGCCACCGGTGCCGTGGCTGTACACCACGAGTGGCCATCCCGCCGTCGGCGCCGTGCCCTTGGGCACCGCGAGGGAGAAGCACACCGGCTGGGTGTCAACGATGGCAACGTTCCCGCTGGCGTCGAGCAGGATCCCACCGCCGTCCTCCGGCTGCAGATATGGGGGCGTGCCCTGCTGGAACACGGGCAGCGACACGGTGCCCTGGTACTCGTCGAAGTTGGCTGCCCCAGGCTGGCCCGGCAAGCAGCCGCGCACATGGTTGGCGCCGGTCAGGCCATCGTCGCAGGGCGAGACCGCGCCGGGATCGCCACAGTGAACCAGCGGGCTCAGGGCGGGCGCAGGCGCAGCCGTGGTGGCGGCCTGGATCGCAGCCAGGGGCTGTTCCACCGCCTCGGTGGTGAATACCGCAGCCACCGCCAGGTCAGCGGCCGTCATTTTGTAGAAGGCAGTGGCATCGCCCAGGTAGCTGCGCAGAGGCGCGTAGGCGGACCACGCCGCGGCCAAATCTGCATCGGTCGAGGCCTGTGCCGCCAGCATGGCCGCGAAGTCGTCGTCCTGGCCAAAGGCATTGCCGTCGGTGTCTTGCACGATCGAACGTAGAATCAGCGCATAGGTGGTGCCCGGCCGCAGCGGCTGGCCGAAGGGCGGACGGATCATCATCCAGCGGTCGCACAGATAGGGCGTGCGCCCGGTGCTGGCGGCCCAGGTGAGCGGCTTGGCGTACCCGTACTCGGGCGAACCCACGGTGATGTCGACCAGAGCAACGGCTCCGTCCAGCGTCAAGGTGCTGAAATCGGGATCGCGCGAGAAGCGAAGGTAGATGGCCTGGTTGGTGCCGAATCCGGTCGAATCGGCCTCGATGGCCTGGATGTAGCGATCCACGATATCGAAGCCCAGCAGCGGGTTCACTCCGGGCGTCGGGTGACCCTGCAGGCTGATCTTGCCGTTGCGTTTGCGAATGTCGTTGGGGAACGGCAGGCGATAGAAATCGGTGTTGCCAGGCGGGTCGGTCGAGCGCGGAACCTGGAACAGGATGGTGGCGCTTGCCGCGGGTTGGCTGTTGCAGACGGCCGGCCCCGTCCCTGGCAAGCCGCCATCGCCGTAGCCACTGTCAAACCCGCCCCCGTCGCCGACGGCCGCATTGTCGAGCCCCCCACCGTCGGCCACAGCGATGTCACTCGCGTCGGACATCGGGGCGTCCGCGCTCCCCGCTTCCCGAGCCGCGGCAGCGTCGGCACCGCCGTCGAGCAGGGCGCCGCCGGCGCCATTCGGTTGGCCGAGAGGCTGGCCTCCGCTGTCCCCTATCACGGGGGCGCGGGTGTCAGTGTTGCCGCAGCCACTGCCGCAGATCCCGGCCACGGCCAATACGAAACCGATCCGCGATGCGCTCACCATGCGTCTTGCATAACAGAACGGCGGCAAGAGGCAACTTGGCAAACTTCTCGCGTCGAGGCTCGACGACTCAGGGGCGTGGCGAGCGTGCTCGGCCGCAGTCTCTCGCAGACCCTGCCCCGTCAGAACCCGCTTGCTTTCTTCGCGACTGCGAGAAGGCCGACTGTGGGGTCGTCCACCACGACCTTGCCGAAGATCGTCAGGTCAGCGGCGTCGCCCGCGTAGGCCTTCGTGAGGTTGTAGAACATGCAAAACCAGTTGTCGTCAGCCATGGAATTCGCGAGGTCGTTGTCATCGGCCGCCCACGCAAGGGTTCCTATTCCGCGTGCCAGGGCGCTAGCCATCAAATCTGCAGGCGCCAGGTTGGTCGGCGACGGCCCGATGTCGCGGCCAGGTCCGAACTCGCCGATCACGATGGAAAGTCCCGTTGCCTTGAGCCGGTCGAGGTTGGTGTTCAGTGTCGTGACGTCCGGAGTGTCCCCGTAAACGTGGAGCGAGAAAACGATATTTTGCAGCGGATCGGCTGCGAGCACAGCGGCGCCGTACTTCACGATGTCGTCGACGTCCTGCCCGCATCCGCCGCTGTCAATCATCAACAGGCCGCCATAGCCAGCCGCCCGCATGCGCCCGACGGCGGTGATGTACTCGTCGCGCCAGACTGTCGAGTTCGAGGGGCCAGCCTCGTTCGCGATGTTGATCATCGAGGCCCGTTCGTATTTCTTCCACGCGGCGGCCTCGGCCACCCACGCATCCACCTCGGAGGCGAGCGCGGCCGCGAAGGTATTGTCCCCGATGCACGTTGCATCCCAGCGCCCAGGAATCACAACGATGTACGCGGCGTAGAAGCGATCGAAAAGGTTTGTCGTGGTGGCGTTCGGCAAACGGAAGTAGAGATTCGCGCGCACGGCGTTGGTTCCGGTGAGTTCGAGCCCGACATTTTCCTGGTCGACATGGGCCTTGTTCACACCCCAGGGCAGGAACACCGCGCCGGTCGCATCGAAGATTTGTCCGTTCGCGACGAACATCGTTCCCCCCGGCGTGGCGTCGGAAGGCGGGCCGGCATCGACTGACCCGTCGATTGCGGCGTCAGCGCGGACGTCAGCGCGGGCGTCCGCCGCGTTGCCAGGGCCGTCGTGCAGCACATCCGGAGAAACGTCAACTCCGGCATCCGTCGCTGCGCCGCCCGTCGCGGTGCTTCTCCCGCCGCTAGCGGTCGTCGTGCCGCCACGCCCAGCTGTACTCGTCGTGCCGCCGCTCCCGGCCGTGCTGGTCGTGCCGCCCGATCCTGCCATCGTCGCTCCACCAGTCAAAGCGGTCGTGGTGGTGATAGTTCCGCCTGTTGCGACCGTTCCTGGACTCGCGCTTCCGCCCGTTCCCGCGGTCCCGGCGGTGCCGCCTGTGCCGGCCGATCCATCGGCCGCCGAGTTGCCCCCGGAAGTGCTACAAGCGGCGAACAAGAATCCCGCAGCTAGGACGGCCAGGAGATTCCCCTTCATGCCTGATGCCCTCGGCCCGATGTATCTCGTCGCGTGCATCGGTTCCTCCGTCAATTTGGGTCAGTGGATTCCCGCCTCAGGGTACACCAATCGCCCGCGAGTTTGTGACATTCGATGCCGGGCATGGGGAGGCCAGGGACGCAACCGCAACTCCGGACACTCGCGGATGACTCAGGCCTGTGGTGTTTTACGCCGGGTAGTTCTGAGGGGCGGTAAAGCCGCCTAACTCTCGCGCCAACAGATCTGCGAACGCGATCGGGGTGGCGTCTTCCCAGAAGGGTTGGAAGAGGCTGACTCACGCTTCGTCAGACCGACGCACCTCGGTTCGCTATTTTACCGGGAGGATTCGGACTCTCGACGTGCCCGCGTCTATCGTGGCCAGCGCGCCCGTCGCGAGTGCCTGCTCCACGAGGATCCTCATGACCGCGCCAACGGAGCCTCGACCTCCTCAGAGCGCCACGCGAAAGCGCTTCTCTGGCCTGGTGAAGTCCATGGGGGACAGCCTGTAGGATCCGCGGGTAGACTATGCCAATGAAGGGGCAAAAATGGCCCGAGTGATCGAGGGGCTCAACGAAATCGTCTCCGTGTGAAAGGCTGACTTCATGACACCACGAGGACTCGTTCTCGCGTTCGCACCGATTTTCGTTCTTGCTTGCTCAAAAGAGCAACCCGGCGAAATCGCGCCCACGGATTCCGGCGTGGCCGACGGAGCCAGCAGCACGGCAACCTCGACCGACACTGACTCGGCCAGCGGCACGGGCACTGGTACCGGCAGTGGGACAGGCGCGCTGAAGTGCACGAATCCCGTATTCGTCACCTCGGATCCCAACGGCGGCTGGAGCGACGGCGGTTACTATGTCCACAACAACATGTGGAACAGTTCCGCTGGTCTGGGTCCGGAAACCCTCTACGCTTGCTCGTACAATAACTGGTACGTCGTTTCAGACCAGACCAATAATGCCGGCGCCGTCAAGACCTATCCCAATGTCCACAAGGACTACAGCAACGTGCCCATCAGCTCGTTCAATACCATCACCAGCACTTTTGCAGCGTCGAGTCCGCATGTGGGTGTTTACGACGTCGCCTACGACATCTGGACCAATGGCGTTGCCACCAATGATTCTACCGAATTCATGATCTGGACCGAGAACTACAATCAGGTGCCGGCCGGCAGTCAGGTGGCGAACGTGACCTTCGGCGATCGGGCCTACGACGTGTGGAAGACTCCCGACAGCAGCTACATCGCCTTCGTACCGGCCGTGGTTTTTACCTCGGGCACCGTCGATCTTCTTGGAATCTTCAACTGGGCAATATCAAAGGGCTGGCTCCCTGCCAACTCCACCTTGGGCC
>Ga0181539_1002237_pt1 | contig 19705 bp, 18 predicted proteins | sample PEATcosm2014_Bin_46_FD_119767 | JGI IMG/M metagenome (GOLD analysis project Ga0181539, IMG submission 119767) | Peatland microbial communities from MTU Mesocosm Facility, Houghton, MI, USA - PEATcosm2014_Bin23_60_metaG | ecosystem: Environmental > Terrestrial > Soil > Wetlands > Peat | place... | reverse complement strand
GCGGCGATGAACCTCGACCGGATCGGCCGGATCCCCGGGCTGATCGGGTGAGCAAGCCCGTGTTCTTGCACGCAATCCTTCGCTGACCAAGCCGAAGGGCCCTTGCCGACCAGCCAACTAGGGTCCGCCGGGCGGTCGGGGATCGCGATAGGGCAGGTGGAGCCCCCTAGCGAATCGAACATATGTTCGCTATTGTCGTCCGATCAGTTCGTTCAACCCGATCATCCCCTGGTCCGAGCTCGAGCGTCGTCTCTCGGGGCGGCGGAACGGGCACACGCCTCCACGGGCCCCGGCGGAGCACGCGGGGGACCACGCGGTCTCCGCCGCGCCGGAAGGTCCCGGGATCCGCCGGGCCGAGGTGCCCTACGCGGAGTTGCACTGCCACTCGAACTTCAGCTTCCTCGATGGCGCCTCGAGCCCCGAGGCGCTCGCCGCGGAGGCGGCGTGCCTCGGCCTCGAGGCGCTCGCGCTCACCGACCACGACGGGTGCTACGGCGTCGTTCGCTTCGCCGCGGTGGCCCGGGAGCTCTCGCTGCGGACCGTCTTTGGCGCCGAGCTCTCGTTGCCGACCGGCTCTGCCCGCCGACCCGAGGCGCGGGCCGGCGCGATCGATCCTGAGTCCGCGCACCTCGTCGTGCTGGCGCGGGACCCCGAGGGGTACGCCCGGCTGTCGACGGCGATCGCCCGGGCCCATCTCGCCGGGGGGGAGAAGGGCCGGCCCGCTTTCGATCTCGGCCTCCTTTCCGAGGCCCACGGGGGCCACTGGTGCGTGCTCACCGGCTGCCGGCGCGGCGCCGTGCCGGCGGCGCTTGTCGCCGGGGGACCGGCCGCGGCGGCGCGCGAGCTCGCCCGCCTCGTCGAGGCGTTCGGCCGGGACAACGTCGCCGTCGAGTTGTTCGACCACAACACGCCGCTCGACGAGGCGCGCAACGACGCCCTCGCCGTGCTCGGCACCCGCGCCGGCGTCGACCTCGTCGCGACGACGAACGCGCACTACGCGACGCCGTCGGGCTACGCACTGGCGACGGTGCTCGCCGCGGTCCGGGCCCGGCGCAGCCTCGAGGAGGTGGACGGCTGGCTCCCGGCCTGGGCCGGGGCCTCGCTGCGCTCGGGGGCCGAGCAGGCCCGGCGGTTCCGCCGTTACCCCGGGGCGGTCGAGGCGGCCGCCGAGCTCGGCCGGGAGTGCGCCTTCGACCTCCGGCTCATCGCCCCGGGCCTCCCGCCGTTCCCGGTGCCGCCCGGTACCGACGAGGCGGGATACCTGCGGACCCTCGTCGAGGCCGGCGGCACCCGTCGCTACGGCCGGCGCGGCGCGGCGCGCGTCCCCGGCGCCTGGGAGGCGATCGACCGGGAGCTCGGCATCATCGAGGCGCTCGGCTTCCCCGGCTACTTCCTCGTCGTCTGGGACATCGTCGAGTTCTGCCGGCGGGAGAACATCTTTTGCCAGGGGCGTGGGTCGGCGGCGAACTCGGCGGTCTGTTACGCCCTCGGGATCACGAACGCCGACGCCGTCGCCCTCGGGCTGTTGTTCGAGCGGTTCCTGTCGCCCGCCCGCGACGGCCCGCCCGACATCGACTTAGACATCGAGTCCGGCCGGCGCGACGAGGTCATCGCCTACGTTTACGACCGCTACGGGCGGGAGCACGCCGCCCAGGTGGCAAACGTCATCACCTACCGCCCGCGCTCCGCGATCCGCGACGTCGCCCGGGCGCTCGGCTACCCGCCGGGGACCGTCGACACCTGGTCGGCGGCGGTCGGGAGGGCGTTCGTCGCGAGCATCGCCCACCCCGCGCCGCCGGGTGCCCGGGCCGAGACCGATCCCGGCGAGCTGGGCGTCCCGCCGGAGGTGGTGCGCCTCGCGGCCGAGTTCGAGGGTTTCCCCCGGCATCTCGGCATCCACTCCGGGGGAATGGTGATCTGCGACCGGCCGGTGATCGCCGTCTGCCCGGTCGAGTGGGCCCGTCGGGAGGGGCGCTCGGTGCTCCAGTGGGACAAGGAGGACTGCGCGGCCGTCGGGCTCGTGAAGTTCGACCTGTTGGGCCTCGGCATGCTCGAGGCGCTCCACCGCATGGTCGACCTCGTCGTCGAACGCCACGGCGCCGAGGTCGAACTCGCGACGATCCCCCAAGAAGACGCCGTCTACGACATGCTCGCCCGGGCGGACTCGATCGGGGTGTTCCAGGTCGAGAGCCGCGCCCAGATGGCGACGTTGCCGCGGCTGCGCCCTCGCGTCTTTTATGACCTCGTCGTCGAGGTCGCGCTCATCCGGCCGGGGCCGATCCAGGGCGGCTCGGTCCACCCGTACCTGCGCCGCCGCAACGGGGAGGAGGAGGTGCGCTACCTCCACCCCCTTTTGCAAAGGGCCCTCGAGAAGACGCTCGGCGTGCCGCTTTTCCAGGAGCAGCTGATGCAGATCGCGATCGACGTCGCCGGCTTCGACGCCGTCGAGGCGGACGAGCTCCGCCAGGCGATGAGCTCGAAGCGGTCCGCGGCGCGCATGGAGCGGCTGCGGGGGCGCCTCTACCGGGGGATGGCCGAACGCGGGATCACCGGCGAGGTCGCCGACACGATCTACGAACAGCTCGCCGCCTTCGCCAACTTCGGCTTCCCCGAGTCCCACTCGGTCTCGTTCGCCTATCTCGTCTACGCCTCGGCGTGGTTCAAGCACCACTACCCGGCGGCGTTCCTCGCCGCCCTCTTGAACTCCCAGCCGATGGGGTTCTGGTCGCCCGAGAGCCTCGTCGCCGACGCCCGTCGCCACGGGGTCGCGACGCTGCGCCCCGACGTGAACGCGAGCGCCGCCGCGGCGACACTCGTCGACGACCCGGGGCGTGCCGGGGCGACGGCGGTCCGGCTCGGCCTCGCCTCGATCCGGGGGATTGGCGCCGAGCTCGCCGGGCGGATCGCCGCCGGGGCGCCGTATGCGAGCATCGACGACCTCGCGCGCCGGATCGGGCCGACCCGCCCGCAGCTCGAATCGCTGGCGACGGCGGACGCCCTCGCCGGGCTCGGCGCCCTCGACCGGCCGGGCCGCGCCGGGGAAACCTCGCGCCGGGCGGCGCTGTGGGCCGCGGGCGTGCTCGCCGACGGGAGCCCCGCCCGCCTGCCCGGCATGGTCCCCGGGGCGGTCGCCCCCGCGCTGCCGGCGATGGACGAGGTCGACGTCCTCGCCGCCGACCTCTGGGCGACGGGCGTGTCGACCGAGAGCCACCCCGTAGCGCCGCTGCGGGAGTGGCTCGACCGCCAGGGCGTGGCCCCGGCGGCCTCGCTCGTCGAGGTGGACGGGCCCGCCAGAGTGCGCGTGGCGGGGATCGTTACCCACCGCCAGCGGCCCTCGACCGCCGGGGGGACGGTGTTCGTCAACCTCGAGGACGAGACGGGGGTCGTCAACGTCATCTGCTCGCCGGGGCTGTGGGCCCACCACCGTGGGGCCGTCTCCTCGGCCCCGGCGCTCCTCGTCCGCGGCCGGCTCGAGGGTGCCGGTGCGGCCCGGTCGGTCGTCGCCGAGCGCCTCGAGGTGCTCGAGCTCAACATGGCGGTCGGCCGCTCCCGCGACTTCCGCTGACCGCCCCCGGCGACCGACTCAGCACGCTGCGTGTTCGCACGTTCACGTTCCGCGGGGAGGGTGTCCACCACCACCACTCCTCGTGCTGGTACTGTTTTGTCAGACCTCGAGCGCGAAAGTGCTAACCAGAAGATCGTTGACCACATCAGGTGGCCAAGGTGGATTACATCTTGACCGAGAGTGGTCAATAGTGCCACACTGCGTGGTATGCAAAACACCACAGAGGCCGAGCTTGCCCAGAGGATCGAGACGCTGGGCCAGATGGTTCAGCTCGGCGAATGGGTGATCGAAGCGAAGACGCTGAGCGGGGAGGGCACACCGATTGACGAGGTGCTCGCCCGCGGCGGCACCTTCTACGGGCGCGAGGTCCTCAACGCCTGGCGCTTCCTCCCCCCGACCGGCTGGAGACTCATCTACGAGGACCAGGTGAACCGCGTCTATTGCGCGCGCGAACCCGGGGCCGAGGGCGAATGGGCGGTCGCGCCCTTGAAGCTCGAATCCGGCGTCTGGCGTGCCGGCAGCGCCGGTCGGAACCTGCGGGCGATCGTGACGAGCATGACGCTGACGAGGAACCTCGAGCTCATGTGGCCGGTCGAGCAGGTCATCGTGCGCGGCTCGGCGCCCCAGCTCTACGCCAAGGTGAAGAACACGAGCACGGAGCTGTGGTCCGCCGACGGTGAGAAGCCCCTGGAGGTCGTCGCCTGGCTGCTCGAGCTGCCTTCGAACCGCCGTCTGCTCGCCTCGCGCGACGACGCGGTCGCCACGGGTCCGAACCGTCCCGGCAAGACCATCCTCGTCCCGCCCGGCGCGGCGATCGAGGTCCCCGTCAGGTTGGCGACGATCGCCCCGGAGAGCTTGCTCCCCGGCACGTACGGGATCATCGGCCGCCTCGAGCGGCTCGGCCTGACCTCAACGACCGGAACCGTCGTCGTCGTCGAGCGCTGATCGCAACCTCTGATCAAAAAAGCCCGGCCGCCGGCCGGGCTTTCTTGACACCCGAGGATTAGTCGTCGAGCTTGAAGTCGCCCCCGGTCGCCGGCCCCGCGGCGGGCGGCGCCTCCGGTGACGCCTGGGCCGCGGCGGCCTCGGCCTGGGCCGCCTCGTGGTCCTTTAGGGCGGTGACGAGCCGGTCGATCTCGGCCGACGTGTTCGAGTCAGCGGTTCCGGTGCGCTGGGCGTAGACGGCGGCGCCGAGGTCACGGAACATCGCGTCCTGCTCGCGCTTGGCTTTCGCCTCGTCGATCTTGGCCTGCCCGGCCTTGGCCGCCTGCTGGGCCTTCTGGGCCGCCTGGGCGGCACCTTGCTTCACCTTGTCCATGAACGGCATATTTCCTCCTCGTCGGAAAACCTTCGGACGCTAGAGCCTGTCGATGAAGCCACCACCCTGCCGCAGGCCGCGCTTGTCGTCGGTGTTGCGCTCCTCGGTCTCCAGGTTGAAATGCAGCGTCGACTGCAGGATCACCGGCCCACTACCGGAAAGGGTGATCAGGCTCAACCCCTGACCGCCGAATGCCGCGGTCATCACGGTCTGCATGTTGAGGGTGCCGACGTAGTCGACGCCGTACTCGACGGTCTCAGCGAAGGCGACGAGCGCGCCGGCGTGCACCTGGATCTTGCCGCCGTAGTTGGCGGGGTCGAGTTCGACGAGCGTCCCGCCGCCGGCGATGAGGAGGGTCCCGGTCCCGGTGAAGTGCTCGAGGATGTAGCCCTCGCCGCTGCGCCGGCCGGAACGGAACTTGGAGAGCGCGATGCCGAAATTGACGCTCTCTTCGGCACAGACGAAGGCCTCTTTCTCGGTCATCCAGCCGGTCGATCCGTCGAGCTCGATCGTGCGCATCTGGCCCGGGAGGTTCCCCCCGAACGCGACGAGCCCGGAGCCGCCCTCGGGGCGGAACCACTGGAAGGCAAGGCTCTGGCCGCTGAGGACGCGCTTGCCGACGTCGGTCGCGGTCGACAGCGCCTGCTGGAGCAGCCCACCTTTCTTCGCCGGTGCTCCGCTGGAATCCCCGGCACCGGGCGGCGTGCTGAGCCGCGTCTCCATCGAGACGTTCGTCGTCTTCCAGCGGAACTTGTTCGCGTTCGAGTAGATCGCCTGGCCCTGTTCGAGCTGGCAGGTCACCGACTGGGCGAGCTCACCGGTGATCTTCATCTTGATGGTCACGACCGACCTCCCTGGGGCGAATGGCACGTGATAGCGGAGCCGACGGTAACGCACCGCGCAGCAGCCGGTCGCGACGATCCCGCCGTCCGCACTTGGTCTCTGGCTGCCATGACGGCATCATGCTCGCGCGCCGTCCCGGGCTCCGCTCGGGGAAGGGGCGAGCCCGCCCGCACCGCCTGCACGGTGGCGACCGGGGACGACGTCGCTAGTCCCGTCTCGTGGCGGCGAAATGGCCCTCGTCCCCAGCCATGGCCGCGCGGCCCCGTGCGACCTACGATCCTTGTCACCACGCGAGGAGGTCCGTATGCGGCGCCGACATGAAGCCGAGCCCCCATTCCCGCCGACCCAGGCCGTCTGGCAGATGGCGCCGGCCGCGTCCGGCGAGGTCGGCCCGGACATCGCCCTCCAGCTCGCGGAGATCGACCGGCGTGTCCAGCGGATCGCGTCGGACCGGCCGGAAGGTAGCGACCTCAACACGCTCGCCGTCGCCGTCCACGGCCTCGTCGAGTGCATCCGGGGGCTGCACCGGGCGCCGTAGGGATCGGTCCGTCACCACCGCTTAGCCGCGGACCCGCGCGTCGGCGCACCTTCGCGGGGCGCCTCAGGTCGCGGCCGGGCCGTCGCCCGGTCCGCGCCAGCTGGCCGCGGCTCGCCCGAGGAGGTCGATGACCTCGGCGTCCGTCGTCTGGGCGAAGTTCTCGTACCACTCGCCGACGGCGTTGAAGCCGGCCGGCGCCCTGAGACAGACGAGCTCGTCGACCGAGCCGGCGAGCTCGGGCAGCGATTCTGCCGGGGCGACGGGGACGGCGAGGACGATCCGCGCGGCGCCGGAGGCGCGGGCGACCTGGCAGGCGGCGCGCGTCGTCGCGCCGGTCGCGACCCCGTCGTCGACGACGATGACGGTGTGGCCCGCGAGGCGGACGCCGGCCCGGCCGGAGCGGAAGAGCGCCGCCCGCCGTTCGACCTCGGCGGCTTCGCGCCGTTCGATCGTGGCGAGCTCCTCGTCGCCGATCCCGGTGGCGAGGGCGAGGGCCGCGTTGAGCACTCGGACGCCGTGTTCGCCGACGGCCCCCACGGCGAGCTCGGGTTGCCAGGGCGCGCCCAGCTTGCGGACGACGATCACGTCGAGCGGCAGTCCGAGTGCCGTGGCGATCTCGAAGGCGACGGGGACGCCCCCCCGGGGTAGTGCGGCGACGACGGTGGTGGTCGCCCGGTACTCCTCGAGACAGGCGGCGAGACCGCGCCCCGCCTCGGTGCGGTCGACGAACCGCCCGCCTTGTCGCGTCCGCGCGTCGCTCATCGTGACGCGATTCTCGCCGATTGGCGGCAGGCGCGGTGCCGCGGTCACCTGTCGCCGGCGGGGGGCGTGATGATGGTCGGCTCCACGTCGACCGCGGTCCGCAGGCTGTTCGCCACGTAGCACTCGCGGTGCGCGAGCTCGACGAGACGGGACCGACTGCTGAGGTCTTCACCTCGCCGTTCGACCCGCGGACCACGGCCTACGTCGAAGGGCGGGTCGGCTGAGGATCCTGCCGGCGGTGCGCCCGGGCCGGTAGCGGGCGGGCGATGTCGACTTGTACGCTCGACCCGGACACCGCGACGAGGGAGAGACAATGGCTGCACTCGAGCTGTCGACGGTCATGCTCGAGATCCCGGACGAGCTCAACGTGATCGTCGGACAATCGCATTTCATCAAGACCGTCGAGGATCTCCATGAGGCCCTCGTCGGGACGGGCCCGCATCTGCGATTCGGCGTGGCCTTCTGCGAGGCCTCGGGCAAGCGGCTCGTGCGGACCTCGGGCAACGACGACGAGCTCGTCGCGCTGGCGACGAAGGGCGCCTCGGCGATCGGCGCCGGGCACTGTTTCGTCGTGTTCCTGCGTGACGGCTACCCGGTGAACGTGCTCAACCAGATCAAGCAGGTGGCCGAGGTCTGCTCGGTCTTCTGCGCGACGGCGAACCCTGTCGAGGTGATCGTCGCCAAGACCGCCCTCGGGCGGGGAATCCTCGGCGTGGTGGACGGGAGCGCGCCGCTCGGAGTCGAGACGGCGGAGGACGTCGCGGACAGGATCAGCCTGTTGCGGGCGATCGGGTACAAGTTGGGCGGATCCTGAGCAGGATCGCGCCGCGGTCAGCCGCGGGTCTCCAGGCGCCGGCGGATCGCCGACGGGTAGGCGGGGAAGTAGTCGGCGATCTGGTCGAGCCGGAAGCGCCGCAGGATCGAGGTCGGCGGCTCGTGTTCGAGCAGGAACGCGAACGACTCCCGGACGAGACGAGCGCCATCCACGTCCTCGCACCCGAGGTCTGCGGAGTAGCCGGTGGGGATCGAGACGATGTGGGTCGTCACGGTTCCGCCACCTACCACGTCCACCCGGTACGTTCCGTCGGATTGGGCGACGACGCTGACCTCGTCCATCGCCGCGATGGTAGCGGTGGACGTCGTGGGCCTGCGGGCGCGGGTCACCATGTCGTCGGCGAAGATCACCGTCCCCGCCGGTAGAACGGAGCGGATCAGGCGGGACGCGACCGAAAGGAGCCGGAGGTGGCAAACGGAGAGGGCAGCACCGACGAACGCAGCCGGATCGCGTCGGTGCTCTTCGAGGGCTTCGAGCCGCTCGACGTGTTCGGGCCGCTTGAGGTCTTTGGTGTGTCAGACCGTTTCGATGTGAGCCTGTTGGGACCGGAAGCGGGACCGGTGCGCAGTTCGCTCGGCCAGCGCGTCGTCGCCGATCTCGCGTGGCGCGAGGCCCCGCCACCGGAGATCGTGCTCGTGCCCGGCGGGATCGGCACGCGCCGCCTCGTCGAGGACGGCGGGTTCCTCTCCTGGCTCGCGGCGTGGTCCTCGTCCGCCACCTACGTCACGTCGGTCTGCACCGGTTCGGGCGTGCTCGCCCGGGCCGGGCTGCTCGACGGCTACCGCGCCACCTCCAACAAGCAGGCGTTCGGCTGGGCGAGCTCGCAGAGCGACCGCGTCGAATGGATGGCCGAGGCGCGCTGGGTCGCCGATCGCGACCGGTGGACGTCGTCGGGCGTTGCCGCGGGCATGGACATGGCGCTGGCGCTCCTTGCCCATTTGCACGGTGAGACGTTCGCCTCGCGGGTCGCGGACGGGATCGAGCTCGAATGGCACCGCGACGCGACCCGGGATCCGTTCGCCGCGAAGGTGGGTCTCGGCCCCGGCTGACCCCTCGGGCGCGGCCGTTCGTCCTCTCACGCGGTGGCCGCGCGCCGGGAGGTCGCGGAGCCGCCGCGGTCTCAGATCGATCGGCCGAGCAACTCCCCGACGCCGCCGACGACCTTCACGTTGGGACGTTTCTCAGGAAGTGCGCGGCCTGCCGACACCCACACCGCGGAGAGCCCGGCGTCGAGGGCCCCGATGATGTCGCGCTCCCAGCTGTCCCCGACCATGACGGCCGACTCCGCCTTCGCGCCGAGCTGCGCAAGGGTGAGGGCGAAGACGTCGGGGTCAGGTTTGCCGAGGCCGACCTCGCCGGAGATGACGACGGCGTCGAAACAATCGGCGAGGCCCGTTCCGGCGAGCTTCAGCCGCTGGATGTCGGCCGGTCCGTTCGTGAGCAACCCGAGACGGCAACGGTCCTTTAGGGAGTGGACGAACCCGGCGGCACCCTCGATGAGCGGATGCCCGCCTCGTTGCGATTCCACGTAGGTGTCGGAAAGGCGTGTCGCGAGTGCAGGATCGTCGATGCCGAGCTCGGCGAGGGCAGCTCGCCAGGCCTCCTGTCGGTAGGCGGGGACCCACTCGCGGACTTCGTCGAGGATCGAGGGACTGCCGTCGAACGTGGCCCACAGGCCTTCCCACGACGCGATCCCGAGCCGGTGGCAGAGCGGGTAGTCGGGCTCGGCGCGCCAGATCCGTCGGGCGGTCGCCAGGACGACCTCGATGACCCCTCCGGGATCCCGGCCCCGGACGAGCTCGGCGGCCCGTCTCAGCGAGGCCCGCGCCACCGCCTCCTCGACGATCAGCGTGTCGTCGAGATCGAGGATGACCGCCTGGGAGATCACGCCCGCAAACATACCGAGGCGCCGATGCGGTGAGCCACCTTGATCCGGCCGGTCACCCCGTCCCGCCCCGGTCCTCACCGATCGGCGGGCGAGGTGCGCGTCGACGCACCCGGACCGGGCAGCTCTGTCGTCCAGCCATCGGTCCGTTCGCGACCGACGTCGTCGGCGGGAGTCGGGTACGCGTTCGGGATCGACTCGGATCGCCCCGTCGGTGGACGATCGGTTGCCTGGTCGCCCGAGATGGGAGCCGGTTCGGCGATGGATTCAGATCGCCGGCAGCCGGTGCCGACGGGGCGCGCGCGACCCCGCTGCACGCTCACCGCCGGCCCGTAGGTGCCGAGCTCTCACCGCATGCGTGATCGGTTGCGGCGTTCCCGCCGCATTCTGATGATTGAGAGGATCCGTCTGAAGATGAACGCCATGTTCGCAAGCTACCGCTTCTGCATGCGGAATCGGGAAGGCAGGCGGGCCATCGCGTCGGTCGGTCGACCGGAGGCCGGGTCGAATCGTGCACGGACGACGCGTCGCCCGCATCGGCGGTGACCCCTAACGGCCCGGAGGATCCTCGTCCTCGACCTCACCCACGATCCGCGGTCGTGGCCCCATGAAGACCTCGAGGATCGTGTTGGAAGACGGTTGCGGAGGCGGCAGTCGATCGACCGCCGCCTCGGCGGCGAGGAGCTCGGGATTGGACTCCATCTCCTCGAGCGACGCCTCGTCGTCGAGGCGGCCACTGTCGGCTTGACGATCGCGTCGGAAGATCCGCACATCTGGCACGTTAACGCCGGCCCCGGCCCGGCAGGCGCTCGATCCGCCCCGGAAGGCGCCGAACCCGACGGGCATGTCGATCCCGCGTCGTGGCGAGGACGCGCGCGGGCGGCGGCCCCGGACCGTGAGCCGGGACCCTCCGGTCCGACACCGTGGTGGCTGTCACGGAAATTCCGGCATTCGGCTAACTTTCCGCGTATGTCAGACGAGACGGAACCTTCGGACATGGCGGGGAGCACCGAGGAAGAGCCGACGATACCGGCCCGGGGACCTGCGCGGCGGGGCCACAGGATCATCACCGTCGTCGCCGCCGTCTGCCTCGTGGGTGGAGGCATCGGCGCGGCGGTCGCCGTCACCGGCGGTCCGAGCGGCTCGTCGACGCCGGCTTCAGCGGTCAACAATCTGCTCGCCGCGGCGAACCACAGTGACCTCATCGGCGTCCTCGACGCGATCGTGCCGGGCGAGCGGACGGCGATCGAGCCCGGCATGTTGGGCCTGGTGGCTCAGCTCGAGCGGCTGGATGTGTTGTCCCACAACACGAACCTGAAAGACGTCGGCGGTCTGTCGTTGCATTTCGCCGGGATCAAGACGGCGACGACGATGCTGAGCTCCAACGTCGCGGCCGTCGCCATCACGGGCGGAACGGTGACGGGGGCATTCGACGCGACGTCGCTGCCGGTCGGCTCCTTCGTGAGCCGGCTCACCCGCGGTCGGCTCTCCGGGAACAAGCAATCGTCGACGAGCCCGGTCACGACGGGCCGCGAGGCGATCGTGACCGAACAGGTCAACGGGACCTGGTACGTGAGCCTCGGTTACACGGTCGCCTACGACGCCCTCCGGTCGGCGGGCCGCCCGGCCACCCCGCCCCCGACCAACGAGGCCGTGAGCGCGACCGGGAGCAGCACGCCGGAGGGCGCGGTGGCCACGCTGCTGAACGACGCGATGGCGTTCAACCTCCGCGGGGTCATCGGCGACCTGCCGCCCGGCGAGATGGGGGCGCTCCAGAGCTACGCGCCGCTCTTCCTCGGCAAGGCGGACCAGTCGCTCGAAAAGGCCCGTTCCGAGGTGGCCACGCGGATCACGCATATGTCGCTGTCGGGCTCGCCGATCGCCGGCGGAACGCTTGTCAAGGTGAGCGACCTCGGACTATCGGCGACCGTCGAAGGCATCACGCTGACTTACAAGGGCGGCTGTCTGACCTACTCGTACCTCGGCCGATCGGTCCGCCGCTGTCCGTCGCTCGCCGTGACGCGGGCGGCGGAAAACAAGCTCATCTCGGTCCTGCCGCGGTCGCTCCGCGGGCTCGCCACGCGACTGATGAAGGACCGCCCGTCGTTCGGGTTCGTGACCGTGCAGGACAACGGCCGGTGGTTCGTGAGCCCCGTGGCGACGATGCTCGACGCCCTGAACGGGACCTTGTCGATCCTCCAGCCGCAGGATCTCGAGGCGATCGCGTCACTGGCCGAGAATCCGGCGGAGCTGCACGCCCTCGGGACCTCGCTCGAAAAGGTCGCGCTCGGCGCGCTGGCATCGGGGAGCTCCACGTTCTGACCTGTTGAGCCCCGAACACGGGACCGCCGGAGCAGGATCCTCGCAGCCGGGGGCCCGCAGCTTCCGGCGAGCCGGTCGCGCGACGCCCCGTGCGCCCGGCCACGCCGGGGCGAGCGGGGCGTCGAACGACCGATCTCATCGTCGGGCGGCTGGGCCTCCGGGCGCGCTTTACTCGCAACACGGCGGTTCTATGTTGAGCACCGTCGAGGCGAGGAGGCGGAAGGTGAGATTCGGGCGGCGCGGACGGGAGTGTCGCCGCGGGCCCCGTCCGGGAGGGATCGGACGCCGGATCGCCGGGACCCGCCGACTTGTTCCGGCGGTGCTCGCGTTGCTCGTCGGGCTCGCCGGAGGCCTCCTCCCCGCCGGGCCCGGCGCCACGGCGGCGCCGATCCCGGCGCGAGATGTGGTGGGATCCGTGCAAGCCGACCGCGTCTCTCGGGCGACGCAGGCGCAGATGGCACCGCAGCCGGGTTTCGCGCTCGAGTCGCTTCGGGCGAGCCGGGTGGCCCATCCCGCCTATTCGGTGGACGTGCTCTACCCGCGTCTGACCGGGTTGCCCGGTCGCGTCGGGGAGCGGATCAACGCCCGGATCGCCGCCTTCGTCGACGAGACCGCGGCGCGCTTCAAGGCGGAGGTGAAGGCCCTCCCGAGTCGGCTCCCGGCGATCGCCACCGGGCCGTCGACGCTGATCGGCGGTGTGACGACCGATTTCGACAGCGCCCAGATCGTTTCGGTGAGTTTCTCGGAGTACACGTACTCCTCCGGGGCGGCTCACGGCATCACGGTCGACACGACGTTCAACTTCGACGCGCTGACCGGGCGCCAGTACCGGCTGGCGGACCTCTTCAACCCGTCGTCGCGGTGGCTCGTCGCGCTGTCGCGGCTGAGCCGCCGCGCGCTCTCCGAGCTCCTCGGCAGTCTCACGATGGCGTCGTGGATCGATTCCGGGACGACGCCGAAGGAGTCGAATTTCGCCGCCTGGGCGCTCACTCCGTGGGGTCTGCAGATCGCATTCGGCGACTACCAGGTGGCCGCGTACGCCGCCGGCACGTCACAGATCACGATTCCCTACGCCTCGCTCGCCGGAATCGCGCGGGCGTCGGGCCCGCTCGCGCTCGCCGCCGAGGAGGCCGCCTCGGAGGCCGCGGGTCCGTCGCGTATGCCGCTTTTGCCGGAGGTGAGTCGGCCCGCCTCCGGCGAGTGCGACCGGCCGCGCCTCATTGCCGCGAAGGGAGCCATTCCCTCGTTGTTCCTGTGCCCCGGCGGGGGCATCAACGTCGCCGCGTGGGACGACCTCTCCCAGTACCTTGACGGCGCGGGGACGGGCGGTATACGGATGATCACGCTTTCGGGTACGCCGTCACTGGCGACCGTCCGCGCCGTCATGTGTGCCGACCTCGGCCCGGGCACGTTCATCGACGCGAGCACCGAGATCGCGATCGAGCGGCTCGCCGCCGAATACCACGGCTGGCGGTTCCCGTCCCCGCCGGCGGCGGGATTCCCCGGGTTCTGTCACGAGGGGAAGTAGGCGGCAGATGACAACGCCGGCCGTTGGACCACGGCGTTTGACGTGCCCTGACCCGCCGCCAAGACTGACGACGGAACCCGGATCTTAGGTGCCGGGTGATGACAACGAGGACTTGTCGCTCCTCGTCCCGGGGGGATCGCCGGTGAGAGCACGCTTCGACGCCGTCCCCGACGCCACGGTCATCGCATGCCCGCGCGACCCCGGTTCTCAGTTCATGTACTCGACGCGGGCTTCCACCGCCCGCCGGCTGGCCGGTCGCATCCCGGCGCCATGCTTCGACGACCGCGGGGTCGGGCGGCGCCGGCCGAGGATCGCGCGAATCGTCCGTCGGCGCTGCCGAGAGAGGAGACCTTGATGCGTGTCCGACTTGTCGAGCCCCGTCCGGCCGGCCACAACGTCTACGACCGCGCGCTCCTGCCCCGGCTCGGGCTCCCGCTCATGGGCAAGATGCTCACCGATGCTGGCCATGACGTCCGCGTCTACTGCGAGATGCTCTCGCCGGTCGACCTCGAGGACTGCCTGCGCGCCGATCTCGTCGGTATCTCTTCGACGACCTCCACTTCGCCCGACGCCTACCGCCTCGCCGAGGTCCTCGGCGAGGCGGGGGTGCCGGTCGTGCTCGGCGGCCCGCACGTGACCTTCCGCCCCGACGAGGCGCTCACCCATGCGCCGTTCGTCGTGCGCGGTGAGGGTGAGTCGACGCTCGTGGAGCTCGTCTCCGCCCTCGGCGAGGGTCGGGCGCTCGAGTCGGTCCTCGGGCTGTCCTACGTCGCCGAGGGGGGCGAGCCGTGTCACAATCCGGCCCGGCCGCGCTGTTCGCAAGAGGAGTTCGAGCGCCTGCCGATCCCGGACCTGACGCTCATCGACGGGCACGCCCGCATGACGACGAAGCCGATCATGACCCAGTGGGGCTGTCCTTTCGACTGCGAGTTCTGCGGTGTGACGGCGATGTTCTCCCGGGTCGTGCGGCACCGTCGCCCCGAGCAGGTGATCGAGGAGCTCGCCGGGCTCCAGGCGGACAGGGTCTTTTTCCACGACGACAACTTCGTCGTGAACAAGACCCGGACAGCGCGGCTTCTCAACTCCATGCTCGAAACAGGGAACACCCCCACCTGGTTCGCCCAGGTCCGTTCGGAGACGGGCCTGCGCTCGCTCGCCCACCAGGAGGCCGACGACGACTTCCTCGACCTCATGCACCGGGCGGGCTGCCAGATGGTGATGATCGGCATCGAGGCGATCACCGACGCGGGACTCGCCGAGATCGGCAAGCGCCAGCGGGTGACGATGATCGAGCAGGCGATCCGGGCCTTCCACAACCACCACATCGCGGTGCACGGGATGTTCATCGCGGGGCTCGACACCGACACGGTCGGGAGCGCCGAGGCGATCGCGGCCTTCGCCCGTCGACTGCATATCGACACGTTCCAGCTGATGGTGGAGACGCCGCTTCCGGGCACGCGGCTGTGGGACCGCGTCTCCGACGAAGACCGGCTGCTGAGCGACGACTGGTCGCTTTTCGACGGCCACCACGTCGTCATGCAGCCGGCGCAGATGACTCCGCTCGAGCTCCAGCTCGGCGTGTTGCGGGCGATGCGCCGCTTCTACTCCTGGCCGACGATCCTCAACGGGGGGCTGGCGGGCATCCTTCGCCATCTCCCGTCGTTCGGGGCGGCGGCACGTCCGGCGTTCGTCCGCCGGCTTCCGACGCTCGCCCGCGTCGCCTGGGCGCAGCGCTGGGAGGACGTGGCGCCGACGATGCGTGCCGCGCTTTCCGAGAAGGTCCGGGCCCGCGTGAGCTCGGCGATGTGGTTGCCCGCCCTGCGCTTCTACGCCCGGCGCCAGATCGCCGCCTGGACCAAGGACGACCGCTCGCAGGCCTATCTCGCCCACCTCGCCTCCGGGACGTGACCGCCCCCGCCGTCGGGCGTCGGTCGGCGGGCAGGCGAGCGGGCAGTCCGCACGCCGTGCGCGTCGGTCGGGCGGTGGCGACGTGATGACCGTCGCGCAGTCCGTCGTCGTCATGGCTAAGCCCGTCGGCCCGGTGTGCAACTTCGACTGCGGCTACTGCTACTACCTGAAGAAAACGGGCCTGTTCGGGCCGGGCGAGCGGTACCGGATGGGCCACGACGTCCTCGAGGCCTACGTCGCAACGCTCATCGCGGCGAGCCCGGGCCCGGACGTGCACTTCGTCTGGCACGGCGGCGAACCGACCCTCGCCGGGATCCCCTTCTACGCCGAGGCGCTGGCGCTCCAGGAGCGTTACCTGCCCGCGGGCTGGAGTTGTGAGAACAACATCCAGACGAACGGGAGCCTGCTCGACGACGCCTGGTGTGCCTTCCTCGCCGAGCACCGCTTCACCGTCGGGCTCAGCATCGACGGCCCGGCGCGCCTCCACGACGCTGGTCGGCCCGACCGCCGCGGCCGTCCGACCCACGACCGCGTCATGCGCGGGCTGCGCAACCTGCGCGCCCACGGGATCGAGCCCGACGTGCTCTGCACCCTGAACGCGCAGAACGTCGCGTACCCGACCGAGGTCTACCGGTTCTTCCTCTGCGAAGACGTCCGCTGGCTCCAGTTCCTGCCGGTCGTCGGCCGCGGGGCCGACGGTCGCGTCTCGGACTGGTCGGTCTCGGCGGAGGCGATGGGGGAGTTCCTCTGCTCCGTGTTCGACGAGTGGGTCCGCTACGACGTCGGGCGGATCGGGGTGCAGAACTTCCTCGAGGGTCTCCTCGTCGCGACCGGCCGACCCGCCAACCTCTGCGTCGTCGCCGAGACCTGCGGGAGGGCCCTCGCGGTCGAGCACGACGGGGTCGTCTACTCGTGTGACCACTTCGTCGACCCGGCCCACCGCCTCGGCGACGTGGCGGCTGACGGCATCGCGGCACTCGTCGGGGGGGATGAGCAGCGGGGATTCGGCGCCGCGAAGCGCGACGCCCTACCCGCCTGCTGCCGGGCGTGCCCGGTGCTCGTCTACTGCAACGGGGGTTGCCCGAAGGACCGTTTCATCGTTTCCCCGGAAGGCGAATCGGGTCTCAACTACCTGTGCGCGGGCTACCGGCAATTCTTCGGGCACATCGAGCCCTACCTCGGCCGGATGGCCGCGCTCGCGCAACTGGGACGACTCCCGACCGCGATCATGGGCGAGCTCGGCCTCGCCGAGAAGACCGAACGCCAGCGTTGGCGCGCCGCGGCGCGCAACGACCCCTGCCCGTGCGGAAGCGGTCTCAAGTTCAAGCACTGCTGCCTGCCGAGCCGCCGCGGCTGAGCTCGTCCCGACGAGCAACGCGCCTTCCCGCCGCGGATCGAATCGATCGCGGCGATCCCGTTAGCATCAGTGCTCCGATGCACGGAAGTGTTGCTTTCATCTGCGCGATGCCGATGGAGCTCGCGCCGCTCAGGCGCAGACTCTCGCTGCGGCGCACTCGGTCGGGCTCGTGCGGTTTCTTTGCCGGGTCGCTCGCCGGCCGTCCCGTGGCGGCGACCGCGACGGGCATGGGCCGGTTGCTCGCGACACGGGGCCTCGAAGATCTCCTCGGTGCAGTCCAGGTTGAACGCGTCGTCGTCGTCGGCATCACTGGCGCGCTCGGTTCCGACACGGCGATCGGCTCTCTCGTCGACCCCGAGGTGGTCGTCGATGCCGCCACCGGAGTCGCCTTCCATCCGGAGCATCTCGGCGAGGACGATCCGTTCGGCAAGTTGTGGACGACCGACGAGCTCGTCACCGATCGCGCGGACCTCGCCCGGCTGCAGGCGGACGGCGTCGTCGCGATCGACATGGAGACGGCCGGAATCGCCGAGGCCTGCGAAGGACGCAACATCCCGTGGTCGGTCTTCCGGGCCGTGAGCGACCGGGCGAGCGACGTCAGTCTCGACGACGAGGTGTTCGCGCTGGTCAACGCCGACGGCTCGTATCGGCCCGGTGCGATTGCCGCCTACTTCGTCAGGCATCCGGGTCGCGTGCCGGCGATGTTGCGGATGTCCAATGACGCGAAGCTCGCTGCCGCGAACGCCGCGTCGGCCGCCATTTGTGCAGTTGAGCGCTTGTTCCAGACCGGAACGGCGTCGCAGGTCGACTAGCGGTCCGGAGGAATCCGTCCCGCGGGCCCGATAACCGGGCGGTGATCCTCTCGGGATCAGGTCCAGGCTTGACACCGGCTGGACGGGCGCGGCGTCGGGGCCGCTTTGGCGCTCAATCGGGCGGAGGCGACGGCGCCGGGGGTTCTGTGATCTCGTGCTCCGCGCGGTGCGGCGTCGCCTTCTTGGTTCGACGGCCGCCGTGGCGCGGCAGGACGTGTCCCTGCACCCGGCTGCGGAGTTGCAAGATGCGCGCCGCGCCGGCGAGGACGACGAACAGGCCGCCGATGACTGCGGCGAAAAGCAGCGCCACGCCCTGGGGCAGGTGACCGTGCGCACCAAAGAAGGTGACCCGGGCGGTCTGGCCGTTCTCGAGGATGAAGACGAGCAGGACGAGCAGGACGAGCAGGCCGATCACGACCGCGGCCCAGTAGCCGCTCGTTCTTGTGTGCGCCAAGGGATGCGCCGTCGGCGCGTCGGGTCGCCGAGCCGGCTCCGCGGACGGCGCCTCCGGCGTCGGCCTGGTTGTCTCGACGTTCTCGGCCGGCATCTCCGTGTCAGTCATGTCGACCGTCGAGTGTAGGCGCGATCGTCTCGATGCTTTCTGCCCGGACGGGGCTCACGTCGCGGTGCCGGTGGGCGACGAGCCGCCCCCGTCACCGGCGAGCCAGGAGCTGATGCGGTCGAGCACCGTCGCGATCCCGTCGCCGGCGCGTTCGAGCATGGTGGCGAATCGCCGTCGGTAGTGCTCGAGCGCGGCTTCGAACTCCTCCGACGGCGGTGCCTCCTGGCCGCGCCTCAGGTAGCTCCCGGAGCGGATCCGGTCGAGCTCGCCGGCGCTCACCCAGGCGACGAGCTCCCGCACCCGCCGCACGGGGAACGGGTGAGTGGCCGCGATCTCGGCGAAGAACCTCGAGTAGCGGGCGAAGGGATCCTTCTCGTCCTCGTACTCCGTCGCCTGGCGGATGAAGGCGTCGAGGTCGAGGCCCTCGACCGGACCGCCCGCGATGCGCATGAGCGCCCGGCAGGTGACGAGCGGCTCGCCCGTCACGATCGCGCTCGCCCGGTCGGCGGTGAGCTCGGCCGCACGTGACCACTCGAGGAGGGCGAGGTAGAGCCCGAGGAGCGGCACGCCGGCGAGCGGCACCGAGCGGATCGCACCGGCGAGGATCATCTCGACGATTTGCAGTGTCGTCGTCAGCCCGACGTGGTCGGCGAGCACGTGCCCCATCTCGTGCCCGAGGACCGCGGCCAGCTCGTCCTCGGTGTAGGAGCCGACGAGCCCGGAGCTCACGACGGTGACCGGTTCGTTCGTCCCGACCGTGAGTCCCGTTCCGACCGGCTCCTGGGTCACGTAGAGCTTCGGGCACCGCGCGACGTCGAGCACGTCGGCGCCGCGCCTCTGCACGGCCCAGACGCGGGGCAGCTGGTCGTCACCGAGCCGGATCGCGTTCCCGGTGAGGAGCTGACGCAGGCGGCGCTCGTAGCCGTGCTCGCTGAGGAGCTTCACGACCCGGTCGAGGCCCGGCACGGTGCGGATGGCCGCCGTCGCCGCGCGTTCGGCCGGGTGGGCGAAGCCCTGCGCGCTGATCCCCGGGTATCGCGCCACCGGCTCGACCGCCATCGCCACCGCCTCAGGTTCTCTCGGGTTCCCCGCCGGATCCGGGTCCGGCGCCGACCACGTCGCCCACCCGGGACTCCGCATCGATCGCGCCGCGCCGTGCGCAGTGTCAGCACCGATGGCGGATGGCCCGGGGCGCGCCGAAGCGCGCGGAATGAACCGTACTGCGCGGAGTCGCCGTGCCGGTTATCGGTCCGCGCCGGCTGCGGGCGCCGGCAGCGAGCGCCGTCAACGGTGCCCCTTCCGGTGCGGATGCCGTTGCCGCGCCCAACCGAACCGTTCGGGGTTGCTCTCTCTATGAAGGGGGACCGGTTGTCAAGGGATGATTCTCGGGGCTGACCGCGCCCGGGGTGTCGTCGGGGTAGTTCTCATCTCTCTATGGCTTCCTCCTGGGAAGATCAGGTCGGGTGGGAG
>Ga0181539_1002234_pt1 | contig 19726 bp, 22 predicted proteins | sample PEATcosm2014_Bin_46_FD_119767 | JGI IMG/M metagenome (GOLD analysis project Ga0181539, IMG submission 119767) | Peatland microbial communities from MTU Mesocosm Facility, Houghton, MI, USA - PEATcosm2014_Bin23_60_metaG | ecosystem: Environmental > Terrestrial > Soil > Wetlands > Peat | place... | reverse complement strand
GGCCCAACAGCGTGGTTGAACCCCGCACGCCCTCGACTCTCGACTCAACCGGGGCCTACCGCTCCATCACACCCCGATGCCGGACCTTCTGGAATTCAGCTACTTGCACCACGGGCTGTTAGCGTGTTTGTAATTTCGTCGTATGCCGGCCTGGCGCAAGGACATACACCCAAAGAACCAACTACCATTGTCCGTCCGGTAGAGACCCAGGAGATCCTGTTCAATCCGGGCATAGGGATTCAAACCTTTCAGCGCTACAACGGCGACGCGCTGAATGCCGGCGTCAAGTGGTCGGAGGAAGGGCCAACAGGCCCGCTCGCGGCGCCCGCTGAAAAGCCAGACTTTCCGCCGGCCACCGTCGCCTACTGCCGCTGGTTCTGGGAGACGCTGGAGCCCGAGCAAGGCAAGGTTCGCTGGGAAATCCTCGATCTCGCGCTGGCAGAAGCCAGACGGCACGGGCAGCGGCTGATGATCCGCCTGATGCCCTACGACCAAAAGCATCCGCTGCCCAAGTGGTACCAGGAATCGGGCGCGCGGCGCTTGAATTCGGATTCGTCTGAGGACGGAAGTATCTGGCAGCCCGATTTCAGCGATCAATTGTATTTCAAGTATTGGGGCGCACTGGTGATCGAGGCCGGCAGGCGCTACGACGGGCATCCTGACCTGGATAGCGTGGATATTTCGACGGTCGGCTATTGGGGCGAAGGATGGAGCCACTATATGCCCGAGTTCCCGGTGCAGAGCAAGTTGATCGACCTCTATCTGAAGGCCTTTCGCAAGACGCAACTAGTGATGAACTTCGATGAACCCGAAGCTCTCAAGTACGGAACCTCGCACGGAGCTGGCTGGCGTCTCGATTGCCTGGGCGATATGAGAAAAAATTGGTCGGCGATGCTGGACCAGTATCCCGAGGAGATTGCTGAGACCGGAATCTATGACGTTTGGAGAACGGCGCCGGTCTCCCTGGAGACCTGCTGGGTGCCTGAAGGGTGGTTCCGGGAAGGCCTGGACGTGAAGTATATCCTCAACCAGGCGTTGAGCTGACACGTGAGCACGGTCAACGTGAAGTCAACCGCACTCCCCAAGGCGTGGAAGACGGAGTTCGAGGACTTCGAACGGAAGATGGGCTATCGCTTCGTATTGAGACGCGGCGAGTGGCAGAGCCAGGTGCGAGCGGGAGAGGCAATTCATCTGCAGACGTGGTGGGTCAATGAGGGCGTAGCGCCCATTTACAGGCCTTTTGTCCTTGCCTTCCGCTTCAGCTCGCCGGAGCATTCCGCGGTGATCCGAACCGACGCGGACCTTCGCAAGTGGCTGCCGGGCGATGCGGTCTTCGAGGATCCGGTTTTTGTCCCGGAAGACCTCCCCGCCGGAGATTATCAACTGAGCGTTGCGATCCTGGATCCGATTACGCTGCAACCTGGAGTAAAGCTCGCGATCGAGGGGCGAGGAGAGGATGGATGGTACCCATTGGGTAAGATCAGCGTGAGTCCGGGATTATAGTTGTTACTTATCTATCTTCCCGTTCCACCTACGGTCATCTTATCCAGCTTGACGGTGGGCATGCCGACGCCGACGGGCACGGATTGGCCGTCTTTGCCGCAGGTGCCGATGCCTTCGTCGAGCTTGAGGTCGTGGCCAACCATTGAGACGTACTTGAGAGCTTCCGGCCCGTTACCGATCAGCGTGGCGTCGCGGACCGGAGCAGTAATCTTTCCGTCTTCTATGAGATAGGCTTCAGAGGCGGAGAAGACAAACTTGCCGTTGGTGATGTCCACTTGTCCGCCGCCAAAGTTGACCGCGTAGAGGCCGCGCCTGACGCTGCGCACAATATCTTCGGGCGCGTCGTCGCCAGCCTGCATGTAGGTGTTGGTCATGCGCGGCATGGGGATGCACTGGTAACTCTCGCGGCGGCCGGAACCGGTGCTGGCGGTGCCGGTGAGACGGGCGGAGAGCTTGTCAGTAAGGTAGCCGCGCAGCACGCCGCCCTCAATGAGCACAGTCTCCTGGGTAGCCGAGCCCTCGTCGTCCACGTTGAGCGAGCCGCGCCTTCCAGAGATTGTTCCGTTATCCACGACCGTGACTTTCGGGCCGGCAACCTGCCGGCCGATAAGCCCGGCGAAGGCCGAGGTTTTTTTGCGATTGAAATCGGCTTCGAGGCCGTGGCCTACCGCCTCATGGAGAAGAATGCCGGGCCATCCGGGGCCCAGCACCACTTCCATCTCACCGGCCGGCGCGGGAACGGCGCCGAGCTGGAGAATGGCTCCGCGGGCTGCTTCGCGCGCCAGGGTTTCGGGGCTCCGGGAGCCAATAAATTGTTCCAGACCGGCCCGGCCGCCGCCGCCCGCCGAGCCCTTGGTCGTAATGGCGTCCTCTTTGGCGATGACGAAGACGTTCAACCGGCAGAGGGGCTGGGTATCGCTGGCGTAGGCGCCGTCGGATGCGGCGATGAGGATGCGGCGCAGTTCCTCGGAGTAGCCGGCGCGGACCTGCACAATGCGGGGATCAAAAGCGCGCGCGGCGCGGTCGGCTCTCAAAATCAGTTCGAGGCGTGCCGCCAGGTCCAGATCGAAGCCGCCCAGGGGAACGGGATAGAGATCGGCGGCGGGCGCCTCGACAAATCCTTGCACCGTCTGCGTGGCCGGCCCGGAGGCGATGAGCGCGGCAGTGCGCGCGGCGTGCAGCAGGCGGTCGGGGTTCAGGTTATCAGTGTAAGCGTAGCCGGTGCGCTCGCCTGAAAGGACGCGAATGCCGCATCCGGCGCTGGTTCCCTGGCTGGCCGATTTGACGATCTGTTCGTCGACTCCCAGCGCGGTGGCCGTGACCGACTCGAAGTAGAGGTCGGCATAGTCGCCGCCGGCCGAGAGAGCCTCGCCCAGGCAGCGCTCCAGCAGCCGTTCGGTGACGCCGAATTTCTCAAAAAAGAATCGCTTGTGGCCGGGGCGGGGGGAAGCAGCCGGATTGGTCATCGTGCCTTCAGTTTACGCCGATCGCCGCGCCTGCTGAGCCTGGAACCGGCGTGTGCTCCTCATTCGCTTCACCCGAGTCTGCGCACATCTGGCTGGTATTCACCGCCTGCAACGCTTTCTGAGTCAGCGCGGGAGACCATACTTCCGTATCCACGGGTTCGACCAACCATATATGCCGATTTCTATAGTGGCAAATAAGAGGTTTGTCCGGGTCAGACGGATCAAGGTCGTGCGCCCATATAATTCTCTGGCTCGGAATATCGTAACCGTTAAAAACCCATTCCTTATCGACAACGTGCCCTTGCGGATAGTGAACCAGCACCAGGTGATTTCCGGGAATGCCATCAAGAACGGAGATAACGGATGCCCTCTGTTTCAGAAAATTTCTAGTGAACCAAATAGGCGTATGGTTCGGAATCCAGTTGGGCGCATGGTTCGGAATGTTGATCGCCTCCCTTACCGGACCTTGCCCCAATTCCACCACCGTCATCAATCCGAAAAACAAGAGACTTGCCAGGACAAGCAACTGACCCAGGCGCTGTTTGCGCTTCCAGCAGCACAGTGCCCTTAATCCGAACAGCCCCAATGCATAAATTACCGGAGTAGCCGGAGCATAGTAATGCACGAATAACCAGGATTCAGTCTCCCAGCCCACAAACATGAGAGCCAGCAGCAAAACCATCCAGTGTAACTTCCTGTTGCGCCAGCACAGCAATAAACCCAAAGGCGCAAGCGCAAACGCACTTCCGCCTAAATATGTCCATATGCCCCGGATGCGGGTAAAAGACAAAACGAAGAATCCACTGGGCGTACGATACAGTGTATATAGAGGATGATTGATTTTCTCGTATTGGTTCTTTTGATCGCTAACTACGCATTGCGTACAGCTCGCCATGCGCTGAAAAGCAAATATCGGAGTGGCTTCATATTGACGATGGAATTCAATATAAGGTAATTCGAACGGTGTGCCCGTAATTCTCCAGTTATAATAGCCCACCCATGTTCCTCCAGCCGCCAGAATCAGAACAAATGCGGCAAGCGCCCTCGGCCAATGTTCTTTCCGGGGCATTCTAACGATTACGATAACAAGCCACAAGAGTCCTGGAAATGCCAGCAAGAGCCCTTCGTAAGGGCGAGTGATAGCCAGCAAGAAAAGGGAAAATCCAAGCGTGGCCGCATGCAAAACTGTGACCCGCCGGCGCAGGCGCAGTAAAGCTCCCAGGAAGAGGCAGCCGCCGATGGCAGCCATTGCCCCGCCCCAGTAGGTGTTATCCCAATAACTCAACCAGCTGAGTTGCATGACTGCAACGATGCCTCCCAGGAAGGCCCACCTTCGTGGCACAATCGCGCATAACGCCCAATAGAGAGCTACACACATGATTGCGCAACTCAACATAACTCCGGCAAAGGGCAGGTGAAAGAATATCTGGCCTGCGGCCAGCGCAATCCCCTGCCCCGGAGGATATTTGGACATATAGGTAGGGTGAAACAGTTCCTGATAGGTCTCAAAGTGCGACCAGAATTGGGGCGTCGGATTCGTAAGCCGCCCATGCGCAAAGGTGTCTGCCGCCAGCAGGTAGCTGTATTCATCTTGTATCGCGGGTACGGGTATCGGTTTTTGATGCAGCAGTGCGAGTCTTCCACCAAGAGAAAGGACGAAGAGCAATAATACGTGGACCTTGCGATGATGTGGAAGTTTGCCAATCATCCTCCAAATGCCGGGTCGCATTTTAAAGACTCGCAACAACAGGGGAAAGACGAGCAGGCAGGTTGCCCAAATGATTAGCCTTAGTACGAACCCTTCCTGGCTATGCATCCCGATGAACCCCGATTCGCGTCCTATATTTGATATAACAGTCTAGCAGGCCGAGCGATCCAGCGCCCGCAGGTCCGGCCGCTGGTAACTCCAACATAAATCACCGTATCCTGTTCCTGAATCTGACCAGCAGAGAGAAACAGGTCGAATATTCCGCCCCGCTGATAGGCGGCTATTCTGACAGGAATTGAGTTGACTGCCATGATCGTCATCAGGTCAAGGGGAGACTGCCACGTACAACATTGTCCACAGGCGTTGGGACGCAGGAGCCCAGGAGGTGGAGCGCGCCCGTTCCTTTTATAGGCGGAGCGTTCAGTCCGCGGTTGGAATTGGCCTGGGAGGGCGGCTCCGGTTATACTGGAGCTTCGGGAAACTGGCGAGATGGTGTTTTTCATTGCCCCGATGGCCGCCCCCGGCGGACAGACCCGGCATGCGTGCAGTTGGAATTGCGCTTGCAGAGGGCAGAGTCCGGCGGCACGAAATCTGAAAGAGTTTGGAGCGAAGTCATGGCACAGATATGCGATATTTGCGGGAAAGGCCCGCAGTTCGGCAACAACATCTCACACGCGCACAACGTCTCGCGGCGCCGCTGGAACGTGAATCTTCAGGTGGTGAAGGCGCTGGTCAACGGCGCGCCCAAGAGGCTTCGGGTGTGCGCCAGCTGCATCAAGAGCGGCAAGATCGCCAAGGCGTAACAGGCGCGGGCGGGATTCAAGAGCCCGCTGAGCTTGTGATGCAGGCAGAATTCCCGATCGACGCGAACCCCGTCCAGGCCGGACGGGGTTTTGTTGTGCCTGAACGGCGGCAAGAGGACGGATTTCAGAGCAGGTTTACGGCTCTTGCCGGGTAAAGGTCAGGCTGGCGGAGTTGATGCAGTAGCGGAGGCCGGTGGGCGCCGGGCCGTCGGGGAAGACGTGACCCAAATGGCCGCCGCAGCGGGCGCAGGTGACCTCGACGCGCCGCATTCCGAAGGTATTGTCCTCGTGTTCTTCGACGGCTTTGGAGTCGGCGGGCAGCATGAAGCTGGGCCAGCCGCAGCCGGAGTCGAACTTGGCCCCGCTCAGGAACAGGAGCGTTCCACAGCCGGCGCAGTGGTAGTTGCCGGTCTCGCGGTTCTCGGTGAGGGCGCCGGTGAAGGGCCGCTCGGTGGCCTTTTCGCGCAGTATCCGATACTGCGCGTGCGTGAGCTGCGCGCGCCACTCTGCCTCAGTGCGCACGATCTTTTCGGGCGTCTCGCTCATGGCGACCTCCTGGTGAACGGGGACTGGTTGAGAATTGTGGTTTCCCACCTATACGGCAAGAATTACGAACCGCAGGTCCTTCTACTCCCCTTCGCTGCGCTCAAGGTCGCTCAGGATGACAACAGGATGGGGCAGGGAGCAATTGTAAAAAATCTGAGCCGGTTTCAGACCTCCGCAATCAAATCGATTTCCACCAGAACATCCCTGGGCAGCCGGGAGACCTCAACGGTGGTACGCGCCGGCGGCGCCACTCCGTCCGCACAGAGATACTCGTCGTAGACCGCATTCATGGCTGCGAAATCGTTGAAGTCCTTGAGGAATACGGTGGCCTTGACCACGCGGGCAAGGTTGCTGCCGGCCGCTTCCAGGATGGCCTTCAGGTTTTCAAGGACGCGGGTGGTCTGTTCCGCGATGCCACTGGCTACCACCTGCTGGGTTACCGGGTCGAGCGCGATCTGTCCGGCGGTGAAGACAAGGTTGCCCACGCGCACTCCCTGGGAATAGGGCCCGATGGCGGCGGGGGCTCCGTCGGTTGCGATGACTGCTTTGCTCATGAATCGATTGTAATGGGCGGGCGATAGGGCCTGTTCACGGGAACAGTGTCAGGATGCTGAATCGATGAACAGGCCCTGTCTCAATCTAGCGCCAAACGGCCAGCACTACGCCGCTGATGGCCAGCGCGACCAGCCAGTAGCCGGCGTTGATGGCGAAGAGCTTGAGGGGCCGCTTCTCATAAAGGTGCTGTGCGAAGAGCGGCGCGGCGATGAAGCCGAGCCAGCAGATGGCGCCGACAACGGCTCCCCGGTGCCAGGTCCACGCGCCGGCCCATAGCACTACGTGCGCCAGGACAAACGAGAGGATCAGGCCGCCGATGAAGGACGAGATCATGGCGACGACGGCGCCCTTGGGCTTTGCGCCGGACTTGTGGCCAACCAGGGCCATCCATGGCTTGGCAAAGAGCAGGGAGTACCAAAGCGCGCCCAGAACCCACTGAATCAGGGCTGCAACCAGGATGGCCCAGAAGTTGAAGAGGTGCAGATGGAAGTGGTTCATTGAGAAATCTCCGCGTTGAATTGATCTCCGGCTCCCAGGGACAGAGGCTCCAGGGAAATGGCGCGAATCGCTGGCCGGTCGTAAAGGAGTCGCGTCCATCACTCTGCCGCAGCCGGGAAAGCGCTGTCAAGAAGAATCGGAGAGCGCAGTTTCAGCGGCACTTCAGGGCTTCGAGCTCTTCGAGCGTGTGCGGCCAGCTAGTAACTAATCGGTTAACATACAGTTACTTTTGGATGGTTACCACTGGGTAGGGGGGTAGGGGGTGCCTGGCCCGGATGGATCCGCAACGGCGGAGATCGCTCTGGCGGAGGCTTGACTTGCAGTTATTATGCGCTGGCCGGATGAATTATTCGGCAAGTGTGAGCAAATCGCCCGTAGTCGAGAAGAGATTCCGTGAAAAAGCTGCTGGGCGTAGCGTATCGCCCAAGGTGTGGGCCGATGCGTGGCTGCTGGCTTTTACCCAGGCAGCGGAGGGCGTGCTGGTGACCTTTGATAAGGCGCTCGGGACACGGGGCGCTCGCTGCCTGCTGCCGAGGAGAGGCTGAACTGCGGATGGGTATGTGCGATCCCACCCTCAGCAAAATGCGCGAAGGATGGGCACGGCCGGAATGGGCCTAGTTGGGTATGAGGTAACCGTCGATGAATGGGTCTTACGGAAATCTTTTGTCCCTGCTAGACTCTCCGGTAGGCGGATTTGTGCATGTGGCATTGGGATCAGGGGCATCTCGCTTATTTTCAGTTCGATGCATTACGCCAGATTTCTGTCTTTGCGATGAATCATGACCTCAGAGCTGCTAGTCGACAGGAGATTGCAGCAGGGACAGGTCTCTCTTTTGCCGGACCTTACACGCATACGCCATGGCGGCAGTATTCGCGCGCCTTGAAGCGTTGCTTGTTGGTGAGCGAAGTAGGACCCGGCATACGCACGATTGCTGTTCCGACTCCGGTTGCCGAACTTTTGTCGCGACCAGGGTCGATAACTTGCGATGAATACTTCCACTTCCTTGCACGTACTTTTACAGAACCCTCGCCCGCCATGGAGAGCTGGGATCCAAACGCACAGTTTCGATATCCTCTCTTGTTTGCTTTGAAGTATCTTCTCGCCAAGAGAGCAATTTCGCCCATCCCTGTCTCCACTTTGGATGAGATCATCGGCGCATATAGGCAGACGGGGTTTACTGGCGACGAGGATGATGCGTCATTCATTGGGGTGGTAGGCACGGACGAGATATATGGTGAGATGTGCCGGAGTCTCCCGAAGGATTCTCGCCGTCAAGCGAGGGAAAGCCTTCAGGTTATCTGCCAGATTTCCTACTTGCATCTTGAGAGTTCAAATGTGATAGTCTCCTTGGACCCTGAGGACGCACAGGCGGTTTTTGCAGACCTCGCTCCAGTGGGTGGTCCAAGGGCCGCAGATCGCGAATCCGAAATAAGACGTCTAGCGGACCTATTTAGGGATGGTGCTACCGAGGACTTCTTTGATTACCCGAATACGGTCATCAATGACGCTGTCTTGAGTGGATTCCTGGAGGGTAGTAAAGTCAAGAGGACACATATTACGATCGAGCGAAATCAGGGCCTCCGGGCGGCCTTCTTTGCCGTCCGTCCAACTGCTCTATGCGATGTTTGCGCCCTTGATACCGCTGCTACATACCCTTGGGCTGTACGTGTCCTCGACTTGCACCACCTGCTTCCGCTCTCATCCGGAACACGGGTCGTCTCTCTTGGTACCTCTGGGCGACTGGCTCGAACAACATTTGACGATTTAGTCCCAGTCTGCCCGAGCTGTCATAGGGCCATTCACTGGTTCTACGATTCTTGGCTCTCAAATTCCGGTCTTAGTGATTTCCCAAATGAAATCTGCGCAAGGGATGCATACCGAGATTTGAAGGCTGAATTCCACGGAGCAATCCATGCCTAATCTCCTCTTCCCAGAGACGAAAACTGTGACGCTAAAGGCTACGATTCAAGCTAAGTTGCTAAAGCGTGCAGTAAAATCAGGCGAGCCTCTATCCTTAATCTTATCTAATGCTGGTTTAACCTATGATGACCTCGTTTATGAGAGAAGCAAGACCAGGCAATTGCCAAACCGCGAACCACTCTCGTTAGAAAGGTTAGGACTACCTGAAAACGGCATCCCGGTAGTGAGTTTCTTCACCGGTTGTGGCGGGATGGATCTCGGGCTTGAGACTGTGGGTTATAGGCATTCAGCAGCCTTCGAGATCAACGAGCTTTTCTGTAAGACACTGCGCCGTAATCGACCCAACTGGCGAGTGTTTGGCCCTCCAACTCACTCTGGGGACGTGTCGAAATTCGAGGAAATTGCTTCCACGCTTCGGAAAGTGATTCCTGGTAAATATGACGGTCTTTTCGTTGGCGGTCCCCCTTGCCAACCATTCTCGATTGCAGCAAATCAACGATTTGCTAAGTGGGGAGATAATTTTAAGCGGACCGGATTCGCCCACGAGAAGAACGGAAACCTATTGTTCGATTTTGTTCGGCTCATCACTACATTCAAGCCTCGCGCATTCATTATTGAAAACGTTCCGGGCCTCCGGGACCTTGACGGCGGAGAGCAGCTTTCGGAGGCCATTAAGAAGCTCGAAAATGCGGGCTATACAGTGGAGCAGCCGTTTGTTCTCGATGCCGCGCACTTTGGAATCGCTCAGCAAAGGCAGCGGCTCTTTGTTGTTGGAAATCGACTCAGCCTACCATTTACTCGTCCACAATCGGCAAATTCGTCGGTTGGCGCTGGGAGAGTGCTCGGAAAGGGCTTGCAAAACGCCCTGAATAACGAGACCAGGGAACACAAAGCCGAATCAATACTGCGATACATGAGGCTCGACTATGGCGAGCGAGATCAATTGGGGAGAGTTGATAGGCTTGACCCTTTTCTTCCATCAAAGACAGTGATCGCTGGTGGTACAAAGGGAGGCGGTCGATCTCATTTGCATCCTGAAATACCACGCACTCTCAGCGTTCGCGAAAGTGCCCGGCTCCAAACCTTCCCGGACGACTATATCTTTCTAGGCCCCACAGCTCGCCAATTCACGCAAGTTGGGAATGCTGTGCCTCCAGTGCTTGCTGCTCAGTTGGGGATTAGTGTGCTTAGGAGCTACTTCCATTGATTAGGCCAGCCGATTTACGCCAATAATCTTCAGTAGCATAGTCTCAAGGCCGACTCGGTCGTATCTGCGAAGGCGACATTCCCAAATAGAATGAACTGACCAGCCGAGGTGACGGAGCTTGCGCTCGTTGGCGTGATCCCGTTTGACGTTTTGAAGGAGTTTAGGAATCCAATATGCTTTGTTCGACTTTGGGATTCTTCCACCCCGACAGGTGTGCCCATGCCAGAAGCAACCTTTGACCTGGATTATTGTTTGGTATTTCGGCATTACTATATCGGGACACCCTGGCAGGCTACGCACATGTAACCGGAACCGAAATCCAAGTCTGTGGAGTGCCCTTCGCACCATCATCTCAGGTTTCGTATCTTTGGACCGTATGCACGACATCTGTTTTGAACGCGCTGATGTCGCTTTGATTCGTGGAGTCGGCATATCATCCCTAAAATAATAATTGATCCCGCCAATTGGTTGTCCCCAAGGAGGCTGTATACCGAACTCCTGAATTTATTAATGCACACCCTGATGTTGCAAACGGCCAAAGCGCTCACTGAAAAAACAGCTGGTGCTCTTGTACGCACTACGGGAGGATAGTGTTATCGATGAGGCGGGTTGATCCGACGTAAGCGGCCACGGCGAAGAGGGTTCCGGGGACGGCGATTTCTACGGGTTCGAGCGTGGACCAGTCGACTAGTTCGATGTAGTCGATGCGGATTGCGGGTTCGGCGGCGATAGTTTGGCGGGCGGCTTCTATCAGCTTGATGGCGCGGCGCTCGTTGGAGGCTGTCAGGGATTCTACTTTGCGGATTGCGCGGCTTAGGGTTAAGGCCTGGGTGCGTTCCGTGGGGCTGAGGTAGAGGTTGCGGGAGCTGAGGGTCAGGCCGTCGAGCTCGCGGACGGTGGGGCAAACTACGATTTCAGTGGCGAAGCGGAGGCCGGCGGCCATGCGGCGGAGTATGGCTGCCTGGGCGGCGTCCTTTTGTCCGAAGAAGGCGCGGTCGGCTTCAGTGGCGATGAGCAGCTTGGCAACTACCGTGGTTACGCCGCGAAAGTGGGTGGGGCGGGATTGGCCGTCGAGACGGGTGCTGAGGCCTTCTACTTCAACAAATGTGGACGCGCCGGGTGGGTAGAGCTCTTCGACCGTGGGGGCAAAGATCACATCCGCGCCTTCGGCTTCGGCCAGGACGCAGTCGGCCTCAAATGTGCGGGGATAGCGGTCGTAATCCTCGTTTGGCCCGAACTGGGTGGGGTTGACGAAGATGCTGACGGCGACCCGCCCGCATGAAGCCGCGGCAGCTCGAATCAAGGATGCGTGGCCGGCGTGGAGTGCGCCCATGGTGGGTACGAGGCCGATGATCTTGCCGCCGAAGTTGCGCTCGTGACGGGACCAGTGGCGGAGTTCGGCTACGGTGCGAAGGATTTCCATCAGGCTTTCCGCAGAGTCTTCGTCTTCTGGATTCCGTCGAGAGCCCTTTGCGCTGCCTCGGGCAGGTGATAGCTTTCTTCGTCCGAAGGGAAGACGCGGTGCTCGACGTCGTCGCGATAGTGTTCGATGGCGGAGCGGATGAGCGCGGCGGCATCGGCGTAGCGGCGGACAAACTTGGCCGGCGGCGCGAAGGTCAGGTTCACCAGGTCGTGGAAGACGAGGATCTGGCCGTCGCAATCGGGTCCGGCGCCAATACCAATCGTAGGGATGGACAGCTCGGCGGTGATGGCGGCGGCGACCTCGCGGGGAACGCCTTCGAGCACCAGCGCGCCGGCTCCGGCACGGGCGAGGGCGAGGGCGTCTGCCTTGAGCTGGAGCACGGTTTCGGCGGTGCGGGCCTGGACGCGGTAGCCGCCCATGCGGTGAACGCTCTGCGGCGTGAGGCCCAGGTGGCCGACGACGGGAATCTCAGCTTCGGTGAGGGCGCGGACGAGGTCGATGCGCGGACCTTCGATTTTGACCGCCTCGGCGCCGGCCTCCTTGACAAAGCGGATGGCGTTCACGAGACCCTCGGCTACGGTGCCGTGATAGCTGCCGAAGGGCATGTCGGCCACCAGCAGGGCGTGGCGAACGGCGCGGCGGACGGCGCGGGTGTGGTGCAACATCTCTTCGACGGTGACGGCGAGGGTGTTTTCATGGCCGAGGACGACCATGGCCAGCGAATCGCCGACCAGGATGAGATCGATGCCGGCTTCGTCGGCGAGGCGGGAGGTGGGGTAGTCGTAGGCGGTGAGAGAGGTGATGGGCTTGGCGCTACGCTTCATCTCAGCGAGCGCGGGCATGGTGATTTTTGTGATGGGGTTGTCGTGGTGCGAGGAATCCGCGCCGGCGGGGAATTTAGCAACGCTCATGGGATCTCCAGTGCCGCTCCGTAGCCTCAGGATGCGACCCGAACAAGGCTGAGTATACGCCTGCGGGCGGGGATGAGCGCAACGGCCGCGTCCCATTTTCTCCTGCTGTCCACCGGCCTGCCGGATGGGTTAGAATCCAGCCTGTTCAATTCCCCAGTGCAATAGTCTGAAAGGCGAGGTCGAAAGAATGCCCAAGTTCGTGATTGAAAGAGAAATTCCGGGAGCCGGCAAGCTGACGCCGGAGCAACTCAAAGCCATTTCGCAGACGTCGTGCGGCGTTTTGCGCGAGATGGGCCCGCATATTCAGTGGGTCCACAGCTACGTCACAGACAACAAGATCTACTGCGTCTACATCGCCCCGGATGAAGATACGGTGCGAAAGCACGCCCAGACGGGTGGTTTTCCCGCCAACAGCATCGCCGAAGTCCGCGCGGTGATCGATCCAACAACCTCCGAGTAGCAGGAGGCCCTTCTCATCGGGTCGGCGCGTCTTGCTCTTGCAACGGGTCGCGCTGCACACTGGAAGACACGATGCTGACTCCATGGGCCACAGGCATCTATGCCGGGTTGGGCGCGGCGGCCGGGCTGGGACTGGCGGCGGGAGGCTGCGCCTATGCCGCGTACTGGCCGGGTTCGCAGATCTTCGGCCGGGCGCTGGTTGCTCCGCGGCATCCGGGCGAGCTGGCGCTCACCTTCGACGACGGCCCTAACCCGGCCTTTACGCCGCGCCTGCTGGATGTTCTGGCCAGCCACGATGTGCGGGCGACGTTTTTTCTGCTGGGCAGCCACGCCCAGGCAGAGCCTGAGCTGGTGCGGCGCATCGTCGTCGCCGGGCACCTGATCGGGAACCACTCCTGGAGCCACCGCAACCTGGCGCTGGCCCCGACGCAGCGGGTGAAAGAGGAACTGTCCCGGACCAGCCAGACGCTGGAGCAGATTGCGGGCGCGACGGTGCGGTTTTTTCGGCCGCCCTTTGGCGCGCGCCGGCCGGCGGTGCTGAGCGCGGCAAGGCAGATGGGGCTGGTTCCGGTGCTGTGGAACGCGATGACCTCCGACTGGAGCGAGCCATCAGCGGACGTGATTGCCAAGCGGCTGGCGCGCACCATCGACCGGCTGGAGAAGTGGGGCTGGGCAGCCAACATCGTGCTCCACGACGGCAGCGACGTGGATCAAAGTGCGTACCGCGGGCCTTCCGTCGCTGCTGCCGGTCAATTGGCCCTGCGATACAAAGCTACCCATCGGTTCGTGACGCTGGACGCGTGGGGCTAACGAGCAGGCCCGTTTGGGATTCGTGGTTTCCCACTCTTTCCGCAGAACATCACCCCAAGGACGAGGACCTGCCCGTGGGGGCCCCGGCAAGCGGAAAGGATGGGGCACCAGCCCATTTGGCAGGCTTATTGGGCTCGGACGGCTTTGAAGGCTTCGCGCGCGGCGGCGATGGTGGCGGCTACTTCTTCCTGTCCGTGGGCGGTGCTCAAAAAAGCTGCTTCAAACTGCGAGGGCGGTAGCCAGACGCCGGCGTCGAGCATGGCGCGATGGAAGCGTCCGAAGGCGGCGGTATCGGACTGGGCGGCCTGGGAGTAGTCAGTGACTGGGCCGGCGGTGAAGAACCAGGTACCCATGGAGCCTACGCGGTTGGTGGTGAGCGGAATGCCGGCTTTGGAGGCTTCGGCGGCTACGCCTTCAAATACGGCTCGGGCAGTGGCTTCGAGCTGGGGGTAGAGCTGGGCGGCGTGATCCTGTAGATAGCTGAGGGTGGCGATGCCGGCGGCCATGGCCAGAGGATTGCCGCTGAGCGTTCCGGCCTGATAGACCGGTCCGAGAGGCGCCAGGAGATCCATGAAACGGCGTTTCCCGCCGAAGACGCCTACGGGAAGGCCTCCTCCGACGATTTTGCCGAGAGTGACCAGGTCGGCGTCGATGCTATAGAGCTCGATAGCGCCGCCGAGGGCCACGCGGAAGCCGGTCATCACCTCATCGACGATGAGCAGGGCTCCCTCGCGGGCGGTGAGGGCGCGCAGGCCGGCCAGATAGCCGTGGGCGCCCGCCACGGCGGGCAGGGGCGGGATGCAGCCGGCGTTGCCGACCACAGGCTCCAGAATCACGGCCGCGATGGCGCCGGGATGGGCGGCGAAGGCTGCTTCGACCGCGGCGAAATTGTTGTAGGGCAAGGCGAGGGTGAGTTGGGCGATCTCTTCCGGCACGCCGGCTGAGCCGGGAATGCCGAAGGTAGCTACGCCGGAGCCGGCTTTGACCAGCAGGCCGTCGGAGTGGCCGTGGTAGCAGCCCTCAAATTTGACGACGATCTTGCGGCCGGTTGCGGCGCGGGCCAGGCGAATGGCGGACATGGTGGCCTCGGTGCCGGAGCTGACGAAACGCATTTTTTCTATGGCCGGATAGCAGGCGGTGATGCGTTCGGCCAGGTCGGCCTCAGAGGCTGTGGAAGCACCGAAGCTGGCGGAGTTGCGCGCCGCGCGCTCGATGGCTTCGACCACCGGCGGAAAGGCGTGGCCGAGGATCATCGGTCCCCAGGAGCCGAAGTAGTCGATATAGCGGTTGCCGTCGGCGTCGGTGAGCCAGGCGCCCTGGGCGCTCTCAATAAACGGCGGCTCGCCGCCCACCGCGCGAAAGGCCCGCACCGGCGAGTTGACGCCGCCGGGGAAAAAACGCTCTGCGCGCTGCTGGAGGGCATGGGAGCGGGTGCGGGTTGGAGCTGGGGGCTTGGTGCTCATGGTGGGTTCAGTATAGAAGGCGGGGTGCTGGGAATCGGACGAAATGAATCTGTCTGCTCTATGCCAGCATCACGATGATCGTGAGCGGATTAGTGGAGATCGGTGGCCGCCTGCTGGTGGTTTTTGATGGGCGGTGCGGGTTTTGTAACCGGGCGGTGCGGTGGTTCCTGCGTCGCGACCGGCGGGACCGGTTGCGCTTTGTGGCCTCGGAGTCGGCGAAGGTTGCGGAGTTGCTGGCGCGGCATGGAATCGGGATGGCGGATTCAGGAACAGGGCCCGGGACGATTCTGACGGTCGAGGACGCTGATGGGCCGGCGGAGAAGTTGCTGGTCCGCTCGGATGCCGTGGTGGCAATGCTGAGCCAACTTCCACGGCCCTGGCCGGCGATTGCCGTGATGGTGGGGTGGGCTCCGAGGCCGGTGTGCGACCTGGGTTACCGGCTCATTGCCCGCTGGCGGTACCGGATCTGGGGGCGGCTGGAGAGCTGCCCCTTGCCTGCGGCCGAGGAGCGGGAGCGGTTTTTATAGCGCCTTGCGTTTGTTTGCCGCGGCGGTGGCGTTGATTACCACGCCGGCAATTTCCAGGACGAGTGCAAATCCGAAGACAAAACCGCGCAGAAAGTCGTTCCCATCCGGCCAAAGGTGCGCCAGGAAGGGAATTCTTGGCCAGCAGACGCCGAGGATGATCATCATTAAACCGACAACGACAAACATCATCCCGACGGCCACCGCTTTCTCGGGAGATTTTTGCAGTTTGTTCAGAAACATGGTTAGGCCTCCAGGCCTGCTCAACTATGACACAGTCGACTTGCAAATCGATGGCCGCGCGCAGAATCAGATCTGCTTCTCGCGGCAGCGGCGGGCTATCACGAACACGAAAATGCTGATGGCGATGGAGATGCCGAGCAGCAAGCCGCACGCACCGTGGAGCCAATTTCTCTCCATCTGGCCGGAGGGGTGAACGAAAAGCCACAGCAGCAGGCCGATGACCAAAGAAATGTTGCCGATGGCCATCAGGCGCCGCGTCTTTCGGTCGAGTAGTCGATTTGGGATGCACATTCGCGAAACTCCTTTCGAGGTTAGTCCGTGAATCGATACCAGGCCATCATGGACAGCTTGATCACCGCGAAGGCCAGGGCGACGGCAAGCAGATCCCAGCTCCAGAGGTGGTCGTGGAGGAGGCGGTATTCGAAGATGCCGATGGCAACCAGGGCGGTGATGATTCCGGCCAGGCTGGTGGAGCGGCGACGGTGCTCAAGGAAGCGTTCATCCGCGGTGATGCCGAAGATTCTGCAAACCATGGGAAAATTCATTTTTCATTCTCCAGTTGGAAGATTTGGTCGGTGGAAGAGTTGAAGACGCGGGCGAAGATGAGCGCCAGCTCGAGGCTGGGCACATAGCGATTGCGTTCGATGGAGTTGATGCTCTGGCGGGAAACTCCTGCTGCTTGTGCCAGTTGCTCCTGCGTCCATCCGCGGGCGGTGCGCAATTCCTTCACACGATTGGTAATTTTAGGCGTCATGTAAAGCCTGCTTTCCAAATACAGAGTAGCCTGGGGCAATATGAATGTCAAGCCTGCTTGTCATTTATTTCAACTTTATTTTCGGCCTGGGATGGAACTTGTTGGGTTCAAGAAAGGAATAATTAATCTTGCACATTCCCCCACTATTCGAGGAAGTGATGAAGGACGGCTGAAGGCGAAGCCTCCAGAGAAGACCTAGCGAAAGCCTGGGCTCCATTTAGGAGTTTCAAAAAAGTAAACATTGTTATGGTGGGGCCTGAAATGATACAAAAGGTATCCAAATGCGTTGAACCTGCATTGCCTCATTTGCGTCTAGTCTGTGTATGGCAGGTAGAATTGAACTGATGGCAAATCTAAACGCTCTCTTCGCGGTTTTTGCGGTAACCAATCCTGAAGCTGTTGAACAGCGGCTTCAGGGTATTGCCCCATGGTTAAGCCTAAATGTAGGAACAGGCGAATGGCTGGTGATTGCACCCAGCGCAACGACGACCAAGGAACTCTGCGAACGTATCGGCTTGGGCATCTCTGCGCCCGTCACATCTGGCATTGTTGTGCGCGCAGAAGGATATTTCGGTCGCGCTTCCTCATCTATCTGGGAATGGATTGCAACCAAAACGGGGGCTGATCTTGGTACCACCACGCCAGTCTAGGATTGATACCGCTTCCGCCGACGATGTAGCCGTTCCTGGTGGTGGACTTGCGCCAACTGACAGATTCTATGACCTCTCGATCAAGGTGGCTGGTATTGAGAGGTCGATCACATATCTAGAAGGCCATGCGGAAACCGCTGACACAAAACTCGACACGATCTCCAATGACCTCACGAAAGCTCTGGCGAGCTTCAGTACATTGAAATGGATTTTCGGCGCGTTTAGTGTGGGAGTGTGGGGCATCTTATCAGCCCTATTCCTGATGTGGGCGAAGCATTATTTCAACTGGTAAACCATCTCCTAATCAATCCAGCCCCACTGGGTTTGTCAAAGGCATAATGTCGAGCCTGCTTGTCATTTATTTCAACTTTATTTTCGGCCTGGGAGGGAGCCAGTTTGGTTCAAGGCGGGTTGGCCGTATGCAATCCTGTTAAAATCGTGTTTCGGTCTTCCTCGCCAGCGTAAATACCATACGCAGAAAGCCTTTACCGTGCCCGACGAACCCAAATCCGTGACTTACGCCGACGCCGGCGTGGACCTGAGCAGCGGCGACCGCGCCAAGGAGCGCATCAAGTACCTGGCGAAGAAGACCTTTAACCGCAACGTTTTGGGGGAGATCGGCGGCTTTGGCGGGCTCTTCCGGCTGGACTTGCAGCGCTGGAAGAACCCGATTCTGGTGAGCTCGGCGGATGGGGTGGGGACCAAGCTGAAGGTGGCCTTCGAGCTGGGGCTGCACGGCACGGTGGGCGCTGACCTGGTGAACCACTGCGTGAATGACATTGCCGTTCAGGGAGCCACTCCGCTTTTTTTTCTGGATTACCTGGCCACCGGCAAGCTGGACCCCGAAGTGACGGAGAGCGTGGTGACTGGCCTCGCCGATGCCTGCAAGGCCAACGGGTGCGTGCTGATTGGCGGCGAGACGGCGCAGATGCCCGGCTTTTACCAGGAAGGCGAGTACGACCTGGCGGGATTTATTGTGGGCGCGGTGGACCGCGAGAAGCTGGTGACCGGCGCGGAGATCAAGGCGGGCGACGTGCTGATCGGGCTGCCCTCCACCGGGCTGCATACCAACGGGTATTCGCTGGCGCGGAAGCTGCTGTTTGAGGTGGGCGGCTACAAGCCCACCCACTATGTGACCGCCATCCGGGAGAAGGCGGGCGCGGCGCTGATGAAGACGCATCGCAGCTACCTGCATGTGATTCAAAAGCTGGTGACGGCGGGAGTGACCACCGGCATGGCCCACATCACCGGCGGCGGCATCACGGAAAACCTGCCCCGCATCCTGCCCAAAAACACGGGAGCGCAGGTGGAGATCGGCTCCTGGCCGGTGCCGCTCCTCTTTGAGCATCTGCGCGCGCTGGGCCAGGTCACGCAAGAGGAGATGATGCGCACCTTCAATATGGGCGTGGGGCTGATTGCGGCCATTCCCGCGGCCAAGTTCATCCGCGCAAAAAATCTGCTGGACCGGGCCGAGGAGAAGTTCTATGTGATCGGGCGCGTGGTCAAGGGCGAGCGCCGGGTGCAGTACACATGAGCGTGGGCCGCGATCCGGTCCGGCTGGGGATTTTGCTCTCCGGGCGCGGGTCGAACTTTCTGGCTATTGCCGAGTCCATCCGAGCGGGAAGGCTTGAGGGCGTTGAGATTGCGGTGGTGATCTCGAACGTGGCTGAGGCCGAAGGACTGGTCAAGGCGCGGGAGTTGGGGCTGCCGCATCAGGTCTTTGTCTCCCAGGGCCGCAAGCGCCAGGAGCACGACGCCGACGTAATTGCCTGCCTGAGGGCGCACCATGTGGATCTGGTGTGCCTGGCCGGCTACATGCGGCTGCTTTCGCCGGAGTTTGTGGCCGCGTTTCCCAATCGCATCCTCAATATTCATCCTTCGCTGCTGCCGGCATTTCTGGGACTGGAGGCGCAGGAGATGGCCTTCGACTACGGCGTAAAGGTGGCCGGATGCACGGTGCACTTTGTGGATGAGCACCTGGACCACGGAGCGATCGTGGTGCAGCGGGCCATTCCCGTGCTGGAGACCGACGATGCGCACTCGCTCGCCGGGCGCATTCTAGCCGAGGAGCATTTGGCTTATACAGAGGCGATTGCGCGCGTGGCGAGCGGGGAGTATGAGTTTCGCGGACGGCGGTTTGTGAAACGGAAATAGGGACTAGGGACTAGGGCGTATCGACATATACACTTTGCCGCTTAGCGTTTGGCTGTTGAAGTGGAATTATGGCCAGTCGATACGAGTTGAGCGAGGCGCAATGGGAGCGGATTAGGGATTTTCTACCG
>Ga0181539_1002233_pt1 | contig 19726 bp, 20 predicted proteins | sample PEATcosm2014_Bin_46_FD_119767 | JGI IMG/M metagenome (GOLD analysis project Ga0181539, IMG submission 119767) | Peatland microbial communities from MTU Mesocosm Facility, Houghton, MI, USA - PEATcosm2014_Bin23_60_metaG | ecosystem: Environmental > Terrestrial > Soil > Wetlands > Peat | place... | reverse complement strand
GGGCCGAGCGGCAACTGGCCGGAGACGAACAGCAACGCGCCGACGCGGGCGAATGGGACGTAATTGGCGACCGGCGCGGCGGGTTGCGGCAGCTCGACCCCCATTTCTTCGAGACGCTTGGCGACGAGGCTCATGGGCTGGTCCTTTGCTCGCATGCGGGCGGTCCGCCGTTCGGACGCGCGGGCGAACTTAATAAGCAAACGCGGCGGCGCGCAACGCTCGGCCTTGCGAAGCGGGCTGGCGAGCGCGCGGTCATCCGCGCTAGAAGAGGCCGATGCGCACTGAACGCGAAGGAGGGCGCGATGAAAGGCAAGGCGATCGCGATCACCGGCGGATTTGGCGCTCTGGGCCAAGTCGTCGCGGAAACGGCGGCGCGTCGCGGCGCTTTCGTCGCGGCGATCGACCTCGCGAGCGCGCCGCCCGCCGGCCTCGCCGAGCGGCTCGCGCCGGACGCGCTGATGCTGGGCGGCGTCGATCTTTCCTCCGCCGAAGGCGCGCTGCGAGCGATGGCCGAGGTCAGGGCGAGGTTCGGGCGGCTCGACGCGCTCGTCAACCTCGCCGGCGGCTTCCGCTGGGAGAGCGTCGGGGAGGGCGATCCGGCGACATGGGAGCGCCTTTTCGCCCTGAACGTGAAGACCGCGTTGAACGCCTCGCGGGCGGCGCTTCCCTATCTCCTGGAAAGCGGCGCGGGCCGGATCGTCAACGTCGGCGCGAACGCCGCGGTGAAGTCGGGCGCCGGGATGGGTCCCTACGCGGCGAGCAAGGCCGGCGTGCATCGCTTGACCGAAAGCCTGGCCGAGGAATTGAAGAACCGGGGCGTGACGGTGAACGCGGTGCTGCCCTCGATCATCGACACCCCGGCCAACCGGGCCGAAATGCCCAAGGCCCGGTTCGATCGCTGGGTCGCGCCGGCCGATCTGGCCGCGGTGATCCTGTTTCTCGCCTCGGACGAAGCCAGGGCCGTCACCGGCGCGCTGGTGCCGGTCACCGGCGGCGTCTAGTCGAATCCGGCGGCGGGCGGAAAGCCGCCGCATGGCGCGCCGCGCTTGTTCTTGCCTCGCGGCGCGCATAGTTTGGCCGCGCGATCAGGGGGATGACGGCAATGGGCAGTTTCAGTATTTTTCATTGGATCGTTTTCATCGTCGTTGCGGCCGTGTACTTCATTCCCGTTGTGAAAATTCTCAATCGGGCCGGATACAGCGGCTGGTGGTCGCTGTTGGGGTTTTTCCCGATCGTCAACGTGATTGCGCTCTGGATTTTTGCTTATGCGCAGTGGCCCGCGCTCGACGGCGCCGCGAGGCGGAGCTAGCCGCGACAGGCTCATTCCCCGGACGGGTCCAGTCGGCGCAAGAGACGCGACGAGGATGCTCAGACAGGAGTTCTTGGTCAGCCGTGCGAACCGCTTAAGCCCTCGACGCCGAATGGGTCGACTGCGCCGGGCCGGATCTGGGCGCCGGCGACAGCTTGTTTTTGCCGCCCGGCGCGCTTACGTTCGCGCCATGATCTTCGCGCGCCGGCGCGGCAAGGACGTGCGGCGCAATCAACCGGGACAACGGTCATGGGTGGTTTCAGTATTTGGCACTGGATGTTGTTCGGAGGGGTGGCGCTGCTGCTGTTTGGCGGCAAGGGCAAGATTTCCGACATCATGGGCGACGTCGCCAAAGGCATCAAGTCCTTCAAGAAGGGCATGTCCGACGACGACGCCGAGGACAAGCCGGCGACGACGACGCCCCCGCGCAGCCTCGAAAATCGGGTCGGCGCCGCGGTCGACGCGAACGAGACGACCAAGGTCAACTGACGCGCCTGGCGCTAAGAGCCCGTCGCCGGGCGGGGAGCGCGCCGCAGCGCTTCTCCCCTAGGTTTTCGTGTGGCCGGACCGCTCCATGTTCGATTTTGACGTCGGCAAGCTCCTGATCTTCGGCATCGTCGCCCTCGCGGTCATTCCGCCGAAGGACCTGCCGCGCGTCATGCGCACCGTCGGCCAGGTCATGGGCAAGATGCGGCGCATGGCGGCCGAATTCCAGGGCCAGTTCATGGAGGCGATGAAAGAGGCCGATCTGGAGAGCGTCAAGAAGGAGCTCACCGCCCTCGGGGACTCGGCCAAGATCGGCGCGGCGTTCGATCCGGCGATGGCGATGCGCCGCGAGATCACCCAGGCCGTCGAGGGACCCAAGGACATCGGCCTCTCCGAGGTGGCGCTGAGCGGCGGCGCCGAGGCGGCTGGCGGCGAGCCGGCCGCGGCGGCCGCGATCGCGCCTCGCGAAGACGCCGCGGCGGCTGAAAATCCCGTCGCGAGCGTCGAGCGGCCGAAAGCCGACGCCTCGGCGACGCGGGGCGCGGCGGAATGAGCGCCGAGGACATCGACGCCACCAAGGCGCCGCTGATGGATCATCTCATCGAGCTGCGCATGCGCCTGATCCGGGCGCTCTACGCTTTTTTCGCCGCGTTTCTGGTGTGCTTTTACTTTTCGCGCTCGATCTACAACATCCTCACCGAGCCCTACGTGCGCGTCGTCGGCGCGGAGAAGGCGAAGCTGATCGCCACGCATTTCCTCGAACAATTCTACACCAACATCCGCCTGAGCATGTTCGGCGCCGCCGTCATCGCCTTTCCGATCATCGCCGTGCAAATCTACAAGTTCGTCGCGCCGGGGCTCTACAAGCACGAGCGGCAGGCGTTCCTGCCCTATCTCATCGCGACGCCGATCTTCTTCTTCGCCGGGGCGCTGCTGGTCTACTTCGTCGTCATGCCGCTGCTGATCCGGTTCTCCGTCTCGTTGCAGCAGGTCAACGTCGCGGGCGAGGCGACGATCGAGCTGCTGCCCAAGGTCAGCGAATACCTGTCGCTGATCATGACGCTGATCTTCGCCTTCGGCGTGGCGTTCCAATTGCCGGTCGTCCTGACGCTGCTCGGCCACGTCGGCATCGTCAGTTCCCAGTATCTCGTTTCGATGCGGCGCTACGCCATCGTCGCGGTGACCGGAATCGCAGCGATCCTGACCCCGCCGGACCTCATCAGCATGACCTCGCTGGCGTTGCCGATGCTGCTGCTCTACGAAGGCTCGGTGATCGCGGTGCGCATGGTCGAGAAGCGCCGCGCGGCGGCGGAGAAGACCAAGACATGACCTCGCGCCCGCACGCATGAAGGCGCGCGACGTTCTGGCGGCGATTTCGGTTGCGATCGTCTGGGGCCTGACCTTCATCGCCATCAAGATCGGCGTCGGCGAGACGACGCCGCTGACCCTGTCGGCGGTGCGCTTCGTCTTCGCGGCGCTGCCGGCGGTGTTCTTCGTGCGGCCGCCCAAGGCGCCCCTGTGGATCGTCGCGCTCTACGGCCTGTTCATCGGCGTCGGCCAGTTCGGCCTGCTGTTCGTCGCGATCGGCAAGGGTTTCCCGGTCGGGCTGGCCTCGCTGGTCGTCCAGGCGCAGGCGTTCTTCACCATCTTTCTCGCCTGGGCGCTGATGCGCGAGATGCCGCGGCGCGCGCAGCTCATCGGCGCGGCCGTCGCCTTTCTCGGCATCGCGCTGATCGGCTCGCGGCGGCTCGACGGGGCGAGTCTTGCGCCCTTGCTGATGGTGATCGCGGCCTCGGCGTGCTGGGGCGCGGGCAATATCGTGGCCAAGTACGCCGGACGCGTCGACATGCTGGCGTTCGTGAGCTGGTCGAGCCTGGCGCCGCCGGCGCCTTTGTTGCTGCTCTCCGTACTCGTCGAGGGGCCGGGCGGGATCGTCGCGCTCGCCCATCCCTCCCTCGAGCTCGTCCTCGCCGTGCTGGTCGTCTCCTACGCCGCAACGTTGTTCGGCTTCGGCCTGTGGGCGCGCCTGCTTTCGCATTACCCGGCGGCGACGGTCGCGCCCTTCGCGCTGCTGACGCCGATCGTCGGCATGATCGCGGGATCGCTCGTTTTCGGCGAGCCGCTCGGCCCATTTGAGCTGGGGGGCGCGCTTCTGGTAATGGCTGGCCTCGGCTTCAATCTCTTCGGCGACCGGCTGCTGCGCCGCTGGTTGCGTTCCTCCAGGTGATTTCATGCACGATATCAAATGGATTCGTGAAAACTCTCGCGCCTTCGACGAGGGATTGGCGCGCCGTTCGCTGCCGCCACGCGCCGAGTCGCTGATCGCGCTCGACGATCGGCGGCGCGCCGCGATCCTCGAATTGCAGAAGGCGCAGGAGCGGCGAAACGTCGCGTCGAGGGAGATCGGCGCCGCGATGGCGCGCAAGGATGCGCTGGTCGCTGGGGCGCTGAAGGACGAAGTCGCCAAGCTGAAGGCCGCGATGCCCGAGCTGGAGGCGACCGAAAGGGAGGCGGGCGGGGCGCTCGACACGGAACTCGCCGCCATCCCCAACCTGCCCGCGCCCGATACGCCGGACGGCAAGGATGAGCACGACAACGTCGAAGCGCGCCGCCACGGCGCGCCGCCGCAATTCCCCGCCGGCTTCAAGCCGAAGGAGCATTTCGAGATCGGCGAGGCGCTCGGCCTGATGGATTTCGAGGCGGCGGCGAAGCTCTCGGGCGCCCGCTTCGTCGTGCTCAAGGGCGCGTTGGCGCGCCTGGAGCGCGCGCTGCTGCAGTTCATGCTCGATCTGCATACGCGAGAGCATGGTTACGAAGAGATCAATCCGCCGGTGCTGGTGCGTAGCGCGGCGATGTTCGGCACCGCTCAACTTCCGAAATTCAAGGAGGACCAGTTTCTCGCGACACGGATGCTCTCTGAGGCGGAACATCAAGAACGAATCGCTGCTGCCGAGGCGCAAGCCGGTCCTTACACCAAAGAACTCCAGCCGTTCCTCATTGATGACAAAGACCCCTTCTGGCTCATTCCCACCGCCGAAGTGCCGATGACCAATCTGGTGCGCGACAGCATAACGGACGAAAAGCGCCTGCCGCTGCGCTACACCGCGGGAACCCTGTGCTTTCGCGCCGAGGCGGGGGCGGCGGGGCGCGACACGCGCGGCATGATCCGTCAGCATCAGTTCGAAAAGGTCGAGCTGGTTTCGATCACCACGCCCGAAGAGTCCGCCGCCGAACACGAGCGCATGACGGCCTGCGCCGAGGAAGTGCTCAAGCGCCTCGATCTGCACTTCCGCACCGTCGCGCTGTGCACCGGCGACATGGGCTTCGCGTCGCAAAAAACCTATGACATCGAGGTCTGGCTGCCGGGGCAGGGGCGCTTTCGCGAGATTTCCTCCTGCTCGGTATGCGGCGATTTCCAGGCGCGCCGGATGAACGCGCGCTGCAAGGCCGCCGACGCCAAGCGCACCCGCTTCGTCCATACGCTCAACGGCTCGGGCGTCGCGGTCGGGCGCGCGCTGGTCGCGGTTATGGAAAACTACCAGAACCCGGACGGCTCGGTGTCGATTCCCGAGGTCCTGTGGCCCTACATGGCCGGGCTGACGCGCATCGAGGCGAGGGCTTAGGGCGGCGCCGCATTTACGTGCGCGCGCTCCCTTCCCCCCTTGCAGGGGAAGGTGTCGGCCGAAGGCCGACGGATGAGGGGTTGCGCCGTAAGGCGCGTTGTTAGCATAGGCGCGATCCGTGGTAATTTATGCAGTATAAGCCTGAGAACCCCCACTAACGCCGAAGCAATGCGCCTTGCGGCGCGACCCCTCATCCGGCCGGCTCTGCCGGCCACCTTCCCCCGCAAGGGGGGAAGGGGCGCACTCCCCCATGTGGCGCATCGATCTGACATACAACGGGAACTTGACTTGCGTGCATCGCCTAGCGCGTGCGGGGAGAAGGGACGCGGCTCCACACGACGGCGCGTGTCGATCCGATCGCAGCACACGCCAGCGAAGCGCGCCTTATCGCTTCACCTGACACTTGCCGAGATCGGCGACCGTCGCGCCGTCGGCGAAGGCGCGGCACTTGTTCGAATACATCTGCGCGACGCCGTTCTTGACGCCGCAGACGGGCGCGTATTCGTCGGTGCAGAAGACGGAGCGCGAGGAAGGCGGCGGCGCGGGTTTCTCGCCGCATGGGCCCTGGTGGGTCACCGTCGCGTCGTCCGCCTTGGCGCAGCCGGCGTTCGAATAGGTCTTCTCGACGCCGTCCTTGAGCGCGCAGACCGGCGCCCACAGCATCGTGCAGAAGCCGGCCGCCGCGGCGGGCGTCGCCGGCGCGAGCAGCGCGAAGGCGAGAAGACCGGTCGTGAGCGATTTTCTCATTGTCCGTCTCCTCGCCTGATACTAATTTCTCGATCGACGGTCGTGACGATCGCACATGTCGAGTCACCGCGCGAGTCGCCTGCGCTCCCCGCCGCGCGCGCTCGCCTCGCAAAACCCACCTCCCGACCGTCATCGCGCGAATCGACGGAGCGCGCTACAACGGCGCTGACGAACCGCGCCCACGCGCGAAAGGCGATCCATGCGAATCTTGCTCACCAACGACGACGGCGTCCACGCGCCGGGCCTGAAGATATTGGAGGCGATCGCCCGGCAACTGTCCGACGACGTCTTCATCGTCGCGCCGGAGATCGACCAATCCGGCGTCGCCCACTCGCTGTCGCTCAACAATCCCTTGCGCCTGCGCGAGATCAGCCCGCGCCACTTCGCGGTGCAGGGCACGCCGACCGACTGCGTGATCATGGGCGTACGCAAGATCATGGCCGACGCGCGCCCGGACCTGATCCTTTCCGGCGTCAACCGCGGCCAGAACGTCGCCGAGGACGTCACCTATTCCGGCACCATCGCGGCGGCGATGGAGGGCGCGATGATCGGCATTCCCTCGATCGCCCTTTCCCAGGCCTACGACGGCCGCCAGGGGCGCGACAAGACCAACTGGGACTGCGCCGCCAAGCTGGGGCCCGACGTGGTCAAGAAGATTCTGCGCGCCGGCGTGCCCGCCGGCGGGCTCGTCAACGTCAACTTTCCCGCCTGCGCGCCCGCCGACGTCGCGGGCGAGGCGGTGACGACGCAAGGGCGGCGCGACACCGAATTGATGCGCGTCGAGGAGCGGCGCGACGGGCGCGCCATTCCCTACTACTGGCTGATGTTTCAGCGCGGCGGCTTCACGCCGGACGCGGGCACCGACATGGAGGCGCTCGCCGCGCATAAGGTGTCGATCACGCCGTTGCGATTGGACCTGACCGACGAGGCGACGCTGGCGCGCTATGTCGAGGCCTTCCGGAGCCCTTAGAGCCATGCCGTCGCCGCGAGACGAGGACGCGCCCGTGACGAACCCCGAGGCCGAGGAACGCGTGCAATTCATGCTGCGCCTGCGCGCGCGCGGCATCGACGACCTTCGTCTTTTGCGTGCGCTGGAGCGCGCGCCGCGCGCCTTGTTCATGCCGCAGCGCTACGGCGACATCGCCGCGCGCGACATCGCGCTGCCGATCGGCTGCGGCCAGACCGCGCCGCCGCCCTCGATCGTCGCCGCGATGATCCAGGCGCTCGATCCGGGCGCCGGAAGCCGGGTGCTGGAGATCGGAACCGGGACCGGCTACGCCGCGGCGCTGCTCGCCCAACTGGCGGGGGAAGTCGTTTCGCTCGAGCGCTGCCAGACGCTGGCGCTCGAGGCGAGCGCTCGCCTCGAGGCCTTCGGCCTCGCCAACGTCCGCGTCGTCTGGGCGGACGGGCTGGCGCTCGATCCCGAGGGCGGGCTCTACGACCGCATCCTGGTCCACGCCCTGATCGAAGCGCCCGCTCCGCGGCTGACGAGGCTGCTCGTCGACGGCGGCTCGCTCGTCGCGGCGGTCGCCGACGACGCCTCGGGGGAGCAGCGCATCGTCCGTTTGACGCGCGCGGCGAGCGGCGAAATCGTCGTCGTTGCGCACGGCGCCGCGCGCGCCCTCAGGCCCTTGGCCGAAGGACTCTCGCGCGCCTTGTGAGGCGTCGAGCCGAACCCCGCGGCGCCTCGCCGCGCCTTCGCACACCAAGGATTCATCTTAAACCCTCTCTTAACACAATGCGCTCAGACTGCGCCCAGTTCGGTTGCGTTCGAGTGGGTTGAGACGATGAGTAAATGCGAAGCGTTTGTCGTCGGGCGAAGCGTCGCTCGCGCGGCCCTGGCGGGATTGATCGGAATTTGGCTCTCCGGGTGCTCGGCCGATTCGACCCGGGTCAGCGACACGTTCGGCAGCCCCTTCTCCAATCCGTTCGCGACAGCCTCCAACGACATGGACGCGCGGACCCCGCAGGTCGCCAGCGCGCCGCTCCCGGCCCCCAACGCCGATTACGCCGCCGCGGCCCATCCGAGCCCGGTCGCGGTCGCCGGCTTGCCGCCCGCCGCGCCCGCGACGACCGGCGGCGTCAGGGGTCCCGCCGACCAGCCCGTCACCGGCTTCGGAACCGGGTGGAGCGCCGTCGGCGGGTCGCCGATCGTCGTCGCCCAAGGCGACAGTTTGGACAGCCTGTCGCGTCGCTACGGCGTTCCCGCTTCCGCGATGCTGAAGACCAACGGGTTGAGCGGCGCCGCGCAGGTCCATGCCGGCATGCGGCTCGTCGTCCCCGTCTACAACGCCAATGGCGCGCCGCCGGCCGAAAAGGCCAAACGCGTCGCTTCGGCCGACGAGCCGGCCGCCGCCAAGCACGCAAAGACGAAGGCGTCGGAAGACGCCGCCGCCGACCCGGCCGACGCCAAGGCGCGCGCCAAGGCGAAGAAGGCGGCGAAGGACGCCGAGGCGCAGGCGAGCGCGTCCCCCGCCAAATCGACGCACAAGGGCGCCGCCAAGGCGGACGCTCCCGAGGTTGCGGCTCAGACGGACGCGCAGGCGGCGGCGAAGAAGAAGCCGACCACCGACGCGACTCCGACCAGCATCATCCGACCCAGCGAACCGCCGGCCGCGCCGCCCCTGACGGGCGCCCAGGCCGACGCGGCGGGCGTGGCGCCGGAGTTTCGCTGGCCGGCGCGCGGCCGCATCATCGAGGGTTTCAAGGCCGGCGGCAACGACGGCATCAACATCGCCGTACCGGAGGGAACCTCGGTGCGGGCGGCCGAGAGCGGCGTCGTCGCCTACGCCGGCAGCGAATTGAAGGGCTACGGCAATCTGGTGCTGATCCGCCACCCCAACGGCTTCGTCAGCGCCTACGCCAACAACGGCGAGCTCGACGTCAAGCGCGGCGATACGGTCAAGCGCGGCCAGATCATCGCCAAGTCGGGCCAGAGCGGCAACGTCAATTCGCCGCAACTGCACTTCGAATTGCGCAAGGGCTCCACGCCCGTCGATCCCACGAATTATCTCGCCGGCCTCTAGAAGACCGGTGGGATTGACCGGGTCCAGTCTCCAGTCTGGACACAAGCGTCGCTCACAGGATGACCGCGAGACACGATTGCACTGTGAGCTTGAAAGCAAGGCGGCGGGTCCAAAGAAAGGCCCGCCGTCTTCGTTTGGCGTCAATCGGCCTCGCCGTCCAAGCGTCGGCCGAGCCGCCCGGCCAAATCCTGGATGAACTGCCAGGCCGTGCGGCCCGAGCGTGAGCCGCGCGTCGTCGCCCATTCCAAGGCTTCGCGCTCGATTTGCTCGACCGGCGCGCCAAGCGCGAAATGCCCGGCGTAGCCGCGCGCCATCGCCAGATAGTCGTCCTGACTGCAGTGATGGAAGCCGAGCCACAGTCCGAAGCGGTCGGACAGCGAGACCTTCTCCTCGACCGCTTCGCCCGGATTGATGGCGCTCGAGCGCTCGTTGTCCATCATGTCGCGCGGCATCAGGTGGCGCCGGTTCGAGGTCGCGTAGAACAGCACGTTGGCGGGCCGTCCCTCGATGCCGCCCTCCAGCGCCGCCTTCAGCGACTTGTAGGACGTGTCGGAGCCGTCGAAGGAAAGGTCGTCGCAGAACACGATGAACCGGTTCGGCGCGACGCGCATCAGGGCCATCAGCGTCGGCAGGCTTTCGATGTCCTCGCGGTGGATCTCGACCAGTTTCAACCGGGCGCCCGCGCCCGCGGCGCGGTTGACCTCGGCGTGCGTCGCCTTGACCAGCGAGGACTTGCCCATGCCGCGCGCCCCCCACAGCAGCGCGTTGTTGGCGGGCAGCCCGCGGGCGAAGCGCCGGGTGTTTTCGACCAGCAGGTCGCGCACCCGGTCGACGCCGCGCAGCAGCGCGATGTCGACGCGGTTGACCTTTGCGACGGGCGCCAGCGCGCCCCGGTCGGCGTGCCAGACGAACGCGTCGGCGGCGGCGAAATCGGGGCGAGGCGGGGCGGGCGGGGCGAGGCGCTCGAGCGCGGCGGCGATGCGCTCGAGCAGCGCCGCGGCGTCGCCGGGGAGCGGAGGGGAAGCGGGCATGGGAGAATCCTGCGCAGCGGAATGGCGGCCCGTTTGGCACAATTGGGCGCGAAGCTCCAGGGAAAGGTCGAGAGGGCGCGGGTCTTGGATCGAAGGTCGCCCTCTGATCGCGCGCTCCGCGTCGGCCCGCTCGCCTAGCCACTAGGCGCTCTTCGCGGGGACAGGCCGGATCACGCGATCGCCTTCGCGGCGGCGCAACCCTCCGCCTCTCCCGTCTCCAGGTCTTCCAGGATCGGGCACTCCGGCCGGTCGTCGCCGTGGCAGTCGCGCACCAGCTTGCGCAACGTCGCCGCCATCGCCTGCATCTCGACGATGCGCATTTCGAGGTCTTCGACACGGCTCAGGGCGATTTTCCTCACCTCGCGGCTGGGCCGCTTCTTGTCGCGCCAGAGCGCGAGCAACGCGGCGATTTCGTCGATCGAAAAGCCGAGTCTTCGCGCCCGGCGAACGAAGCGAAGTTCGTGGATTTCGCGCTCGCCGTAGTCGCGATAGGCGTTCGCCCGGCGCGCGGCCGCGCGCAGCAGGCCGATCGCCTCGTAATGGCGGATCATCTTGGCGCTGACGCCGGTCGCGGCCGCGGCGGCTCCGATGTTCATGAAGGAAAACCCCTTGACGTTCCAATGATGGGAAGGTGTAGCGGTAACGGAGTTCGGATTCAACGAGGGATCGACGATGCCCCACACGGCGATCGACGGGCGCGCATCGGACGGCAAGGCCCATCCTCGGCGTGGCCATGACGCCGGGGCGATGGGAAAGGCCAAGGATCCAGTTTGCGGCATGACCGTCGATCCCGCCACGGCCAAACACACAGCGGAGTTTGCCGGGGCGACCTACTATTTCTGTTGCGCCGGGTGCCGCGACAAATTCCTCGCCGAGCCTCTGCGCTACATCGGCGAGAAGCCCGCCGCGCCGCCGCAAACCCCGCCGGCCGGCGCGATCTACACCTGCCCGATGCATCCGCAAGTCCGCCATGCCGGGCCGGGCGCCTGTCCGATCTGCGGCATGGCGCTCGAACCAGAGGCGCCGAGCGCCGAGGCCGGGCCGAACGCCGAACTTCTCGACATGACGCGTCGCTTCTGGATCGGCCTCGTCCTCGCCGCACCGGTCGTCGCGCTCGACATGGGCGGACATCTGTTGGACATGAGTTGGCTGGCCCTGCAGGCGTCCAACTGGACGCAATTGGCGCTGGCGACGCCGGTCGTGCTGTGGGCGGGCTGGCCGTTCTTCGTGCGCGCGCACGCCTCGATCCGCAATCGCAGCCTCAACATGTTCACGCTGATCGCGATGGGGACGGGCGTCGCCTGGACCTACAGCGTCGTCGCGACCCTCGCCCCGGGCGTTTTCCCGTCGGCGTTCCGCGGCCACGACGGCGCCGCGCCGGTCTATTTCGAAGCCGCGGCGGTCATCACCGTTCTCGTCCTGCTCGGCCAGGTCTTGGAACTCAGAGCCCGCGAGCGGACGGGCGGGGCGATCCGCGCGCTGCTCGATCTCTCGCCCAAGACCGCGCGCAAGATATTTGCCGACGGCGGCGAACATGACATCGGTCTGGCCGAGGTTGCGGTCGGCGACCGTCTACGCGTCCGGCCGGGCGAAAAAATCCCGGTCGACGGCGCATTGATCGAGGGCGCGAGCGCGGTCGACGAGTCGATGGTGACAGGCGAGTCGATGCCCGTCGCCAAGCAGGTCGGCGCCAAGTTGATCGGCGGCGCGATCAATGGAACCGGCGGGTTCGTCATGCGCGCCGAACGCGTCGGCCGCGACACGGTTCTGGCGCAGATCGTCGACATGGTCGCCAAGGCGCAGCGCAGCCGCGCGCCGGTCCAACGCCTCGCCGATCGGGTTTCCGGCTGGTTCGTGCCCTTCGTGATCGCCGTGGCCGCGTTGGCTTTCCTCGCCTGGTCGCTGTTCGGCCCGGAGCCCCGCTTCGGCTTCGGGCTCGTCGCGGCGGTGTCGGTGCTGATCATCGCCTGCCCCTGCGCGCTCGGCCTGGCGACGCCGATGTCGATCATGGTCGGGGTCGGGCGCGGCGCGCGGTCGGGCGTGCTGATCAAGAGCGCCGAGGCGCTCGAACGTTTCGAGAAGGTCGATACGCTCGTCGTCGACAAGACCGGCACGCTCACCGAAGGCAGACCGCGCGTCGTCGCGGTCGCGACCGCGCCGGGCTTTGCCCCGGACGAACTGTTGCGGCTCGCCGCGAGTCTTGAGCGTTCCAGCGAACACCCACTGGCGACGGCGATCCTGGCCGCCGCCAAGGAGAGGGGGCTCGAACTCGTCGAGGCGAGCGAATTCGATTCGCCGTCCGGCAAGGGCGTCCTCGGCAAGATCGAGGGGCGCGCGCTGGCGATCGGCAATCAGCGCTTTCTCGACGAGCGCGGCGTCGACGCCGGTCCGCTGGCCGCGGAGGCCGAGGCGCAGCGCCGCGAGGGCGCGACCGCGGTGTTCGTCGCCGTCGACGGCCGGGCCGCCGGCGTCATCGCCGTCGCCGACCCGATCAAGGCGACGACGCCCGACGCCGTGCGCGAATTGCTCGCGCACGGCGTGCGCGTCGTCATGCTGACCGGCGACAACCGCACCACCGCCGAGGCGGTCGCCGCCAAGCTGGGCATCGAGGAGGTCGAGGCGGAAATCCTGCCCGATCGCAAGGCCGAGATCGTCGCACGCCTGCGCCGCGAAGGCCGCGTCGTCGCGATGGCGGGCGACGGCGTGAACGACGCGCCGGCGCTGGCGGCGGCCGACGTCGGGGTCGCGATGGGCACGGGAACCGACGTGGCGATGGAGAGCGCCGGCGTCACGCTGCTGAAGGGCGACCTCCAGGGCCTCGTTCGCGCCCGCCGCCTCTCCGCGGCGACGATGGGCAACATCCGCCAGAACCTGTTCTTCGCGTTCGTCTACAACGCCGTCGGCGTGCCGATCGCCGCCGGCGTTCTCTACCCCTTCTTCGGCCTTCTTCTCTCGCCCGTCATCGCCGCCGCGGCGATGGCGCTGTCCTCGGTCAGCGTGATCGGCAACGCCTTGCGGCTTCGAAATGCGAGGCTCTAGGCTAGGATCGACGCTCGCGGACGCGTGATCTGCGGCATTGACGCGCCCGTCGATCGATCGGCCGCGATTTGATGAGGCGCGCGATCATCTTCGCCCGGTCGCAACGCGAAATCAGGAGGCGATCATGGTGGGATTTGGCGGAATGATGGGCGGCGGGATGTGGGGAGCCGGACTTTTCGCTCTGCTGGTCCTCGTTCTCGTCGTGCTCGCCATCGCAGCGCTGATCAATTATTTGCGCCAATAGCTCGTCGCCGCCGAGAGTCGGTCGCCGTTGGGCCTATCTGCGGCCGTGAGGCGGTCTATAAAATCGCCGCTGTCGGTGCTATATGGATCGAAGCGCGCCGGGCCTTGAACCCGGTGGAGAAAGAGGCGCTTGATGAAAAATTCTCGATTCAAGGTCATGAGTCTGACCGACGCGGCTGCGGCGCGGGTCCACGAGATCATCGCCAACGCGCAAAAGCCGATCGTCGGCCTGCGCGTCGGCGTGAAGAACGGCGGCTGCGCCGGCATGTCCTACACCATGGAGTTCGCCGAAAGCGCTTCGCCGCTCGACGAAGTCGTCGAGGACAAGGGCGTCAAGCTGCTGATCGATCCCAAGGCGCTATTGTTCCTGCTCGGCGCGCAGATGGACTTCAAGGTCGACCAGCTCTCGTCGAGCTTCGTCTTCAACAATCCCAATCAGACGTCGGCCTGCGGCTGCGGCGAGAGCGTGGCGATCACGCCGGCGCCGCCCGAAGCGCTCGCCGCGAACGGCTGAGGCGGGCATGGACGGCGAGGGGCTGGCGGACGTGTTCGCGCCTTTCGCCGCCGTCGCGGTGCGGCGCATGTTCGGCGGCCACGGCGTCTTTCTCGACGGCCTGTGCTTCGCCATCGAATCCGACGGCGAAGTCTATGTGAAGGCGGACGACGAAACGCGGCCGGCGTTCGAGGCGGCGGGTTCGTCGCCGTTCGTCTACGTCGCGAAGGGCAGGCCGATGACGATGGCCTATTGGCGCCTCGTCGCCGGCGCCTATGACGACGCCGAGGAGCTCAAACGCTGGGCCGCGCTCGGTCTCCAGGCGGCGCGGCGGGCGGCGACCGCCAAAGCGTCGAAAGCCGCGCTCCGCGCCAAGCGGGAGCCCGGAGCGAGGGGCGAGGGCGCGCGCGTCAAGAAGACGAAGCGATAGTTCGAGCCCGTTGGAGCCGGTTCTTTTTGCCGCCCGAGAGCAGCGCGGCGACGCCGACGTTCAGGCGATCGACCCACCATCGATTGAACCTGGCGAGAAGCCAGGCGGCGCCGAGCGAGGAGGCCAGCGACGCCGCGATGGCGGCCGCCTTCGAACCCGTCTCGACAAAAGTGAACGCGCCCAGCGAGCACAGCAACAGGACGTGCACGAGATAGAACGGGAACGACAGCTCGCCGGAGACGAACCCCCAGCGGCGCGACAGAAACGCCTTCATGCCGCGCGAGCCTTCCGCCGCCACGATCAACATCGCCGCGGCGAGCGCATAGACATAATGGATCGGCAGCGCCGAGGGGTAGGCGGCCGTCACGCCGGCGTAGAATCCGGCGGCGCCCGGCGTGTAGCCGCACATCAGAAGAGCTAGGACGACCGCGGCGGCGGCGAGGACGGCGGGCGCCCGGAACCCCTGCAGGGGCAAGAAGGCCGCCAGCGCGACGCCGACGACGAACGGCGCGAGCGCGGGCTTTGCGACGTGGCAATAGAGCGCCGCCGCCGCGAGCACGCCGATGCGGGCGCTGAACGCCGGCGCCCGGACGAGCAGAAAGGCGAGCGCGAAGACCATGAGGCTGCCGTAGAACTCGTACCCCATCGTCCACAGACTGCTGTCGTAGGTGTAATCGCCGCGCAGAAAGGTGAGGACGGCGCCTTGCAAGGCCGCCGAGGCGAGCGTCGGTTCGAACGCGTCGCCGGAATAGGCGCCGGCGAAGTGCGCGAACCACGAGGAATGGCTGAGCGCAGCCGCCGGCTCGTAGAAATAGGCGCCGCTCTCGAACAAGGCCCAGGAGGCCACGACCGTCACGAGCACCGGTCCGGCGAGGCGCGGCCACCGCTTGATCACGCCGCGGGCCAGAATGCTCTTTTCGCCGGTCAACAAATAGGGGCGCGAAAGAACGAAGCCGGACAGGACGAAGAAAAAGGCGACCGCGCCCTGACCGTTGACCGCCGCGTACCAGAACCGCGATCGCGCGGTGTCCTCCACGCTCGCCGAGCCGAGATAGCCGGAGAATTCGGGATAGAAGGCGAGCACGCTGTGCGAGCCGAAAACCACCAGCGCCGCAATTCCGCGCATGGCGTCGAGGCTGATGTCCCGCTCGATCTTCACGGCCGATGGCGCTCCAGGCCGCGTCGGCGGCCGCGCGAGGGCGCCCACGCGCCCGCTTCGGCGCGCCGCGATGCAACGTTGCGCCCCGCGCGATCGCTCGCCGCTCGTCGACAGTATCGCTGGGAAAGCTTGACGCGGACTTACCGCTCAGAGGCGAAGGTCAGTCCTCGGCCTCGGCGGGAACCGCCTTGGCGGGCGGCAGCCGCACCGGGCGCAAGAGGAAGCTGGGGACGTGATCGCCCAGGCCGATGACCGGCGCCTCCGCCTCCTCGTCGCGGCGCGGCCGGCGCGGCGACGCCGGGCGGCCTTGCGCGGCGGGCCTCGGCGCCGCGGCCTCCCGCTCGGCGCGCTCCGCCTCGCGCGGCTCGCGGGGATGACGTTCGCCCGCACGCGGCTCGCGCGCGGCGTCTTCGGCGTGCGTGGCGGCGCGGGCGCCGCCGCGCCGGTGATCGGCGGACGATCTGGGCTCGCCTCTGCGTCCGCGCCCTCGCGCGCCGTGATGCTCGCGGCCGACGGGGGCGCTTTCCGCCCCCTCGTCGACGCCCGCCTCTGCGCCGGCTTGCCAATCGATCTTGCGGAGGATCAGTTTCTCGATGTCCTCGATCGCGCGCGCGTCGGCGCGGGTGACGATCGTCAGGGCGGCGCCGAGCTTGCCGGCGCGGGCGGTGCGGCCGATGCGGTGGACGTAGTCCTCGGCGTGATGGGGAGCGTCGTAATTGATGACGTGGCTGACGTCGGGAATGTCGAGCCCGCGCGCCGCCACGTCCGAGCAGACCAGCAATTGCACCTGATCGTTTCGGAAAGCGTCGAGCGCGGCCATGCGCGAGCGTTGATCGAGGTCGCCGTGCAGCGCGCCGACGGAAAAGCCGTGCTTCTCCAGCGAGCGATAGACCACCTGCACGTCGCGCTTGCGATTGCAGAAGATCAGCGCGTTCTTGAAATTCTCGGCGTCGCGAATGATTCGCCGCAAGGTCGCGCGCTTCTCTTCGGGCGAGGCGCCCGAGCGCACCAGGGTCTGCGTGACGCCTTCGGCGGTCGAGGCCGCGCGCGCGACCTCGATGCGCACCGGGTTGTGCAGAAACGTCTCGGTGAGCCGGGTGATTTCCGGCGGCATGGTGGCGGAGAAGAACAGCGTCTGGCGGGTGAACGGCACCAGCTTGCAGATGCGCTCGATGTCGGGGATGAATCCCATGTCGAGCATGCGGTCGGCTTCGTCGATGACCAGGATCTCTATGCCCGTCAGCAGAATCTTGCCGCGATCGGCGAAGTCGAGCAGACGGCCGGGCGTCGCGATCAGCACGTCGGCGCCCCTGGTGATCTTGGCCTCCTGGTCGGCGAAGGAAACGCCGCCGATCAGCAGCGCGACGTTGAGCTTGTGGTTGACGCCGTACTTGCCGAAGGCTTCTTCGACCTGCGCGGCGAGTTCGCGCGTCGGCTCGAGAATCAGCGTGCGCGGCATGCGCGCGCGGGCGCGCCCCTTTTCGAGCATGCACAACATCGGCAGCGTGAACGCCGCGGTCTTGCCGGTGCCGGTCTGGGCGATCCCTAAAATGTCGCGCCCCTGCAGCGCATAGGGAATGGCTTGCTCTTGAATCGGCGTCGGCGTGTCGTAGCCGGACGCTTGGACGGCGTTGAGCACTTTCTCGCTCAGGCCGAGTTCATCAAATTTCATTGGTTCTCACAGAGATGAAGGCTTTTGGCGGGCGCGCGGCGCCCATCGTGGACGGCGCGGCTCTTTAGGGTCGCGCCTGCGCGAGGGCATTCTTGTCGCGCCGCGCACAGTCGGAGCGTTGATCGTGCCCTCGACCAATTGTCGATATAGAAGAAATCCCGCCAAAGTCAACGAAAGAGCGCTTTTTCGCGCGCGCTCGCGGCCTCGGCGCGGCGCGCCGCCTCGGCGATGACGGTTGATTAACCTTAGTCACATAAGGTGCGCGGCCATGACGTATCGATCGTTGTCGCGCGCAATGCGACGATCGAAGGCATGACGCCGAACGTTCATGCCGGCTGCGATCCGGAATGTGGGTTCCCCGCCTGTCGCGCAATTCCAGCGCCTCCGGCTCCCCGGCGAGTGCGAACGCTTCGGAGTTCCTATGTTCAATCGGTTGAAAATCGCCTCGAAATTGTCGATCGGATTTGGGGCGATTCTCCTGATTCTGTGCGGCATCAGCGCTCTGGCGACGGTCAGCCTGGTCCGCTCCAAGGCGGCCATCGAGAAAATCGCGAAGCTCAAAGGCGACGAGGCGCTCGAACAGCGCGTCGAGAAGCGCCTCTACGAAGCGCGGATGCATTACTGGATCGCCATCGGTTCGGGCGATCAGAAGGACTGGAGCCAATCGGACGAAGTCTTCGCGGCCGCGGACCAACTGATGGACGAACTGGCAGCGGACACCGCCGAGGCGGATCGCAACGCCAAAGCTCAGGACATGTCCAAATTGGTCAAAGGCTATCGCAAGCTGTCGAACCGCCTCAACGCCGCGCAGCAGAAGAACGGAACCCTGTCGTACGACGAAATCAAGGCCGGCGGCGACGACGGGACCAAGTTCGAAAACGCGATGACCAAGCTGGGAGAGGAACTCGCCTCCGATTACCGCAACGCCGCCGAGGCGACGGTGGCGCAAGCCAAGGAATGGGCGAGCTTCGTCGAGATCTTGATCATCGGCGCCGGGGTCGCCGGCGTCGCCTTCGGCGCGCTGCTTTCCCTGGCCGTCACCCGGAGCATCGGCCGGCCGATCGTCAAGGTGACCCGGGCGATGAAATCGCTGGCGGAGGGCGATCTGACGGTGTCGCTCGCCAACGACGGCGGCAGGAACGAAATCAGCGAGATGACCGCAGCGGTGTTGGTGTTTCGGGACGCCGCGGTCGAGAAGGCTCGCCTGGAGGAGGACGCCGTGCGGCAGCGCCTGCACGCGGACGACGAACGCGGCCGCAACGAGCAGGCGCAACGCGACGCGATCGCCCACGAGCGGGCGATCGTCGCCGATTCCGTCGGTTCGGGCCTGTCGAAACTGGCGGCCAAGGACTTGCGATACCGGATGTCCTCGGACATCCCCGACGCCTACCGCAAGCTGCAGACGGACTTCAACGCCGCGATCGCCCAGCTCGAAGCGGCGATGGCGAGCGTCGCTGCGAGCGGCGGCGCGATCCGCGCCGGGTCGCAGGAAATCTCCTCGGCGACCGACGATCTGTCGCGCCGCACCGAGCAGCAGGCGGCGAGCCTCGAGGAAGCCGCCACGACCCTCGGCGAAGTCACCGCCATGGTGCGCAAGACGGCCGAAAGCACGGTCCACGCGCGCGAGGTCGCCGGCGCCGCGAAAGGCGACGCCGAGAAGAGCGGCGAGGTCATCCGTCGAGCCGTGGCCGCGATGGGCGCGATCGAGAAATCCTCCCAGCAGATCACCCAGATCATCGGCGTCATCGACGAGATCGCGTTCCAGACCAACCTGCTCGCGCTCAACGCCGGCGTCGAGGCGGCGCGCGCCGGCGACGCGGGCCGCGGCTTCGCGGTCGTGGCCTCGGAAGTGCGCGCGCTCGCCCAGCGTTCGGCCGAAGCGGCCAAGGAGATCAAGGGCCTCATTTCGACATCCACCGCGCAGGTGGGGCAGGGCGTGGTCCTGGTGGCCGAGACCGGCCAGTCGCTCGAGCGGATCATGGCGCAGGTGACCGAGATCAACCGCGTCGTCGCCCAAATCGCGGCCGGGGCGAAGGAGCAATCGACCGCGATCGAGGAAGTCAACACGACGATCAATCAGATGGACCACGTGACGCAGCAGAACGCGGCGATGGCCGAGGAGTCGAGGGCGGCCAGTCACGCGCTGTGCGACGAGGCGGAGCGCTTGTCGGCGCTGATCGACGAGTTCAGCGTCGCGCGCGACGACGGCGTCGACGCCATCCGCCGAGAGCCGGAGGCGAGCGCGCCGCGCGCGGTCGCGTCGGCGCGAAGGCCGGCGCAGGGCGTGGCGAGGCGAGCGGCGGCGAACGGCCGACCCGCAGCGTGACGCGTCATCGCGGCGGAATCGTCAGTCGCTGAAACCCCGCTCCGGCGGTCGATTTACGCGCCGAAATGATGCGCGAGTTGACGCCGCTCCAGCCGATCTCGCCGGAGAGCCGGCCGTATTCGATTTTCGGACAGCGGTTCAT
>Ga0181539_1002231_pt1 | contig 19729 bp, 15 predicted proteins | sample PEATcosm2014_Bin_46_FD_119767 | JGI IMG/M metagenome (GOLD analysis project Ga0181539, IMG submission 119767) | Peatland microbial communities from MTU Mesocosm Facility, Houghton, MI, USA - PEATcosm2014_Bin23_60_metaG | ecosystem: Environmental > Terrestrial > Soil > Wetlands > Peat | place... | reverse complement strand
CCTACGGCCTTCGTCCCGCGCAGGCGGAGTCCATCATAAACCAGTGTCGTGTACATTTTCATGCTTCGGGGTGTCGCGAAGCGACATGAGCGACTGTTCTGTAGGTCCGCGGCTCGTTCCCCATAGGCAAGGGAAAGTCGCGGACCTACAAAACAGGTCCGCGCTACACTTGCTACTATGTCTGAGCTGGTTCCCATTCCACTTCCCCTCCTCCTGCGCCGGGCGTTTCTCGAATACGAGCGGGAAGGAAAGATCTTCGACCTGCCGAAGGCCAAGTTTTTCCGCGGCCTTCCGGGGCTTGACACCTCCGTCCGCTTCCATGGCCACGCCGCTTCCACGCCGTTGGGGCCGGCCGCCGGGCCCCACGATCAATTAATGCAGAACATCGTGCTTTCGTGGCTGGGCGGCTCGCGCATTATCGAGCTGAAGACGGTGCAAATCCTCGATGAGCTGAAGATTCCCCGCCCCTGCATCGACATCATCAACGTCGGTTACAACGTGGAATGGTCGCAGGAGTTGCGCCTGGAGCAGTCGCTGCGCGAATACGTGGGCGCGGCGATGTTCATCGAGATTCTTAAGTCCTCCAAGCTGCTGGGAGAGGATTTCCCCGGCGATGGGGGCGACACCATCTTCGACATGAGCGTGGGCTACGATTTGAAAGGGATCAGCTCACCGCGCGTGCGGGCGTGGATGGAGCGGATGAAGGATTCGACGGCCATCGTGAACGAGCTGCGCTCGACGCTCACCGGCCCCTGGGCGCGCTATCGCGATTTGCCGTTTCCCACGCGCATCAGCGATACCCTCACGCTCTCCACGTTTCACGGCTGTCCCGCCGGTGAAATCGAAGGCATTGTCAGCTTTCTGTTGACGGAGATGGACCTGAACGTCTGCGTCAAACTGAATCCCACACTGCTGGGGAGAGCCCACGTCGAGCACTTGCTGCACGATGTGCTCGGTTACCACGATCTGCTGGTGACCCAGGAAGCTTTTGCCAAGGACCTGCAATTCGCCGAGGCGCTGGAGATGATCCCGCGCCTGGATCGGCTGGCGCGCTCGCGCGGCAAGCGCTTGGCGGTGAAGTTCAGCAACACGCTGGTGGTGAAGAATCATCGCACCTTTTTCACCGATGAAGTCATGTACATGTCAGGCGCGCCGCTGCACGTTCTCACCCTGAACCTCGTGCAAAAGTTTCGCGAGCACATGGGCGCGGCGATTCCCATTTCCTTTTCCGCCGGTCTCGATTCCAACAACATGGCGAACTGCGTGGCCATGAATTTCATTCCCGTCACCACTTGCACGGATTTGTTGCGACCGGGCGGTTACGCGCGTCTCGTTCGCTACCTGGAAAAGCTGGGCGAAAAAATGCGCGAGGTGGGGGCAACCCGTTTGCCCGACTTTGTGATCCGCCATTGTGGACAAAGGGCAAATGCCCACCACAGGGTGATGAAGGGGATAGCGGATTCCCTGCGCGGACAATTTGTCGGTGCCGATCAGAGACAGATTGCCCGCATCGAAGCGTTTCTGGAAACGGACGTCTTGTCGCTTCTGAACGCCTACGCAGGGACACAGAATGACGTGCCCATACGCGAAGTCTGCCGGCAGATTGCCCGCAGGTTCGAGGAAAATGCCTCCGCGTTTCCGCCCGCCATGGTGGACGCGCTGCGTGTGAACATCGCTGGCCTCGAACAAGCTCTGGTGGACGCGGCGGGGGTGCTCAACACTCCCATCCTCGTCAAGGAGGCTACCGAAAATCCGCGTTACGCCTGGGAGCGCAACAGGGGCGTGCCGCGCAAAATCGGGTCCAAGCTCTGGCTTTACGACTGCATCAACTGTGACAAATGCGTGCCCGTCTGCCCCAACGTGGCCAATTTTGTATACGAGACTACGGCGGCGGAGGTTGCCTACGACAACTTCGAACTCATGCCGGAGGGACCACCGCAGCGCATTCCGGGAGGCGTTTTCAAGGTGGCGAAAGCGCATCAATTGGCCAACTACGCCGACGCCTGCAACGATTGTGGAAACTGCGACGTGTTTTGTCCTGAAGACGGCGGCCCCTACATCGAGAAGCCGCGCTTTTTCGGCAGCCTCGATACCTACAGGAAATATGCGGGCCGCAACGGCTTTTACATTGCTTTTGAAGGCGACCAGACAACCATCTACGGCACCATCGCCGGCGTGCCGTATGAGTTAAGCTTGAACTCGCTCATCGACCGTGCCTGGTTTGCCGACGGGAACGCTGTGGTTGAAATTCAACCGAGCCGGGACGTGGTAGTGAGCTGGAAGCTGAAGCCGGAAATTTCCGCAAACCGCTACAAGCTCGACATGCTTCCCTACTTGCAGCTTAAGTTGCTAGTGGAATCCATCCGAGATCCAAGGCGCGTGAACTTTGCCAATGTCGCGGGACTATGAAAGGTGCCAGGTGTCAGGGACGAAACTCGAAATTCGCTACATAGCTTGCGAGTTTCGAATTTCGAGTTTCGGTCTTTCTTAGCAAAGGACAAGAGCAATGAAACGAGAAAACAAGGGATCGTCGTTTGACGGCTGGCTTCAGGAAGAGGGCATCTACGAGGAAGTCAGCGTCGCCGCCATCAAGCGTGTTCTGGCGCGGCGGATCGAACTTGCCATGAAGGAAAAGCGGCTGTCAAAGGCCGAGGTGTCTCTAAAAGGAGTCCATCAGTGATCACCAAACAAGCCCTATTCAAAGGCAAAGACTACATTACGACGCAGGAGTGGGCGGACGCGGAGATTGAAACCCTGCTGGAAGTTTCCGGCGATCTCAAGCGGAAGTTCAAGAACCGCATTCCCCACCGCCACCTGCCGGATAAGACGATCTTCCTGCTCTTTTTCGATAAGTCCACGCGCACGCGCAATTCCTTCGAGGCGGGAATCACGCAACTGGGCGGCCACGCGCATTTCCTGACTGCCGACGTGATGCAGGTGTCGCATGGTGAGAGTCCCAAGGACACGGGCATTATCCTTTCGAGCTACGGGCACGGCATCGCCATCCGGCACGATTTGATCCCCGGGGAAGGCAACAAGTACATCCGCGAGGTGGCGCGCTGGGCGAGCGCGCCGGTGATCAGCATGCAGTGCGACGTGGACCATCCCTGCCAAACCCTGGCGGACCTGATGACGATTCGCGAAAAGCTCGGCAAGAATTTGCGCGGACGCAGGCTGGCGGTGACCTGGGCGTACGCTCCCAGTTACGCCAAGCCTCTTTCCGTGCCGCAGGGACTGATCATGCTGATGCCGCGATTTGGCTTGGATGTGGTACTGGCGAATCCTCCCGAATACAAGCTGATGCCGGAAACGCTGGAGGCGGCTCGCGAAAACGCGCGGCAGGCGGGCGTGAAGTTCGAAGTGGTGGACAGCATGGATGAGGCCTTCCGCGGCGCCGACATCGTGATCCCCAAGAGCTGGGGCTGCCTTGACACCATGGGAAGCGATCCGCAGGAATCCCTGCGCATCGCCAAGCAGTACCGCCACTGGATTTGTGACGCGGCAGAGATGGAGTTAACGCGGCCCGATTCGCTCTACATGCATCCCCTTCCCGCCGACCGCGGGAACGAGGTGACGGACGAGATCATTGACGGCCCGCACTCCGTGGTTTTTACCGAAGCGGAAAATCGCCTGCACACGGCGAAGGCGATTATGGCCTTGACCATGGCGGATGAAAGCGTCACTTACGAAGTTGAGGAGTGAGCGGGGCGCAAGGCAGTAGGCAGCACCGCCACCGGCCGGTGCCGGATTGAATAGTCTGTGACTCGCAGTTTCGTCGGCCGTTTAGAATCAGAAGGTTGCCATGTAGTCACAGGCCAGTGGGCAGTAGTCAAGCAAGCGTAGCGCGGACCTGTTTTTTAGGTCCGCGGCTTTTCGATTCAAATCGCCGTTTTGACGGGCGATGCACGCGAACAATTTACGCGCCACGGCACGCCGAGACACGGGACGAAGAGCCGCGGACCTAAAAAACAGGTCCGCGCTACGCTTGCTCTTTGTCGATTCGGGACGCTGTTATCGGGCCTCCGGCGGCTGGCTGTCGGCGGCTTCCCGAAGTTCCTCAACATCGGCAAGGTCTCGGGTTCGGCCCGATGCGAGTTTCGATGCAATCAGGTCGTCTCGAGAAATAAAGAACGCCTTGAGGCCACTCTGCGGGTCGATGATCGCCTCAACGCGCCTTTGCCATGCCGCGTCAAAATCAACCCCCGGAATGTCCGAATGAATATCAACCGCGAGAGGCTCGCGTCCGAAGCGAATGAAGCTGCTGCGGTCGGCAAGGTCTTCCACACGGATATCTTCAACGGCAGCGCCAAAGGAGGCGAGCGCCGCATAGACCGCTTGGGCGTTGGCGGGGTCCGCTTTTATGAGCACGTCCAGGTCCTTGGTGGCGCGGGGCTGGGCGTGAAGCGCGACGGCATAGCCCCCGATGATAAGATAGTTAACGCTGTGGGCGTGGAAGGCGGACAAGAGGTCCTTAAAGTCTTGGTACATCCGGGGCCATGCCTTTCAGCGCGTAGGCCGTAAGGGTGATTTCAGCAACCGCTTCCATCCTCTCATGCACGGGCCGACTCTGCCAGTAACGGTATTCGTCCAACTTCATTTCCTTATGGCTGGTGTACTTGTGAAGGGTCTTTTCCACACGTTTATTTTAGCACATGAGAGGGCGCTACCAGATGCCGATTGGCACGCTGCGCGACTGGGAACGGCGCGCTTCCGCTGGCCACTCTCTCGCGGGCACGGCGCCTAACTCTGACGCGCTACCAGCTCGCTCACCCCGCCCCCTGTTGAATCTTTCAAAATATGGTGATAATCATTCTGTGTGGCCGCGCTCCATGAGCGCCGACCTGCAGCGTCGATCTCCGATCGACGATTCGGCGGTCAAAGACCGCCGCTACAAATCGCGACGCACCTTATGATCATTCGCAACGCTCGCGTGCTCACATTCGATTCCGCCAACCGCGTGCTGGATTCCGGCACGGTGGAGATTCTTCCCGATGGCTCCATCGGGCAGGTCGAGGACACTTCGGCGGGTCGTAGGGGCACGCCATGGCGTGCCCCTACTGAGGAGGGGGACTCAGCCGACGAGGAAATCCTCGACGCGCAGGGCAAGCTTTTGATGCCCGCCCTGATCAATTGTCACACGCATCTTTACAGCACATTGGCGCGGGGAATATCGCTCCCCGGGCGCCCGCCCCGCAACTTCCCCGAGATTTTGAAGAAGCTCTGGTGGCGGCTGGACCGCGCCTTAAATCTGGACGATGTTTATTACAGCGCGCTGGTGGGCCTGATTGACTCCGCCAAGTGTGGAGTGGGCACGCTGGTGGATCATCACTCGAGCCCCAACGCTTGCGCGGGAAGCCTGGACCGGATCGAGCAGGCTTTTCGGGAAGTCGGCCTGCGCGGGGTTTTGTGCTACGAGACTTCCGATCGCAACGGGAGCGCGAGCGCGGCGGAGGGCATCGCTGAGAACATCCGTTTTCTTGAACGCCAGTCAAGTGGCTCGGGCGACGGCCTGGTGGCCGGCAGCTTTGGCCTGCACGCTTCTTTCACGCTCAGCGACCGCACGCTGCGGTGCGCTGGGGAGGCGAATGAGTCGCTGCGCGCGGGGTTCCACATCCATGTGGCGGAGGACCGCTGTGACGTCGAGAATGCCCTTCGGCGCTACCACAAGTCGCCGGTCATACGCTTGCGGGACCTCGGCATTCTCGACGACCGTTCCTTGGCGGCGCATTGCGTACACGTGAGCGCCCGGGACATTGCGGCTCTTGCCCAGCGCCACATCAACGTGGTGCATAACCCCCAATCGAACTGCAACAACGCCGTCGGCATCGCCCCTCTGCTGGAGATGTTTCGTCAAGGCGTGCTGGTGGGATTGGGCTCGGACGGGTACTCGCCCCGGATGTGGGAAGAGTTCAAGACGGCGTTTCACGTGCAAAAACTGCGCGAGGGAGACCCGCGCGTGGGTTACGCCGAGGCCTACGCCGCCGCGCTGCTCAACAACCGCACCATCGCCAGGAAGATTTGGGGATGGGAAATCGGGCGCATCCAATCCGGCGCCCGGGCGGACCTCCTGCTGGTGGATTACTTCCCCCCGACGCCTCTCGATGGCAACAACCTGTTCGGCCACATTCTGTTCGGCATTGCCAACGCGCCGGTGGATTCCCTCTTCGTCAACGGGCGGTACGTGCTGCGCAACAAGGAATGTGTTACCGTAAGCGAGCGCGAAGTGGCAGAGAAGGCATCGTTACGGGCGCGCGCCTTATGGAACAGATTCTAGAGACCCAACCGTCTCACCGCAGAGACTCGAAGGCGTGGAGGAAGAGCAAGTCAAAAGTCAAAGGTCAAAAGTCAAAAGTAACGGATTTGCCTTTTAACTTTTGACTTTTGACCTTTGCCTTTTGACTTGCTTTTTCTTGCCCTTCCTCCGCGTCTCAGCGCCTCCGCGGTGGGAGCAGCCATGAGGAGTTACATGACCACATTCATTCCTGGCCCGACTTACGCAGAAATGCTCGACCCCGCGACGTTGCCGGCCGCTCTGAGGAATAAGGCCTTGGCTGCGGCGCAAGGGGATGAACTTGATCCTGCTAATCTCTTCAACATCACTTGGCGCGGGCCGGACCAGGGCATTCGCCACATCCTCCTGCCCAAAGAGCTGACGGGCGTGAAGGCGAACATTGTAGTCATGATGGGGCACTTCTTCCCCTCCGGCAGCCACAAGGTGGGGGCCGCCTACTCCATGCTCATGGAAGGTGAATTGGCCGGGGAAATTGTGCCGGGCGAGAGCACCACGATCGGCCCCTCCAGCGGAAATTTCGGCATTGGCGTGGTGTATGTTTCCCGGCTCAAAGGTTACCCGGCCATCGTGGTCATGCCGGAAGGGATGAGCGTGGAGCGCTATGAGCGCATTCGCCATTATGGCGGGCAGCTTGACCTCACGCCCGGCTCGGAGAGTGACATCATCCTGGTGCTGGAGCGCACGCAGGAATATCGCAAGGACGCGCGCAACAAAGTGCTGGCGCAATTTGAGCTGTTTCCGAATTACCGGTTTCACCGCTATGTTACGGGACGCAGCGCCCTGGAGGCGGCAAAGCTTTACGGAAATGGCCGCGTCGCTGTGTTCGCATCGGCGCCCGGATCCGCCGGGACTCTGGCGGCAGGTGACGAAATCAAGTCGACCTTCCCGGAATGCCTGGTCGCCGCGCTCGAACCCCGGGAGTGCCCTACGCTCTTCAACAATGGGTTTGGGAGCCATCGTATTGAAGGCATTGGCGACAAGATGGTGACGCTCATCCACAACCTCTTGACTACCGACTATGTGGTGTTGATCCACGATGAAGACTGCGTGATGGGGCTGGAGTTGCTCGAGCGCCGGCAACACGGCATCGAACCGTTCCTGGGTTTGCCGGCGGGATCGCTCAAATGCTTCTCGGGATTGTTCGGTGTCTCGGGTATCTGCAACATCCTGGGCGCGATTCGCATGGCGCGGTTCCTTGACCTCGGCCCAGACGACAATGTGGTGACGATTGCCACCGACGGGTTTGACCGCTATCCCTCCGTGCTCGCGGAACTCGAACGGCGCCGGGGACCGATCCGCGTCAGCGAACTTGGCGCGCGCATCGAAGAGGTTTTCCGCGGCGGAGGAGCGGAAGATATTCTGGATGTGCGCCCGCGGGAACAGAAAGAGCGGCTCTTCGGCTACAAGCAAGAAGTTTGGACCAACTTCGGCTACTCCCTGCCCTATCTAGAACGTATGAAATCCCAGTCCTTCTGGGATGAAGAGTTCAGCAAAATCGCGGAAATTGATGCGAAGCTGCTCAAGCAGCGGGAAACGGGACACGGGATACGGGACACGGGGTAAATGGTAAAGTAAAAGGGTAGAGCTTAAGAGAAAAAAGGTAAAGCACACGCGGGCCTCCCGACCATATCGGGACAGGCGCCGGTCGGGTAGTGACTTATTTTGAATTCTGGATCAATTCGAGGACGTCAAGGATGCTTTTCTCAGTGCGGCGCCAGTCTCTTTCGTGATGCTTCATTGTGGCTGATTTCAGCCTCATCTGGCAGTAGCTCAAAGCCCATTGAAGCTCTGCTAAGTTCCTGTGCCTGATCGCCCGTTGGATTCGTCTTAGCTCTTTGAATCGGCTCATGCGCACTCCAACAGTCCTGCGATTTCTTCGAGGCTCCAATCGTGGTCAGACACGGCCGCTTCCATTGCCGTTGTCACCCGCAGCGAGCTGTGTACCTTCGCCAAGTCGTCGTGCAGCCCGTCGGCCCTACTTTGAACTTTACCCTTTACATCTTATCATTTATCATTTTTCCGTGACCCGAATCCCGTGTCCCGTATCCCGTATCCCGTCTCCCGAGTGGTGCTATGGAAAATACCAACGTCAAACCAAACATTGCTGAGATCCGCGAGAAGTCCCAGTTGATGTCGGCTTCTGAAATCGACCGCACGCTGGTGCGGCTGGCGAATGAAATCCTGGAGCGCAACAACGGTTTGGCCGGAGTTGTTCTGGTGGGGATCCGGCGGCGAGGATTTCCTTTGGCGGAGCGCCTGGCCCAGAAGATGATGGAAATCGAAAAGACCGCGCCCCCGGTGGAGACCCTCGACATCACCTTTTACCGCGACGACCTCTCGACCGTTGCGCAGAAGCCGGTGGTGCAGGAAATACCCTCGGCGTTTACCGTGGAGGGGAAGACGGTGATTCTGGTGGATGACGTCCTTTACACCGGCCGCACCACGCGGGCCGCACTGGATGCCCTGCTGGATCACGGCCGGCCGCAACGCGTGGACCTGTGCGTCCTGATCGACCGCGGCCATCGCGAGTTGCCCATCCAAGCCAATTACGTGGGGCGGGTAATCCAAACCTCCGACACGGAAGTGATTGAAGTGCGCCTGCGCGAAATCGACAACGCGGAGAAAGTGATGCTCTGCGAGCGCGTGGTGTAGCGCATTCAGGTGTCAGGCGCCAGGTGTTAGGTGTCAGGGGGACGGGGGGCTGGGGGGAATTCAAAATTATGAATTATGAGTTATGAATTCCAGGTGTTGGCTGCAATTCATAATTCATAATTCCGAATTCATAATTCCACCACCCCCCCCCAGCCCCTAAAACCTGGAACCTGACACCTGACACCTGGCACCTGACACCCAGTGCTTACTGCCTACTGCCTTCTGCTTACTGCCTACTGGTTTCCTCTGGCCTCTCACCCTAGCTAACTCTGCCGCCTTCTTGCCATCTTCAGGAGGCCGCCTTTACTTTTAGGTGGATTCGTAGTAAAAGACTCCGCGGTAGAGTCTGCATACGGACCCAAAGAAGTCGTTGTAAGCGAGATCAGCAGTTCTTATGGACCTCGGCCGAGTGTTTTGGCGCGGGGTGGGTTTTGTGTTTTCCAAATCCCGCTTTTGGGAGTGCAGGATCTGTATACGCGCCGACTTATTGTCGACAAATTGGTGCGGGGATCCCGATGGAACGATTCGCGTCGAACTTGGCGAGGAACCCCTGTATTCCTGAAATGAACAAAAAACATTTATGTAACGCGAATTTCTTGTTCCGCCTCCATGATATGGAGTTACGGAGTTTTCCTACGATATCTCATAGTCCCCGTGGGGCGGGACAAGGGCATGGGCAATTTGCTTATTCGATTTCAGACACTTACCGCAGCTTTTGATTTTCGAGAGTTTGGACGCAGGTTTGCGAGTGTTCCAGTCCAAGCGATGATGCGGGTTTCATCCGGGAGGGGATCCCGGTCAAAACTCAGACCGAAAAGGAGCGTTGAGGGCATGAATAAGAAAAATTCTCACAGGTGGTTTGTAAATTTACTTCTGGCCTTTGCGGCTCTGGGGCTGAGCCTCAGTTGGGTTACGACCGCACGGGCCCAGTCCACCACCGACGGCGCCATTGGGGGCACAGTCTTTGACCAAACCGGCGCCGTGGTGCCGGGCGCGACGGTGGTCGTCCACAATAACGGAACCAATCACGAGGAGACCGTGACGACGGATGCTTCCGGGTACTATCGGGCGATCAAGCTGCAACCTGCTGTCTTCACGGTCACGGTGACTGCCAAGGGCTTCGAGACGTTTAAAGCCGAGCAGGTCACCGTTACGGTGGGTAGCATCACCAATGTTTCGCCGCATTTGACGGTCGGCACGACGACGCAAATCGTGACCATCACCAGTGTGGCGCCGCAGATCAATACCACCTCGGCAGACATTGCCAATACGCTCAGCCAGTCGGCGATTGCCAACCTGCCGATTCAGCGGCCCCGCTGGTCCAACTTCGCCCTGCTGACGCCGGGCGTGGTGAATGACTCCAACGGGTTCGGCCTCCTGAGCTTCCGAGGCATCAGCACGCTCCTGAACAACAACACGATTGACGGAGCGGACAACAACCAAGCTTTCTTCTCGGAAGAGCGTGGCCGCACCCGCGTCAGCTATTCCAGCACCGAGATCGCGATCCAGGAGTTCCAGGTCAACACCTCGAACTACTCCGCGGAATATGGCCGCGCCGCTGGGGCCGTGGTGAATACCGTGACCAAGAGCGGCACCAACCAACTCCACGGGGAGCTCTTCTACAAGAATCGGGAGAATGGTTGGGCTTCGCGCAACCCCTTTGCCACCCTCACTGAACCCAACTCTTCGGGGGTCTATTCGCCTCTCCCACTCAAGCCTAAGGATTATTGGGACATGTGGGGCGCGGCAATCGGCGGGCCCATCGTCAAGGACAAACTCTTCTTCTTTGTCGCCTACGACGGGTTCTACCGTAACTTCCCCGGAAACGCCGTGGCCACCAGCCCCAGCGTCTTCCTGGCGACGCCCGTATCGGCAGCCACTCTCTCGGGTGCGGGGTACACATGCACCGCTTCCGGCAACACAAAACCTGGAAGCATCACCCCCATCCCCCCCAACACCACTGCCCTCGCCTCCAACAACAGCATATTCGGGGGGAACACCAACATCTATAACGCCACCGTGGGCGCCTGCGCGATTGCAGGAATTGTAGTTGAAGGTGCATCCAACTGGAGTACAACCTTGCCTTCGTATGGCACCGGGGTGACGGACTACAACAACGGTTTGGCCGGTTTGATCAGCTTGTTGGGTTCAAACGCCCGCACGGGCAGTCAGGACATTGTTTTCCCCAAACTCGACTGGCAGATTAACTCGAAGAATCGCGCTTCCTTTGAAGTCAACCGCATGCGCTGGGCCTCACCCTTTGGCGTGCAGACCCAGGTGACCAACAATTATAGCAACGGCGCGGGTTTCGGCAATGACTACGTTTCTGACACCTGGGGCGTGGGCAAAATCGATACGTTCTTTTCCCCCACGGTTTCGAACGAATTCCGCTATCAGATCGGGCGCGACTTCGAGTTCGAAACCACCCCGCCGCCCGATCCTTACGAGATCAATGAGATGGAAATCACCAGCGCCACCTCCACCACCTATCCTTCCTGGGTCAATTACAGCAATCCCCTGGGTCTTCCGACCTATGCCAAGATTACCAATTTTGTTTCTTTTGGGGCGGCGTACTACGATACGCGTTATGCGTATCCCAACGAGCTGCGCAACCAGTTCGCCGACACCATCACGTGGTCACATGGCAATCACACCTTCAAGTTTGGCGAGGACTTCAGCCACGTCAGCGACCTGATCAAGGATATCTACGAGCAGAACGGCTACTATAGCTACAGCAGCGTGTCGAAGTACCTCGAAGATCTGTATGCACCGGCGGCTTGCAGCGGCCATCCCTGCTACGCATATTATTCCAGCTTCACCCAGGGGTTCGGTACTTTGCAGTTCACCGTTCCCTCCGAAGATGTGGCGTTGTTCGTCCAGGACGACTGGAAGGTAATGCCCCGCTTGTCACTTTCTTTCGGCTTGCGGTGGGAATATGAGCACCTTCCCTCTCCGTTCTTCCCCAACCCTGCCGTTCCCGCCACCACGCAAGTGCCGAACTATAAGAAGGACTTTGGCCCGCGAGTTGGCTTTGCCTGGGACGTGTTCGGCGACGGCAAGACCGCCGTGCGCGGGGGCTTTGGCCTTTACAACGGGCGGCTCACCAATGGGCTCGCCTTCGGCGTCTTGACCCAGACCGGCCTCACGCAGAACGGCGTCCTCACCGGCCAGCCGAGCTATAGCTTCTCCCCCAGCTCCGGCAACCCTGGGGCCGGGCCCTATTTCCCCGAAATCCTGTCCGCGGCGCCCACCAGTACGGTTGTCCCGGCGATCATATACTACAGCCCGCATATGAAGCCCCCGCAGATTGACCAAGTGGACTTCGTGGTCGAGCGGAACCTGGGTTGGAACACCGTTTTGGCCTTGAACTATATGGGAAGCTTCGGACACTTCCTGCCCCAATTCACCGATGACAACATTGCGCTGGGAACGAACTCCTCCGGCGCCAGCTCGACCCTCACCTATTACGTGTCGTCCGGCGGGCCGTACCACAGCCCGACTTACACCACACCCTTCTACGCCTACCGGCCCAACTCCAATTTCACCAATATGATTGACATCTTTGGCACAAGCACCAATTACAATGGGCTGGTCATTCAGGTGAACCACCGCATGAGCAGCTCGATCCAGTTCAGCACCAGTTACACTTGGTCGCATGGGCTGGACTATGGTACTCCCGCCGCCACGAATTACACGGCGACCAGTGGCCCTGAGTTGCTTGAACCCAACAACATTGGGGCGGAATATGGCAACTCTAACTTTAACGTTCCCAGCCGCTTCATCGTCAGCATGATCGCCACTTCGCCCTGGCACGTAAAGGGTCCCCTGCGCTACCTCGCCGACGGTTGGGAGATCGCGCCCATCTTTACCGCTCAGGACGGCCTTCCCTTCTCAGAGTCTGTCAGCGGCAATGCCCCGGGCTCGCTGACCAGTGGCGGCGGAATAAACGGAGTGTACACGTACGGCTCTGAGCGCATTCTGTCGCGCAATTCGTTCACGCAACCCGCCCTCCAAGACTTTGATTTGCGCATCTCCAAGAGCTTCGCCATTAAGGAGAAGGTCCACTTGGAGTTGCTGGGCGAAGCGTTTAACCTCTTCAATCACTTCAACGCTCAGGGTGTAAATGGCACCGATTACTCCATCTCGACGAGTGGCACCATTACGGATACCACCGGCGCCCTGCAAACTTGCACGAGCACTACACCTTGCCTGAGCGCCAACACCGCGTTCGGTTCCGTGACCGCCGCCAACAGTGACTTCGCTTACTCGACGCGGCAAATCCAGATCGGACTGCGCCTGAAGTGGTAATGAACCTTCCCAAAACGTGGTAGGGGCGCATAGCGATGCGCCCCTACGAAATCTGACGCGGCGGCTTCGGCCGCCGCGTTTTTTTTGGTGTGCCGCCTATTGCAGGAGCACCCCTTGGGGTGCCCTGGGGCAGGGCAAGCCCAGCCCCTACAAGACGTGTTGGGTTGCGGCAGACATCCAGGCGGAGGTTACATGCCTCGGCTATGCTCCGGCGGCCTTGCCCGTGAATTGGGGCAGAAATTGCCCGGCGACAAACGTTTCAATGGAGGTGGAGGTGGTGTTCTGTGCCGAGCGAGGCTCAAGCGGCGCCATGTATCCGGAGTTCAGGGATTCTGACATTTCAAGGATGAGGTCAGCCATGTTGGAAGACATCCCTACCTGCACCAAGGCGGGTTTGATCTGCGCGGGCCCGAGCTGCATATAGCTGAGGCCGGGTTTGCCGATCGCTTTGCCGATGACCGACGCCACTTCCTGGTAAGTCAAGTCGCGCTGCCCAAGGAGTTCCCGCGCTTGTTTGCCGCTGAAATCAAGTTTCAGCAAAGTCTCGGCCGCCGTCGCGCCAATGTCCTGGGTGGCAATCATCGCCACTTTCAGGTCGCTGCGCAGCGGACCGCCCGTCACTCCAAAACTCTTGATGATCATTGCCTGAGGCAGGAGGTTTTCCATAAAGTAGCCCGCGCGAAGGTAGACAGCCTTCAGCGAGGCGACACCGTTCAGTTTGTGTTCCAGGTTATGCAAGCCCACCACCGGCCCGGTCTTGTCTGGCTTGTCGGCGCCAATGCTGCTGAGAACCGCGGCATACTCCACGCCGGCGTTTTGAACCGCCGCCACCAGGGCGTCGCTTACCCGCTCCTGGTCCTCACGCACGTTGGGGTGCGCCGGATTGGGTGGAATCATGAGATAAACCGCCTTCGCGCCGCTAAAGGCTTGGGTGAGCGCCGCCGCATCATTGGCGTTGGCAACGAATGCCTCAGCGCCCTTCTGAACAAGGCCTTCCAAGCGGCTGGCGTCGCGGCCAATCACTCGAACTTTCTCCCCATGAGCCAGCAGCTTCCCGGCAACTACTCTTCCTGTATTCCCACTCGCACCGATAATTGCGTACATGGTTACACCTCCATGTTTATCTTAGATGCCCGGGATCCGCGCAGGGTTCGGGGTTGTTCGCAGGAACATTTGAACCCTCCTGAGAAAACTGGGTATAATTCACGCAGGGGAATGGAAATCGTAACCAAGCTTACTTTCAAACAGTTCCGCCAGCTTCCCGAAGACGGCAAGCGGTATGATTTAGATAGGGAGTCCCCGGCATCTAGGCGCGGTCCTCATAGAAGCTTTCGCGCGTGAAACTTTCGGTCGGAAGATTCGGCAAACGCTCCGAACCTTCCGCCATTGAGGCCAGCATCGAACGGAAATCGCCGACGGTGAGATCGCAAGAGGCTGTAAACCGAGAAGCCATCGCCTCCTCCAGAATACGCGCTGCCGCCTTTTCCAAAGGCATGCCCTGGGCACGAGCCTGGGCAGCGAGTCGAGCTCCCAGTTCCGGGTCGAGTTCCACCTGGATAGTCATGGCTTCTTACCCCCGAGTAATACCTTGCCGTCCTGTAACGATACGGCTAACACAGGTATGACATGTCGTCTCGCCTGCTAGATTACCACAAAGGACGAAACAAAGTATTCTGCCAGGTTGCCGATTCCGATCGTACCACCGCCGGACCCAGAAACAATCTGCATTGACGGCGGCCTACACGTAGAAGTGCCCTTTGCCCACGCAGGATTGCAGCAGAAGAATCTGTCATCGGTGACTACCCGCGATAAACAGAGCGAAGTCCTTCGCTGGATGGTCGCCTAACTGGCCAATCGTAATGCCTGCGTGCATCTAACCCCAACAGAATGTGAATGTTGTCGGCGCTTCCAGAGGCTGGAGCAGTTAACGCGAAAATAACCGGCCAAACTCACCTACTCCAAGACGGTCCAAACCGTACCGCTTCCCGGCCAGACGTAGCCGCCATCACCGCTGGGGCCAGGTTCACCGCCGCCATGAGCGCCGCCGTGCGCAGAAATCCGTAAACGGGAATTAGCAGAACGCTCAGCGCCAGGGCCCCGGCGCAAGCTCCGGCCAGATCCAGGGCATAAAGCACACCGGGTGAGCGCCCGCTTTCCGGGGCGTCGCCAAAATAGGCGCGGCTGGCCAGCAGGAATTGGAAGCCACCCAACAAGCCCGCCACCAGCGCCAGAGCGGGGAACAGTAACTCGCTCGCGGCGCGTTGGCCGCCCGCGCTGCTCACGTGCCCAAGTTGAATAAACAGCCCATAAAGCAACAGCGGTGACGCCGCCAGGAGGATTTGCAGGCCCGCGAGCAGCCGCAAGTCCCGCCGCAAAGAACCACGGCCCCGGCTGGACGCCGAGCGCAGCTCCCACCAAGCGCCCAGCGCCACGCCTACCATGAACAGCGCCACCAGAAGGGTAAGCTCGTGGTAAACGTAACCGTAGAGCGCCTGAAAACCTAACAAGAGGAGGATTTCCAAACCTAATTCCGTGAATCCCACCACCGCCACGGCGAAGGCCGCTGACCGCCTCGCGCGCGCCTGCGGCTTACCGCCCCGGCCCGCCGGCCACATCCACAGCAGCGGGACCAGCGCCGCGAGCGCCAGCATGGTGGCCACGAAGACGCGCTTGAAACTTATGCTCGCGAGCGCCTCAATCCAGTGCGCGGAAGTTTGGTGGAAGGGTGCGCTCCACAACACCATGTCAAAGTAATAAGCCACCGGCGCAAAGTCGCGATTGACCGGCGTCGAGGGCAAGGGCTCGATTTGGAGCTGCAAATCCTGCATGCGGTCCGGCGACATGCGAAACGGCAGAAAATACTCCCGCACATATTGGGTGTGCAACCGGCGCGCCCGCAACCGCCGCAGGAGTTCCTGGGGATCGGTGGTCAGCGTTCCCGGTTTTGCCGCAGCGAAGAAATGGACGGTGTCGCCGGGAATCGCCGTGACCTCCGGAAACACTTGACGCAGAGTGCGCTCCAGGCAACGGAGGAAATCGGCTAACTCCTGGCTGATGTAGTTTTCCGAGGACGTCACCTGAAAGGACAAAATGCCGCCCGGCCGGAGCTTGGCGGCGGCTTCGCGATAGAACTCTTCCGTGTAAAAGCGATTGAGTTGCGCCGTGTGCGGGTCGGGCAAATTGACGATGATGACGTCGAAAATGTCCGAAGTGCTCTTCAGGAACCGCCGCCCATCCATAGCATGGATGCGCACACGCGGGTCTTGTCGAACCGTGTCCCACTCTTCGGGGAAATATCGCGCCGCGATGTCAAAAATCATTGGGTCAAGTTCGACGTAATCAAGGCGCTCCAGGCTGGGATGTTTCAGGGCCTCCGCCACGCTGCCATTCACGCCACCACCGATCAGCAGCAAGCGGCGAGGATCAGGATGTTCGAGCAGGGCAAAATGCACGGCTTCTTCCGCCGCCGCAGGGTCCGGCACGGTCATCACGATCAAGCCGTTCTCAAAAAGGCTCCGGCTCGCGCCCGTCTGCACAACGGCCAAACTGCCGTATACAGAATTCTGCGTCGCCACCAGGTGAAAGCCACGCCACAACCGGGCAAGGGAAAGGGGCTGGAGTTCGTAACCACTGATGAGGACAAGAGCAGCCATCACTCCAAAGCATGCGGCCAGAGCCCGGCGCCCGGCGCCGATGGGGGCAAGAAGCGCCCAAGCCGCAAGGAGATTCAGCACACCCAGAAGCGCCGTGATCTCAAACGGGTTCGCGAGGCGTACCAGCGCCAAGCCGGCAAGCAAGCCGCCCACTCCTGAGCCTGCCGCTTCGAGCAGGTACACTGCGCCCGTGGCGGTGGCGGTGGAGGCGCCAGCCATAGCCGCGAACAACCGGCTGCCCGCCGCAAACAGCCCTCCGGAGATCACGCAGAAAACGCTGAGCGTCGCGAAGGAGGCGAGAAACATCGGCACAGGCCCCAGGATTTCTCCGGGGATCGATTGGCAAAAGCCTTTGCTGGCTCGCGCGGCCAGCAAGGTCAGCGGCAGAGCGAAAGCCAGCAGCGCCTCAAGCCCCGCTACGAGTTTTCGCGGATGGCTGGCGCCCAGCGCCCATCGGCCGAGCAGACTTGCGCCCAGCGCCGTCCACAGCAGCCAGTTGGCCAGCATCACGCCCAGCGCGAGTTCGTTGCCATAGAAGACCACCAGTAACTCGCGCATCAGCACAACTTGGGCGATGACCGCGGTGAAGCCGATGAGCGACAAAATAACCCGCAGCGTCCAGGTGGCTTTCGACGCTTGGCCGCACGTGCTTTGGAAGTCCATTTGCTCACTCATCTTAATGGAACAGAAGGCAATACGGTTGCCAATTCGTCGAAATCCTTGGAGGCTTGGTAACCAGATTTCGAGGCCGGTACCCCGAACATTGTGGATACCCCGAACATGCCCGAAAATCCGGGACCTTCCTCAGCGCCCCGGCGCGAGATGCTCATAAAACTCCTGCGCTTAGGAGGCCTGAGCGCTGCAGCGGCGGCTGCGGCGGTGTGGCTAAACAGCCACAGTCGCCGCCCGGAGGATGAAGCTCCGCTGACGCTCGCCCGCAGCTTCACGGTGCCGGCCGACGCCGGCTACCCGGAGATGGTGGTGGCGCAGGGAGACGACCCGCGGGCCCTGGTCCGGAAGGCTCTTGAGGGGCTGGGCGGCATCCGGCGCTTCATCGCGCGTGGCGACGTGGTGGTGATTAAGCCCAACATTGCGTGGGATCGCACTCCCGAGCAAGCCGCCAACACCAATCCCCTGGCCGTAGCGGAAATGGTGCGGCAGTGCCTGGAAGCGGGCGCCAAGAAGGTGATCGTCACCGACGTAAGTTGCAATGAACCCCACCGCTGCTTCCAGCGCAGCGGCATTGCCCGCGCCGCCAGCGACGAGGGCGCGGAAATCGTGCTGCCGGAGGAGCGCCTGTTCCATCAGGTCAACCTGCGCGGCGACGTTCTGGGCGAATGGCCCGTGCTCGAACCCTTTATCGCCGCTGACAAGATGATCAATTTCCCGGTGGCCAAGTCTCACAGCTTGACGGGCGTCACGCTGGGAATGAAGAACTGGTATGGCATTCTGGGCGGCGCGCGTAACCGCCTTCACCAGCGCATCCACGAAAGCCTGGCCGACCTCGCCGACGTCATGCGTCCGACCCTGACCCTGATGGACGCCTACCGCGTGCTCATCCGCAACGGTCCCACGGGCGGCAGCCTCGCCGACGTGCTTTTGAAGAAGACGATTGTGGCCGGAACCGATCCTGTCGCCCTCGATGCCTATGTCGCCAAGGCCTATTGGGACCTTGATGCCAGCCAGTTGCGCTATTTGCAGCTAGCCCAGGAGCGTGGATTGGGAAAAATGGATTTTGCCAAGGTCCGGACCGAAGTGATCAGGGTGTAAGTCAATTGATCCACTCCCCATCATCCTCTTCGTCGTCTGGCCCGCTTGACATGGCTTGAGCCATGGCGATAGCCTCGTCCGCTGCATCGGCGATGTCTTCGTCGCGAGAGTCGGTCAAGTCATAGAGGATTTCCCCTGCCTCCGCCGGACGGATGTTGCCCACGGCCTCGATGGCAGCCAGCAGCAAGGGCTTGGGGGTTGATCGGTCCCTGACGAGGGCGACGACATGCGGCCAGGCAGCATCCATCTCCCAGCCGCCCGCTGCGTTGACTGCCTCATAGCGAATCTTCGGGTCGGCGCTTTCGAGTGCCTCCAGTATCTGATCACCAAAACCGCGAACCCAGCGCATCGCAAACACCGCCGTCAGCATCCAGTCCCGGTCTCCGCTGGTATACGCAGCGCTGATGGCGCCGATGTGCCATTCCTGGGGGGCGCGCACTGCCGCCTCCAGAATGTGCCGCCGTACTTCCTTGGGATTGCTCTCATCGAGGTAAAGCTTGTGGAGCAAATCCTGAATGTTACGGAACGTGTGCAGGGCGATGGGGACACTCTCGGGATCATCAAATTCATCGTTGTCAACAAGTTCTGTGTCGGCCTGTTCGAGCACCGGCCCCAGCCCAATTGCCGCTGTGGCGCGCAGTTCTTCAGATTCGTCACCATTGCCTACGATCGCGAGCAAGGCGCCGGCCAGATCGTCATTCATCACGACAAGGTCGCCTGCCAGCTCGGCGGCGATCAGCCGGTCGGACTCATTGGCCTGCTTATCAACCAAAGTCTCAAGAAATAACTCCCCGGCATCACTTGGCCACTCCCACGGAGGTGTATTGAGCAAGGTATTAAGGTCCATAGGGTCCCCCCGGCCTTTCGTTCCATCGCGCGCTATGCGCTTCATGTAAAGCGCAGGCCGCGAACCTCAACTGCGGAGCAGGCATAGCGCGGACCTGCTCCGAAAATTTCGTTCACGCGGCGACGCCGGTTTGGAGGGTAACCTTATGGCCGAGTGCTTCGAGACGCTTGACGTAGTAGCGGGTGAGGCGTTCGGTTTGCAGCGTGT
>Ga0181539_1002229_pt1 | contig 19743 bp, 20 predicted proteins | sample PEATcosm2014_Bin_46_FD_119767 | JGI IMG/M metagenome (GOLD analysis project Ga0181539, IMG submission 119767) | Peatland microbial communities from MTU Mesocosm Facility, Houghton, MI, USA - PEATcosm2014_Bin23_60_metaG | ecosystem: Environmental > Terrestrial > Soil > Wetlands > Peat | place... | reverse complement strand
GTACAGCAGGAGGACATCATCAAGGAAGTCAAGCGTCACTCCTACTACCTGAAGCCCGGTGAAAAGAAACGCGTAAAGGCGGCTTTGGCGCGCAAGCGGAATCGCAAGAAGGCTCGTAAAGAGCAGGATTAGCATTAAAACTGTCGTGACAGTTGCCGCTCCGGCAACCCCTTGCATTGAGATGCGGGCGGGAAACCAGAGATCGCAGGTAAGGCCAGAGCGGCATGTCGCGTTAGCAGAATTGAACTCCAACTTTATGCACGCAGGTTGCTTGGAGGTTGTATACAGGTCTTTCCGGCTTGCCGGGTAGACAATCCATTTGCCGCTGTACTTGTTGCGGCCCGGGCCCTGGTTGTCATCACAGCACGAAGCAGGGAAACGGGACCGGCAAGCTGATTCTGTTCATGGCCGATTTCAACCAATTCCCTCCTTTGGGGAAGCCGGCCATGGAATTTACCGACAGAGTTTTAACGTGCAGCGACTGCGGCGCCGAGTTTATCTTTACCGCCGGCGAGCAGCTATTCTTCCACGACAAGCAATTTAAGAACGAGCCCAGGCACTGCAAGCAGTGCAAGGCGAAGCGCGTCCGCGGGGGAGTCAAGGTGCGTCCGGAGACCCGGACCAACTGCTCGCAGTGCGGCACGGAGACGACGGTTCCTTTCAAGCCCACGCAGGGCAGGCCGGTGTTTTGCCGCGCCTGCTTTCAGCAGCAGAAGCAGCAACCGGCGCCTGAATCCAGTACGGAGAAGGATTCTATACCAATGCCGAGCTAAACAGCAGGTCTCCCTTAAAACCGGAGGGGAACCCAGCCACACGGATCAGCGTGGCCAGTTGCGCCCAATGGCGCTGGCTATGGAAGAGCGCGAAGGCCGTAAGCTTCCGCCGTGAGACTGTCAGTCCCTCTGGCGGAAGCCAAGGTGTTTTCAGCGTCTGGGTCTCATCCCAGTTTTGCGCAGGGTCGTCCAGCATCGCTCGGTAGATCTGGACAGCCTTGAGATGCAGTTCGAATAGTTTATCCAGCGAGCCGGTTGGGACTTCCTTCCTGTCCATCACAGGCCCACCGGAAATGCGCTGGCCCCAGACCAACTCAACTCCCCAGATATGACAGACAAACTCCTTTACGTTGGTGATTCCGCTAATGTCGCAGGGCAGCTCGAGTAGTGCCGGGTTGGCGTCGAAATAGGTTTTCCAAAAGTTGGAAGACTCATGATTCCAAGCCAGGAGTTCTTCAAGCGTGATTGCAGGTGTCATGGTTATCTCCTCAGGACGCAATCGCCGACATAGTTGCATCCCAACTCTTTCTTGTTTACCAACCCCATAATGCTATCTGAGCAAACCGGAAGTGGGAAGGTCAACCCGAAAAACGGAAGCAAGAGAGCCGCGGCTCACCTATACTGATGCGTGGTGATCCGGCACTTTCGTGCCGGTCAGCCGGAGGGCCGTGTCTTGGTTCAGACCCGCATCAAACCCTACTTTCAGGAAGTTGCCGAGAAGACGCGGCGCCGCGAGCAGCAGCGCGTTTTCCGGCGCAACCAGGTTTTTGGGCTGGTACTGGTGGCCGCGGCGATCCTCCTCTTCTGGCTGCTGAGGACCAATCCCAAGTGGATCTTTCCACCGGGATGGTGGCGGCCATGACTCCTTCGCGGAGGGCGAACGGCGGCTTCGCCGCGGCGGACCCGCTCGCAGTTCTGCTGCTCGGTCCCACGGGCAGCGGCAAGACTGCGCTTTCAATCCAATTAGGCGAACGCTTCGGCGGCGAGATTGTCAGTTGCGACTCGGTGGCCGTCTATCGCGGCATGGACCTGGGCACGGCAAAACCCACTGCGGAAGAGCGAAAACGGCTGCCTCATCACCTTATTGACGTGGCTGATCCGGACCAGCCCTTCACTGCGGGCGAGTACAGCCGGCAAGCGCGGGTGGCTTTGCGCGAGATTGCGGCGCGCGGACATCTGCCCATCGTGATCGGAGGAACAGGCCTCTACCTGCGCGCGCTCACCGAGGGGCTCTTTGCCGGGCCGGAGCGTCATGAGGAGTTGCGTGCCCGGCTGCAACAGAGCCGCAAGCGGCACGGTGAAGCCTGGCTGCACCGGCTCCTCCGCCATCTCGACCCAGCCTCTGCCGCGCGCATTCACGCCAACGACGCGGCCAAACTGATTCGCGCCATCGAGATCTGCCTGGAGATGCGCAAGCCATTTTCCAGGACACTGGAGAATCAGGAAAAAGCCCGAGACCCGCTCACAGGCTTCCGCCTCTTGCGCATCGGCCTCAACCCGCCGCGACCGGCGCTCTACCAGCGGCTCAACCGGCGCGCCGCAGAAATCTTCGCAGCCGGCATCGTCGAAGAGACCCGCGGCCTCCTCGACCGCTACGGGCCTGTAAAGGCGCTTGACTCGCTCGGCTACCGCCAGGCACTACGCGTGCTACGAGAGTCTTGGCCTGTCGAAGAAGCGGTAGAGGCCGCCCAGCAGGGCCATCGCAACTACGCCAAGCGGCAGTTGACCTGGTTCCGCCGCGAACCGGGTGTGCACTGGATTGCGGGCTTCGGCGATGATCCGGAGGTGCTGCGCGTGGCAGCCGAACTGGTGCAGAAAAACTTGTGAGATTCGTTTTGCACGTGTGCTCCGCAACAGTGCAGAAGCGAAGTGGGCCGCTTGCGCATCCATTAAACTAGACGGTGGAGTGCGGCGTTTGCGGCTCCTGAGCAGCGCCTCGGATTGGAGTTCCTTTTGGCTGAGACAAAGGTAGAGACGATCTACGATGTGGCGATCATTGGAGGCGGGCCGGCCGGTTACACGTCGGCTATTCGCGCGGCGGAGTATGGGCTGAAGGTGGCGCTGATTGAAAAGACCGGCGCGCTGGGCGGAACCTGCCTGCACGTGGGCTGCATCCCCACCAAGGCTCTGCTCTTCAACGCCGAGATCTGGGACCACCTGAAGCACGCTGCCGAGTTTGGCATTGATGGCATTGGCGCGCCTACGCTCAACTGGGCTGCGGTGCTCCAGCGCAAAAACTCGATCATCGCCAAGCATGTCAAGGGCCTGGACTTCTTGATGAAGAAGCACAAGATAGCGCGCATCGAGGGCCACGGCCGCCTGTCCGGCCCCGCGAGCGTCGGCGTGCACATCATCGAAGTTACATCCGCGAGCGGTGAAATCAGCCCGGTCAAAGCGAAGAACGTCGTCCTGGCCACCGGCTCCGAGGCCAAGATGCTGCCCGGGCTCAAGGCCGGCGACCGCATCCTCACCAACATCGAAATCCTGGCCATGGAGCAGGTTCCCAAGTCGTTGATTGTCATTGGCGCGGGCGCGGTGGGCATGGAGTTTGCCTCGCTCTTCCGCACCTTCGGCGCAGAGGTGACGATTCTCGAGTTTCTGCCGCGCGTGGTTCCAGTGGAGGACGAGGAAATTTCCAAGGAGATCACGCGCCTCTTCAAGAAGCGCGGCATCGACGTGAACACCGGCGCCCGAGTCGAGAAGGTCGAACGAACCGCGACAGGCGTTCGGGTCACCTTCATAGACGTGAATGGCGCAATGCAGGTGAAGGAAGCCGAAAAGGTTCTGGTGGCCGTTGGCCGCGCCGGGAGAACCGGCGATCTTGGCCTGGAAAAGACGCGCATCGTACTCGACCGCGGACTAATCCAGGTCAACGAAGCCCAGGAGACCGCCGAGCCGGGCGTCTTTGCTATCGGAGACATTGTGGCCGGGCTGCCGCAACTGGCCCACGTGGGCGCGATGAGCGGCATGATCGCCGCGGCCAAAATTGCTGGCCGCCCCTTCCGCCCGGTGCGCCGCGACCGCATCCCCGGATGCACCTACACTGAGCCGCAGATCGGGTCGGTGGGCCTGACCGAGGCGCAGGCCAAGGAAAAGGGCCATGAGGTGAAGGTGGGCAAGTTTCCCTTTGCAGGCAACTCCAAGGCCACCATCCTGGGCAGCCATGACGGCTTCGTTAAGGTGGTCGCCGACGCCAGGTATGGCGAAATTCTGGGCGTGCACATTCTCGGCCCCCAGGCCACGGAGCTGATCGCCGAGGCCGTCGCCGTGCTGGAGCTGGAAGGCACGGTGGAGGAGCTGATGTTCACCGTCCACGCGCATCCCACTCTGGCCGAGTCCATGCTGGACGCCTACGGAGCCGTCGAGGGAATGGCGATCAACGCGTGATATGTTTCGGCCTCCAGAAACCACACCATTCCTGATCGACAAATTGGCTTGTTCATCATCTTCAGGGGACGAAAGCATCGCTCGGCAGCCGATGATGAAAAAGGAGAATCCGGATGAATCCAAAGGTTGATGTTTTTATGCGGAAAGCAAAAAAGTGGCGGAAAGAATCGGAGAAATTAAGAATGATCCTTCTTAACTGCCCGCTGACCGAAGAATTGAAGTGGGGGCAGCCTTGTTACACGTTTCAGGGGAAAAACATCGTTTTGATCGGCGCATTTAAAGAATATTGTTCGCTTTTGTTTTTCAAAGGCGCTTTGCTAAAAGATGCCCATGGCATCCTGGTTGCACCGGGGAAGCTGCAGGCGGGGCGCCAGATCCGGTTCACCAGTCTGCAAGAAATCATTGCGATGGAACCCATCTTAAAAGCCTATATTTATGAAGCCATTGAAGTGGAAAAGGCCGGATTGAAAGTGAAATTAAAAAAGCATTCTGAATACGTCATTCCGGAGGAACTTCAAAAGAAACTGGATGAAATCCCTGCCTTGAAATCTGCTTTTGAGGCACTGACGCCGGGACGGCAGAGAGGCTACATGTTTCATATTTCTGCGCCCAAACAAGCCAAAACGCGGGAGTCAAGGGTTGAAAAATGCATGAAGCTCATTCTCAAGGGCAAGGGATTAAACGATTAGAGAAATTGACCCGCCGGAAACTTCGCTATTTCTAGTGGACAATTTCACAAAAACTCCATACACTGTAAATACAGTTAGCGCGGGTTAAGTTTTGGTAAGGAAGACTCATGCGCGAACAAACACTGGTTTTCGACTGGGATGAGGCTAACCGGAGCCATTTGGCACGGCACAACGTGACTCCGCAAGAGGCCGAGGAAGTTGTTCTTGGAGACCCTCTCGACATCGAACTGCAAACTGCGGAGGGTAGCAGCGGAGAAGAGCGGATATTACACGTCGGGGAAACGCGCAAAGGACGGATTTTGGAGCTTGTGTCAACGTGGCGCGACGGAAAAGCTCGAATCCTCTCCGCGTGGGATGCCCCTCGGCAATCCAAGCTGGACTACCTGGCCGAGATGAGGCGGCGTTATGGAAGCATTGACGATTCCGAAGTTTGAGAACGAAAACGACGAAGCCAATTGGCTCTACGAGAACCGTGAGAGGTTGTCGGCAGTGTTTCATGAGGCAGTGCAGGAAGGGCGTGTCCGTCAAGGCACACTGAAGCAGCGCGGGGTCACGCCTCCAACCACGATTCGACTGGCTCCGGAGGACATCTCCCGCGCGCGGACACTGGCCGAGCGCCGTGGTCTACGCTACCAGACTTATCTCAAGATGCTGATTCACGAGGGGCTGGAGCGAGAGGAGCGTTTGGCGAGTTAATCTACATCCGTTGAAGCGTTCTGTGATGTTTTGTCCACAACTTCTGGCCTACGTGGTTTCTTGAACCAATCGGTCAAGGTTTCCCGCCACGACTTGTGAGGCTCCAGTTCTAAATCCTCCGCAACAAACCGGCGGATTTCGCGCCACAAAGAGCTCCACTCAATTTGAATCTGCCTCGTAGCTTCCCATGGTTCCAGTATCCCATGTTGATGAGCAAGGGATACATTTGATCTGTGGGCTTCTATATATTTCTTAGCTTTCTCATTATTCATCTGAATTTTGTCCATCACGCGGTAAATTTTCTTGGCCTTCGCCTCGGATATAAATACACAGTGCAGGGCAGCCTGCGTCATGTTCCGTAAGTGTTGAGTAAATGAAGGGTCAAGCACAGCACTGATCAATTCATCTCTAGTTGCAACGGTGGGCAGGAACAACTCTATAGCTGACGTTAACGTGAGGAGTTCTTTCCATTCGGTCTTGATGTTTTCGAGAATCCAACGCTCATGTTCCTTCTTACTCGTGGCGCGAAAAGACCAAAGCGCAATCCCGACACCGCCAGCCACAGGAATCACGCTAACAATGAGCTGAGGCAGAAATTGAAGCAAGACATTCCACCACGAGCCTGGCGCAGCCTGTATGCACTGCACTATGCACTGCGGTGGGGTTGCCTGGACCACTAAAAAAGCGGCCATCGGGGCAGTATGATCTATCATCATTTGCGACTCCAGAACTCACATCACCACTGATAAGACGTAGGCTGTGATGAAAATCTACTTATCGCCTTCATCTTGTTGATCAGGTTCAACTTCTTGTGTTCTATCGAGCATCCGATGTCTAACAATATGCGGCCATACCCACACAACCATAGCTGCTCCAAGTATGGGTATGGCGATGCTTTGAGCCTGACCGGCATCGGACATGAAAACCTGAATCAAAACCCTAATCAATATGGCTGATAAGACGTAGAGTAGAACAGGTTGCCATCCATACCGTCTTGCTGCAAAAACAACGGCAGCAATACAGCCGCCTAGAAATAAGAGCGGGATAGCGATCCAGATTGCGATATCCATTCCATGCGCCTCGGCGACTTCATTGTACGAGCGTTTGACGCCGGATACAAGCCTACCGTCGTCGAACATTTAGAATATAAAGGATATGAGCACACTGAAAGCCACTCGCGGAACCCGCGACCTGTTGCCGCCGGAGACCGCCCTTTGGAACCGCATCGAGGCCACCGCGCGGGATGTTTTCACCCGCTACAACTTCGGCGAGATTCGCACACCTGTCTTCGAGGACACCTCGCTCTTTGCCCGCGGCGTGGGCGAGGAGACAGACATCGTCTCGAAAGAAATGTTTACCTGGGCTGATGGCGAGCGTTTCGACGAGAAGAAGATTATCGCCGAATGGTTGGCCCGATACGCCCCTGACGATCCGACGCATGTACAGGCCGGACGGGTTCATTTCGAAAAATTCTCGCCAATCCTTGCGAAATTGAACGCTATAGGCATTCAACTGCAGGTGACCCGCGGTGTCTTTCTGCCAAACCAACAGCTACCAGGCAGCGTTCCTGAGCTTGTTTGTTTTCGGCAGGCTATTTCATCTGACGCGATTGCTACGCTATTGAAGGGGAGGGAGTTGGCAAAATCTGATCCGGACAGTGACATGAGACAGTTCAATGTCGGATTGCGTCTCGTAGTCCCCATGAACGTTCCGTCAAACCCCTGGGTTGAGCGAGGCGACATCACCATCGAGCCGCTTGAGGGACAATTCTTTGCGACTTCACAGTTTTTAACCCTGCGCCCGGAGAACACCGCCGGGGTGGTGCGCGCGGCCATCGAGCACAATCTCTTCGAGAGCGGGCAGTTGCAGAAGCTCTACTACATCGGCCCGCAGTTTCGCCGCGAGCGTCCGCAGAAGGGCCGCTACCGGCAGTTTTCGCAGATCGGCGCAGAGGTCATCGGGCCGCCTTCCTCCGGCAGCGAATCGCCGCTGCGCGACGCCGAAATCCTCGAAATGCTGGCCACGCTGCTCGACGAGCTGGGCATCACCGGCTGGACGCTGGAGCTGAATTCCGTCGGCTCGGCCGCCGACCGCGAACGTTACAATCAGGCGCTTCGTGCCTCGTTGGTTCCAGTGGTGGGGAAAATGTGTGCGGACTGCCAGCGCCGCGCCGTTACCAATCCGTTGCGCGTATTGGACTGTAAGGTTCCCGCCGACCAGCCCATCATCGACAAGCTGCCGGTAATTGCAGACTCGCTGGACGAAGCCTCCCGCGCCCACTTTGCCGCCGTTACCGCGGCGCTCGACGCGGCTGGCGTTCCCTACACGCTCAACCATCGCCTGGTTCGCGGCCTGGACTACTATACGCGGACGACCTTCGAGTTCACCCACGGAGGACTCGGCGCGCAGAACGCCCTGCTCGGCGGTGGGCGATACGACGGTCTGAGCGAGATGCTGGGCGGGCCGCGCGCGCCGGGCATCGGCTTTGCGATGGGCGAGGACCGGCTAGTCTTAACCTTGCTCACAGCTCTCAACCAAAGCTCCGCCCCACCGCAGGTGGCGCAGGTGGACGCCTTCATCGCCCCGCTGGGTGATAAAGAAAAAGCAGATGAATTAATCAAATTGAATGCCGCCGCCCTGGTTTTGGCTCGCGAATTGCGCCACCAGGGGCTATGGATTGAGCTGGGCGAGGGCAGTTTCAGATTGAAAAAATCCTTTGAAGCAGCCGACAAAATTGCCCGCCACATCATCATTCTTGGCGAAGATGAGCTGAAATCCGGTATTCTTACGGTGAAGAACTTCTCCACAGGCATACAGACCAAGGTTCCCCGCGCGGAGCTGGCCGTCTTTCTATCCACACCCGCAAGCGAATAGAGGGCACAGGTATTGCTGGACTTTTTAGGAAATCTCGAACGGACGCATTATTGCGGCGAACTGCGCTCGGCCCACGCCGGGCAAATTGTGGTTTTAATGGGCTGGGTGAACCGCCGCCGCGATCACGGCAACCTGATCTTCCTTGACCTGCGCGACCGCACCGGCATCAGCCAGATCGTGCTGGACAAGGAGCTGATTCCCGACGGCCACGCCAAGGGTGAGCATGTCCGCCCGGAGTACGTCGTCGCCGCCGTGGGCAAGGTGCGCCTGCGCGATAAAGACTCCATCAACCCCAAGATGGAGACAGGCGAGATTGAGATCGAGGCCACTCAGCTCCTCGTCCTGAACGATACCCGCCTGGCGCCGTTTTCCCCCTCTGAAGAAGCCATCCAGAACGAAGAGGTTCGCCTCAAGTACCGCTACGTTGATTTGCGCCGACAGGAGATGCAGCGCAACTTTCGACTCAGACACGATATCACGCTGGCCATCCGCGACAACCTCAGCCAGCAGGGCTTTCTGGAGATTGAGACGCCCATCCTCACCAAATCCACCCCCGAGGGGGCGCGCGATTTTCTGGTGCCCAGCCGCGTGCATCCCGGCGAGTTTTACGCGCTTCCGCAATCGCCCCAGATCTTCAAACAGATTCTCATGATCTCCGGCTTCGACAAGTACTTCCAGATCGCCCGCTGCTTCCGCGACGAAGATTTACGCGCCGACCGCCAGTTGGAATTCACACAAGTCGATCTGGAGATGAGCTTCCCGCGCAAGGAGATGGTCTTTGGCGTGGTCGAGAAGTTCATGGCGGCGGCCTTTGCCGCGGCCGGCGTTACGCTGCCCACGCCCTTCCCCATCATGACCTACGACGATTCGATGCGGCGCTTCGGCACAGACAAGCCGGACCTGCGCCTGCCCGGACTAACCGACGTGCGCCCGGCCTTCACTAACGAGGCTCTGGCCACGCTGCAAATCGATCCCGCGCTGCCGGTAGTCGCGTTGCGCATTCCCAGCGTGGGCGAGCTGAGCCGCAAGGAACGCGAGGACAACCATCCGCTCTTCGATTTGAAGAAGGGCGCAAAATTTATTGACGATTTCAAGCGGCTGGCCAAGAGTTTTCCAGAAGCCGCCATCAAAGTGCGCGAACTGGCAGGAGCAGCCGAGTCCGACTTCGTCATCATCGTCGCCGGCGACCCGGCTCACCCGGTCAAGGCCAGCGACACCAAGTTTGCCGGGCGGCTCTCGGAGCGCGAGATCAATGTCTACTCCGCCGCCGGCAACTTCCGCACCGAACTGGCCAAAAAGTACGCCGACCGGCACGGAGCTTTTGCCACTACCGATGAGGCAGTCAAAGAGGCTGCCGCGCGCAGTAGCGGAGGTAAGTGCGTCGATGGAGCGGCGGCCTTCCATCCCATCTGGATTACCGACTTTCCCATGTTCGAGTACGACATGGCAACTGCGAAGTGGGTGCCGGCGCACCATCCGTTTACCGCACCGTATGAGTCCGACATGAAGAACCTGGTCACCGATCCGGCCAGTGTGCGGGCGAATTGTTATGACCTGGCAATGAACGGCATGGAACTCGGCTCGGGCTCCATCCGCATACACCGCAAAGACGTGCAGCAGCAGATCTTTCATTCGCTGGGCATCACCGATGACGAGGCCCGCGCGCGCTTCGGATTTTTCCTCGACGCTCTGGAGTACGGCACGCCGCCCCACGGCGGCATCGCGCTCGGCCTGGACCGCATCGTGATGCTGCTGGCCGGCGCTCCCAGCCTGCGTGAGGTCATCGCCTTCCCCAAGACAGCCAAGGCGGTTGACCTGATGGTGGACGCGCCCACCACGGCCACCGAGCAGCAGTTGAAGGAACTGCACATCCGGGTAGCCCGCAAGAGTTAGCGCGATTCCAGAATTTCCGTGCACGGAATCGGCACGGATCGTGGCCTTTTCCTGTCTGCACGGAAAGCGCGCCGGATTTGCAGTAAATTACCTTCCGCCGGTGCAAAATCAATGCATGAACAATGACCACAGCCGCGAAGTTTTTCCAGAACCCATTTCATAAACATTTCCGGCATAGTTTTCTGTGAAACTGGAGAGGCTCAAGACACCTCCACAGTCGATTATGGCAGGCCATTGGCAACTGACAGATGAACATTGGGAATTGGTAGAATCAGTGCTGCGTCTTATGCGGCGTGAGGATAATCGTGGTTGTCCCGGCAGACAGTGCTTGAGCATCAAAGGGTTCGTTGATTGCCACTCTTTCGCGCAGAACGCGAAAGGATGGGGCACCCGAACATTTATGATTTACCGCATCGGGAAAGCTTTCAACGAAGGGGGATTTTATGAAGATCATTGATCGTGTCTTTGCATGGATTCTTGTTCTCGGCGGATTGCTGCATGGGTGGGGATCGTTTCATATGTACAGGAATGAACCCATGACCATGCTGTGGTCGATCTGCGCCACGCTGCTGACGCTGCTGATTGCGGCTGTGAACCTGCTGCGCGTGGAGCGGCCCGGGGACCGGGCGCTGGCGTTGATTAGTTTTGCCGGAAGCCTGTCATGGGCGGTTGCAGCCTTCGCAGCGGGCGTGCTGATTCACAATATCTTTGACCCGCGGCCGATGATGCACTGGGTGACCGCGCTTGCGCTGGCAGGATTCAGCCTGAAGGCGGCGCTCAAGCGGGGCAATGTGAAGGTGTGAGACGTAGCAGAGCTGGCCTTGGTGGAAACAATCAGTATCAACGCGCGTTTGTAAGGCCTGGCGTCGAATAAATTCCACATCTCAGAAGCGAAATATGGATAACCCGCACCCGCTGATCTGAGTCAAGTTTGATCTTGACCCCTTGGGGGTCACGACATTATGCTCTGGAGTATTCTCAGGCTATTTCCATAGCCAGAATCGAAGGAAGGGAAAGTCATGAATTCTCGCAATTTGCTAAGTTTCGTTACGCTTGTCGCAGCAGTAATCATAGTTTTTACATTTTGGAACAATCCCCGCCCCGTGCGAGGAGCAGTTCAAAATGTAGTGGTTCTTTGCAGCTCTTGTGCATTACCTGAAGATGCTTATCACGCAGGCATGTATCTCATGGACTCCAATTCAGGGGATGTATGGGTCTATACACCTCTTGCGCTAAAGGGCGGCGAGAAGCCGATCCACTTAGGAAAGCTGATCCTTGGACAGTCCGTAATCCCTGCCAGTCACTGACCAAGTGTGCGAAATCTGGACCTAACAATTCGCCGCTAGGTCCATGCTTGGATTCTATGAAGTGCCGGTTGCCTCAGATTTCGTCCTCCACGACGGAGAGACCTGAGAATTTTCAGCCCCCTACTCCAAATAGGATGCGACGACGCAGGCTCGACTATGGCTGCGGTCTCGGCACTCAAGATGCACGACCCGACGATACGGCGCGACGAATACTCCCACAATTCAGAAGCGAGATGCGGGGCACCCGGCTGTCAGATTGCTACCAAATCGGCTCTATCTTCTCCTCGTAGGCCGCGTACTGCTTGCCGTCCCAACGAAGCAGGACTTTAGACGCCTGAAAGGCAGCAGCATTCAATAATTCGATTTCCCGGTATTCCTTCCAGACTGTCTTCTTCACGTTCAAATTACGCGCGACAGCCCTCAGGACCTGTTCGTAACCGCGAGGCGTGGCGCTGAAGAGCCAAAATGTCGTGACATTGGCTCCCCTGAGCGGCCCCTCCGCTACGACAACAAGATCAACCTTGTCCTGACTGCTCAAATGAATTGCGGAGGCCGAGAACCAGTCTTGCGGGAGCTTGCTTGCCGGCAGTTTCGCGTATCCAAGCACGCGGCTAACCAATTCGTCCTTGCTCAGGATGGCCAGCACGTCCTCGGGAATGTCAACCGGCTTTTTGACGCGCTCATCTTCGGCGCTGAATTGCAATTGCTCGTGACGAACTTGCGGATTGTCCTGAGCGAGGCCTTGTCCGCATACCGGGAGAACAACCAGAAGAAAAATCACTGACGACCTAATCTTCATCGATTCCATCCTTTCGAGTTCTACTCCAACGACATTTGCATTGCCTACCAGCTCACAACCATAACGGCAAATGGTTCGAGTTTGATCTTGCCACTGGCCGGCTTCACAGGGCGCGCGGGACCATCGCCACTCTCCGCGTCCACGGTGAGCACTGTGGCCTTGTCCGCATCGGGCAGCGGCATTTCCAGGACGCGATTTCTCTTGTTTGCCAGGAGCAACTTGCGGCCCTCGGGTGTAAGGAATGCCTGCGCGGCCAGATCACGTGAGCTGACGGTAGTTTCCACCAGCTTGTCGCCGGGATGGAAGGAGTCCTTGAGCAGCTTGAGTACCCAGAAACGCGCGTTGAGCTTGTTCGTGATCCAGTTCATCATGCTCACGCTGGGAAACTGCGTGGGATAGCCGATCAACTGCGACTCGCCGATCACGTCGATCTGAAGCCGCGAGAGTTCGATGAAGAGATAGGCGTAGAGCGAGCCGGCCAGGTTCCAGTAGGCGGGCGGCGGAGGTGTTTTGTCCCCGGCGGTGTTGTCGGCGGGCAGAATGGCACCGAGTTCGTCGATATCAGTCATCGTCCGGGGCGTGTGCCGCTTTCGTATCTCCTCGATGTAGCGGACCGTATTCAGAAAGCCGGCGGCCTGATCGAAAAACGTGTACTGCCAGCTATCGATGGTTTGTCCGGCAGTTGCCGAAGCATAAAAGTGATAGGAAATCATATCCAGGGGCGTGCCGGGCCGATGGTTTCCGGGATTCAGAAATAATTCAAAGTATTCCGGATTCGTGCCTGGCTCAGCCAGGGCCAGGCCCACGAACTTCGTCTGCGGCGAGACCTTGTGAATCGCGCTCACGATCGCGTCGTAGCGCGCGGTGTACTGCTGGGGGGACATTTTGTGCTCGTAGTCAGGCTCGTTCAGCACCTCCCACACGGGCAGCTTGTAGTGGTATCCGGAGTCGTGGCGCGCGCCATTCTCATCCGTGAAGCCGCCGTTGACATACCAACTGACGAGGCGGCCGTAATATTCGCCCAGCTCCTTTCCGCTGGGATCGCGCAGCTCGGTTCCTTGTGTATACTCCCAGGTCACCTGGTTGGGGTCGGCGGGATAGGTCACGGTTTTTTCCGTCTTAAAGAGCCACGCCGGGATGGTGCTGAAATTGATCACCGGCGAATGGCTCTCGGTGGCGGCGAGGAAATCCTGCGTCATGGGATCGATGAGGCTGAAGTCCCATGAGGTCTACTGCGGGGTGGGTGGCTCCAGCTCCGCTACGGCCAGCTTTGGATAAGGCAACCAATGCATGTAGCGCACATAGTCAGCGCCCAACTCTTTCACTACCTTATAGGAAGCCATACTCAGCGGCTCGCCCCTGCGCAACGGCGGATTGACCACCACCTGCAGCGTGGGCGTGGAGCGCGAGACGGCGGTGATCGTATCCCAGTGAATGGTAAGCGTGGAAGTCTGTTGCGCGGAAGCCAGTGTGGAGCTGGCAAGGCCGGCGGACAGCATCAGCGTTTGGAAGAGATCACATTGCCCGGGATTTAGTCGAATCATTCTCTGTAAACCTCTACTCCAAATACGACGCCACGACTGCCAGGGCGGCGATGGCGGCGGTCTCTGCGCGGAGGATGCGGGGGCCGAGGGAAACGGCGCGCCAGCCGTTGGCGTCGAAGAGCGCCTCTTCCGAGGGCGCCCATCCGCCCTCGGGACCGATGGCAAGTTCCAGCGCGGGCGTCTCGGCTCCGGCCGCGGCCAGGGACTCGTCGAGGGCGTTGCGGAGGGTGGTGGTGCGCTCTTGCTCTGCGAGGACAAGGCGCGTGGCCTCCAGAGACTCGGAGGCGGCACGCACGCGGGTAGCCAAAGGGGTTGGCTCGAAGATAATCGGCACGTCGGTGCGCCGCGCTTGCTGCGCCGCTTCATGGGCAATACGCCGCCAGCGCTCGGAGCGCTTGGCGGCAGCCTCGGCCAGATGCTTCTCCGTTCTTCGGGCAAGGACGGGAGCGATGGCGGCCACTCCCAGCTCGGTGGCTTTCTCGATGGCCCACTCCATGTGGTCGAACTTGTAGACGGCCATCACCAAAGTAACGGGCAGCGCGGGATCGGCTTCAAGCTCGGCGATGAGGTTGAAGCGAACCTCGTCGCGAGCGACGGCGGCCACCTGGGCATGAAAGACATGGCCGCCGGCCACGACGTCGGCCTCCATGCCGGGCTGCGCGCGCAAGACGCGAGTCATGTGCTCGGCCTGCGCACCCACCAGGGTGGCGGTGGCTTCGTCCCAATGCTCGGCAATCCAGCGGCGGCGTGTCATGAGCTCCTCCTGGTTTCCTTGCGTGTACCAGTGTAATCCTTTCCGCAAGGAGACATCAGTCGCCAAAAACACATCAGGGGAACGCTTGGAGCGCTCCCCTGATGTGTTGCCTTTCGGTTGGAGGTGCCGCTACTTCTTCTTCTTTGCGGCCTTCTTCGCGGGCGCCTTCTTGGCTGCTTTCTTAGTTGCCATTTTCCTATTCTCCCTTTCGATGATTTTGCATCGAGCTGCAAATTAATTTTGCAGTTGATGAATGTATAGAATCTCAAAGCGCACATGTCAAGAAAAAAACGACATAACGGTGGAAAAATAGTCAACTATTTTTTTGGCGCGAAATCGGGAATTGGCGGCCTCGGATTAAAAATATCGGCTCGAAGGAAGCCGCGCGAGGGTCAAAGCAGCAAAAAAATCGTGCCGGACGGACGCGAAGATGCCCGGACGGAGACTGCGAGGCTGTGGGAATCGAGAAATGGGGAGAGATCGAAAGGGAGGGAATGGTGGAGCTGAGCGGGATCGAACCGCTGGCCTCCTCGTTGCGAACGAGGCGCTCTCCCAGCTGAGCTACAGCCCCACGACACTTCTTATTTTAGCAGCGAATGGGAAATGAGGGAAGGCGCTCCGCGCATTTACCCTATTGGACGGGTTCCCGGGCGAATAGTCAGACTATCCGGGATAAGAGGCCTATGGCTCCTGCGGCGCGCAATCCAGATGCGCGCTGCGGTTGGGCGGAATCACAGCATGGTCGTAGATGGATATGTTGTTTGGATCGCGCACCAGCTTATAGTCGCGGAAGTCCGGATCCGCCAGCGCGTCTCCTGCCGCATCGCGGGGCCAGCCCTCGTTCTCCGACAGCACCAGCACTGTGCGGCCGCCGATGTGCGCCGTCATGAATGGGAACCGGCCCAAATGCTGCTCCCGTGCAATCCAGGGATTGCTTGCCACGTAGAGATCGGAAAATACCTGCGTTGCGTCCAGACTCAGCACCAGCGTCTTTTCATCGCAAGCGTTTTGGACGCGCTTTGCGAATGCCGTCGTTCTCAACTGCTCCGCCTCAAAGGCGCGGTGATAGCTCCAGGAAGAACCGGCGGGAACGCCCCGCGGCAGGTGGTGAATGTTACCGGGCAGGACAACAAGCTTGGAAGGAGCGTATTTGAGGATGAGCGGGCCGGTGAGCGCTCCCATTGCCTGATTGCCGGCGACGATGCCAATGGCAAGTGCATAGACGAGGAGCGGGCGCGCCGCAAAGCGCCGCTGCAACAGCCATCCGGCCAGAATGGCAACCCCGCCGAGGCAGAGGATGAAATGCCGCCCTGGCCGCGCATTCGAGATCCAGAAGACTAGGGCCGGAAGAATGAGCAGCAGCGGACCCGCCGCCGCACGGCAGAGCGCAGCCCTCTGCTGCGATCCGGAATTGGCGGCTCGTATTGCGCGCACCATTGCGACGCCGGCAATCGCGCCCACCGCGGTCGCTGCCATGCCGCAACTCAGGGTGAAGACGTATACCCCAATCGGAATGCGGTACAGGCGGTTGGCCTGCGCCACGTATTCAACCGCGCCAACGGTTCCCGGTGTGGAATCCACCCACGCATGCTTGAGCAGGAAGAACGCGGCCGCGGCGAGCACGGGAGCAATAGCGCGCTTCACGGCACACTTCAGGAAGTGGGGGAATGAGCGAAAGTCCGCACGGGCCAGCACCACAAAGGGGAAGGCCAGGATGACCTCTGCCCTGGTCACCAGCGCCGCCAGGAGCAACAGCGAACCCAGAAAAGCGAGGGGGATGGCGCGCACGCCCCTGACGGGAATCAGCAAGCAGAGTGAACCAGCGGCAAAGAACGCGAAGGCCGGAAGAATGGGATGGCCGCTGGTTCCGAGTTCCAGCATCATGGGGCTGAGAGCAAATAAAATAATGGCGACCGTGGCGGAGCGGAGACCATACAGCAGCCACGCCAGGAGCCAGAAGCACACACAGCCAGCCGCCGCCGCCCAGAACCCAATTTCGTTGATCAAGGCAATCAGGCGCTGAGGATCTACGAGAGTGTGCGGGTCCGCAAAGCGATAGAGAGCGGCAATATAGCCAAAGCTGAATGCCTTCCCATAGTGACTCTCGGAGGCTAGGTGGGTACCGTAGCGAGCGCCGTCCAGCAGGCCCACGAGCACACGATATAAGTCGTCTTCGCCAAGCAACCCCTGGTACCTGAACTGATAAATCCATAGAACGTACATCGCCATTGCCAAGGCGGCAATGAAGATATCAATCCAGGAAGACTCACGTCCGAAGTCAAAAATACGGCGCCGGGCGATCTTCGCTTCGGATGGAGCCGTTTCGAACATAGCTGTAGTTACAACTGATTCATGTTGGCCAGGAACTCGGCGTTGTTGCGGACCTTTTCCAGGCGGCTGATGAGCAGCTCCATGGCCTCGACGGGCGAGAGCGGGTTGAGCACCTTGCGCAGAATCCAGATGCGCGATAGGTCCTCCTTGGGAATAAGCAGCTCTTCCTTGCGGGTTCCGGAGCGCTGGATGTCGATGGCCGGGAAGACGCGCTTGTCGACGAGCTTGCGGTCGAGGATGATTTCCATGTTGCCGGTTCCCTTGAACTCCTCGAAGATGACCTCGTCCATGCGCGAGCCGGTGTCAATCAGCGCGGTGGAGATGATGGTGAGCGAGCCGCCTTCTTCGATGTTGCGCGCGGCGCCGAAGAAGCGCTTGGGGCGCTGCAGAGCATTGGAGTCCACGCCGCCGGAGAGCACCTTGCCCGAAGGGGGCACGATGGTGTTGTAGGCACGGGCGAGACGGGTGATGGAGTCGAGCAGAATCACCACGTCGCGCTTGTGCTCGACCAGCCGCTTGGCCTTTTCGATGACCATCTCGGCGACTTGCACGTGGCGTGCGGCGGGCTCGTCGAAGGTGGAGCTGATGACCTCGCCCTTCACCGAGCGCTGCATGTCGGTGACTTCCTCGGGGCGCTCGTCGATGAGCAGCACGATCAGCACCACATCGGGGTGGTTAGTGGAGATGGAGTTGGCCAGCGACTGCAAGAGCATGGTCTTGCCGGTGCGGGGCGGGGCGACGATGAGGCCGCGCTGGCCTTTGCCCACAGGGGTGAGCAGGTCCATCACCCGGCCGCTGATGGCTTCCTTGATCGTCTCCAGCTTGATGCGCTCCTGGGGATAGAGCGGGGTGAGGTTGTCGAAGAGGATCTTGTTGCGCGTCTCTTCGGGGGACTCGAAGTTGATGGCCTCGATCTTGACCAGGGCAAAGTACTTCTCGCCCTCGTGCGGCGGGCGGACGTTGCCGCTGATGGAGTCGCCGGTCTTCAGGTCGAACTTTCGAATCTGCGACGGAGAGACATAAATGTCGTCGGGGCCGGGCAGATAGTTGTAGTCCGGCGAGCGCAGGAAGCCGTAGCCGTCGGGCAGGATTTCCAAAACGCCCTCGGCAAAGATGTGGCCTTCTTTTTCGCTCTGCGCCTGGAGGATCTTGAAGATCAGATCCTGTTTGCGCAGGCCGCTGGTGCCGGGAATTTCCAGGGTGCGTGCGATGCGGGTCAGTTCCGTAATGTTTTTTTCTTTGAGTTCAGCGATGGTCATGATCACCTGCGATAAGGGGGGATGGGAGTGGGAGAATCCGGGAGGGGGAAGTACTCCGGGAAAAGAACCGGTTTGATTTCAAGGCTGGCAGCCGGCCTGCGCCGCACTGGAAGGCTCTCGTGAAATCAAGGGTAGCATTGAAAACCGGGAAGCGGAATGCCTTGAACGGCAGACCGCCTGGAATTGCTGCCTGACTTAACTATACCCTTCAGGGGTGGAATCAGGCAGCGCGACGAGCTTCAACCGGCTGCTGCGCAGTGGCCACAATGGGCGACGCGGAGCCGGGGTTGGAATGTTGAAAGCGGTCCAGCACCTCATTGGTGGTGTCCTGGAGGCGGGTGTTGGGCTTGTGCAGCTTACGGGTTGCCTTGCTAGCCAGTTGGCACAACTGGTAGCGATTGGAGACATGAGAGAGAGCTCCAAAAACCAAATCAGAACGCATTGCAATTCTCCTTCAAAAAAATTGGCTCCGGCCGGCACAAATCCACTTGCCGGCGGCGCAGCAGGGGCACCCACGCATATGCGGCTTGCCCCCAATTTCCAATCCCAAAGCTTAGACGCACAAAATGAGCGTACAGTTCAGAATCCTGACGCACTTTCGCAGATTGTGGAGCAGGCATTATGCCGTATCAGCGATACAGGTAGCAGCCTTGGGAACTATCCATCCTGCATTCCCATTCCGGCAGTGAAAAGCGCACCGGGGCATCAAAGAAGAGCCTTAGCTCAATATGATGCGGGAAAAGTCAGACGGGCGTTCAATCAAACTCTCTAATCCGCCCTAATATGGATAGCAATCACGAATGTATACTGAGTGAGCTTCAAGGTCAACAGTTTTTTCCGTGCCTGTTGCCGTTTTGTGGCCAAGGCGGAGAAAACAGGCGCGCTTTGAATGATAAACATTATCAAATCAATAGGATACAGAGCCTATTCCATTCCGGGAAACTCTCTGTTTTAGTAGAAATATGTATGAAAATGGGACACTTTCTGCGTTCTCTTCCACATGATCGGGAACCAGCATGGTTACTACGGTTTGCGGCTCGCGGCTCTTCCATGCGCGGCCACAGGAGCGGTTGATAGGGTCGATTTCGGTCCGGGGCGCAAAATTCCACCCATCGCGCCAAAAAACAGGCGCATAGGGGGCCCCGGTCTCCACCCCATCGAGCAAAGATCGCCCGCTGGGTGCCCCGGGTTCATCAACTCCAATAACTCCGATCCAGTGTCCTATATTGGATGGCCTCGGCGAGGTGGGCCACGGAGAGTCTCTCGACGCCTTCCAAATCCGCAATCGTCCGGGCGACCTTGAGAATGCGGTCGTGGGCGCGGGCGGTGAGTCCCTGCTGCTGCATGGCGCGCTCCAGGAGGCGCTCGGCGTCGGCGCCCAGCTCGCAATAGGCGCGAATCTGGCGGGTGGTCATCTGCGCGTTGGAGTAGATCTTC
>Ga0181539_1002227_pt1 | contig 19752 bp, 13 predicted proteins | sample PEATcosm2014_Bin_46_FD_119767 | JGI IMG/M metagenome (GOLD analysis project Ga0181539, IMG submission 119767) | Peatland microbial communities from MTU Mesocosm Facility, Houghton, MI, USA - PEATcosm2014_Bin23_60_metaG | ecosystem: Environmental > Terrestrial > Soil > Wetlands > Peat | place... | reverse complement strand
GCCGACGCCGCTCCAGGTTCGGGCGTATGAACTGATCCGAGCGTTCCCAGTAACGGGAAATTGATTCTGCCGCTATCTCTCCGCGAGTCAGTAGAATACCGTCCAAAGCCTTTGGAACTTCGGCTTAACGACAAAAAGTCGTGCACATGAGCCGCAGATACACCCTACCGGCTCATGAACCCACCTGAAAGCGGACGTCGTCCCACTTCTATGCGGCGCGATCCCGGTGCCAAGCGCTTACAGCCCTGGGAATCTCCTTGAGGTTTTCAACCGGGGTCGTCAAAGGGATGGCACACTCCGGCCCCACAAGCTGCACGCCAGCTTCCAGGTCCCGATATACTTCTTGCCGCACCTCTTCCGGCCCTTTCGAGAACAGGGTCACAGGGTTATTGATGTTGCCGACCAGGGCGATCCGATCGTGGACAAGCTGCATGGATTGGGCGGGATCATTTTTTGATTCGAAGTGGAAGGCGGCCATTCCCGTCTGGGCGATGTACCCCATTCGGTCCAAGGTCCTCCCACAGATATGAAGGATCAGTGGCACTCGGAGCCGCTGGACAAACTCGGTGTGAAGTTCGCGGAGGTAGGTGTGGTAATACTCGGCGCTTACCAAGTCCCCGGTGGCGTGATCGGGTAAAGTCAGGGCATCTGCTCCCGCTTCAATCTGAGCCAAGCCGAATTGAATGGTCACCTGCTTCAGCTTGTCGAGGCATTTTTTCGTCTTGCCAGGATTGTCTACCGACATCAGCAGGAAGTTCTCCAGCCCGAAGCAATGATACGACAGAGACCAGGGCCCCATCGTCTTTCCGATGATTGCGACTTCGTCGCCATACTGTTTCTTCAGGATTTTGATCGCCTCGAGGACACACCTCATATCCCTGTGAGTCAAGAGGTTCGCGGGGATTTTGATGTCCTCAGGACTCTGCCCAATTGGCTCACGCATGCTCACCGTCGGCCAATTGTCTTTCTGACCCCATTCGATCCTGCAGCCCAGGGCAGAAGACTCCTGGACAACGGAGAAGACCGGCATGATGGAATCGAAACCGAGGTCAGTGTACCCGGTCGCAGCGAGGCGAGCCATCAGTTCAGGGACGCGGTTGGCGTCTGGGAATGGCGCCTGCGCCAGTTCCATGAGCGATACGGTTGCCACCGAGGTCGGATTGCAAACCGGTGTTCGGTCCACCGGCGCCCGGCGCAAGGCGGCGAGAACACGTTCGCGACTGGTCATGGCCTCCATACGGCCTTTCTCATTCGCTTGCCCCCCAAGATCAGGGCGCTGAACCAGCGGGCGAGGATGATACCAGCTTTTTCTTCTTCCCACATTGCAAGGTCGTGGTTCCTTCCTGCGAATTCTAATGCGAACTGGTTCCTACGGTGCGGGAGGAGTCAATGGTCTTGGGGACGCTTCCACTGCCGCCGTCGCCCGGCGCGATTTCAATGGCCTGCACCATGGCTTCCGCTTTAAATCCACCCATCGCTGCTCCTTCCAGACGTACGGCGATCACGCCGTTTTGGGGGTGCACATCGTTGTAAACCAGGTCGACGGCTTTGTTTGCTCCACCTGCCGTTGCCCAGACATCCAGGCCTCCTACGACCTTTGTCCCGTTCAAGTAAATGGTTATGCCACGCTGCCCCGGCCCATCGAATTGTGTCTCGGCGAATTTCAGACGCACGTGATAGTTTCCCGGAGCCACCGTCAGATTTACCGTGAAATCCCGCCAGTGAACTCCATACTGGTAGAGTTCCGGTTCGGGGGTATTCTTCACAAAAACCGCCTGTCGCATGGTCCACCAAGTCTTCGCCACAGCGTCGGTTAGATTCCCCGTTCGCACGACGAATTCTGTCCCCGGTCTCCACGTGTCCCCCTGCGAGTCAATATAATCGTCTCTCCCTGTGTATCCGAAAATCAACCGCTGCGCACCCTTCGGCCCTCCACCTTCGCCATAACCGGCGTCGCCCTGTGCCTGCGAATACTCCACTCCGTCCACATAAACTTCCTTGCCCATCGAAATGGGGTTGCTCTCTCCACGTACGACGACTTTCAGCGTGTGGGGGGCATCGGAAAGACCATTCTGGTAATAAAGAATCTGCCGTTGCAGGGGAATGGGGCTGAAATAATCTATTCCGGCCAATTCTTTGACCCCATCCACGTACACATCTGCCAGACCGCCCAATTTCCCGACTTGACCCACCAGACGGACCTGGTTCCCGCGGAACTGATAACTCACGCTCGCCCCAGGCTGCGCCGACATCCGTGACGCCTGCTTATGATCCTGCTCGTGCCCCACGCCGGACCAATCCCCCTGGAAGACCATCTCGGTGTTATCGACCATGACCTGCGGATCTGTTCCCCGGATGGTGATTTCCGTGGCTCCGTCGTGCCGGATGCGAACAATTGCATCCCCCCCTTTCAGAGGCTGAATCGTGTAGCCATTTCCCGTCAGGCTGGCCTGTTGCTCCAGCACCTTGCCGTCCGCCGTGATGGTTTTAGGCGAAAAAGCGAGCCGCAGCACTTCGCTACTATTTGCCGGGGCATCGAAGGTGGAATAATGGATCTCGCCCGCCTCGTAAGTTACCCTCTTAACGACACCGGAAGAGCGCATGATATGATTCTCCCGATTCGGTCCCATGACTTCCGGCAGCCAACCCATCGTCTTCAAAACGTAGTCCAGCGCCATCGGGTGAGCGATCTTGAACCAGCTTCCATCGACTATGCTTACCCCGTCGATTCCGTCTATCGCTTGCCCGTTCTCCAGCCCATCGTAGGTCGTCAGCAGCTCGGAGCGCCGTGCAATTTCCCTTCCCCACTCACTATCGGCCTCGACTCCGTAACGCGCAAAGGCCCGCGCCAATTCCTGCGGGCTGTACGCAAGGGAGCGCCCACAACATCCTGAGGATTCGGGGTAAGCCCAGGCGCCGCTATAGGTGTCGCCTCCAGATTTGGGGTCAACACTCGTGTGAAGCAGATTCAGACTTAAGATGTTGCGCACATCGTTGCGCCAGTTGGGGAAGTAATCCTGGTGGTCCATGAGATACATGGGCACAAAATCCGTCGGATAGAGGGTCTGTACCGGATCTTCCCAATCCCAGAAATGGCGTCCCCACGTGTCATCGACCGTCCAGGCAGGCAAAAGCGAATCCCGCAGGTAACGCCGTCCCTCGTCCCGAGCGGCAACCAGACTGTTGTCAGGTCCCACGTATCCCGAGCGAATCATCTCATCGAGGAACCAAAGGATAGTTGCTACACCTCCGGTCTGAATCCCATTCATTCCGGCGCCCCCAAGCTTATCCGCATACCTTCCCCAAGGCGCGGCTCCCGGTACTTTTCTCCGATTCTCAGCCAGCAAGTCAGCCCAGTGCTTGGCGGCGTTGTACCAACGAACATCTCCGATCATTTCGTATGCCCGGATCAACTGAAGCCCTAATTCCGCTACGATGTCCAGTTGGATCTTTCCATTTCCGCTGGCAAGATCCTCACTCGGACCCAGCCGGCAATCCCCATAGGGGACGCCCATGGTCGGCACACTTATGAGCATCTTCGGCCAGCCTTGCTGGGCATCAGTTTGGCAGTCGTCGAGGAGATAATCTATGGTTAAGGTTATGCTTCGAAAGCCGGCCGGGTCGCCGGAGTATCGGTAATATTCGAGCATGCTGCTGATGACGTAAGCAGCGCGCTGGGCGAGGTCCCCATCTGCCCAATCCTTTTCGGGAGGTATGGTGATCTTACCTTCGGAGTCGATCTTCCAGATTCCATTGAAGACGTACTCGGGCGCCGCCATGACCGCCCGGTCCCGGTTCACCCAAGGGTATCGCTTGATCGTCTCTGCGGCGACACGCGCGCGGAAGTCAAACTGTCCGTTCTGCCCTTTGTACCATGGGGCAATAACTCCGTACTGGTCCTGTACGGCATAGTGGCCAAAGTAGTGCTTCTGCACTGTCGCCGCGTTCGCCTGCCCTCCCGGGGCCAGCCCAATAAAAGGAAGTAGAAGCGTCACCTTAAAGAGCAGACCCAGGGAACCCGTAAATCGTTCGCTGCGAATTTCCAACTCATTAACAGCCATGGGGATTCCCCCCTACCGCTTGCCAGTTGGCGATGCACCAAATCAAAAAAACAGTCTACTTTAATGCTGATCTCCTGGGCGGTTCTCCCGGCAAACACACGAGGGAAAGTCCGCTTTATCAAATCGCGGTTCTCCAGGACGTAGGATACGCCCGAAGGCACGCGAAGATAGTCTTCCACTTCGTCATAAAAACCATCCGTCTGATAAGAGTTGAGTTGCATTCACACCTTCCTGCCCCCAAAACTCGCCGCGACCTCAGTGCGTCGTGCTCATATCGCTGGAAGTCCCGCCCGCCGCAGGCACATAACACTTGAGCGTGTAATCCATCACCATCCGGTCGGCATTGAATCGCCATCCGAGAGTGCGGATGGTGCGCTTCATACGCTTGATCCAACCGCGCGGTAAGCCGTCGCGGTCCCGCTGATAGTAAAGAGGAATGACCTCTTCCCGAAGCGCGCGATACAAATCCTCGCCGTCGCGCGCGTCGTGCCGGCTCATGTTGGAGTGAGTCCTGCCCGTGCCGATGGCGAATCCATTCAAGCCGTCATAGGCCTCCGCCCACCAGCCATCCAAAACCGAGAGATTGAGGCCGCCGTTCAGAACCACTTTCTGGCCGCTGGTTCCGGAGGCCTCCAGCGGCCTCCGGGGATTATTCAGCCACACGTCAACCCCCTGCACCAAGTGTCGTCCCACATTGATGTCGTAGTCCTCGACAAAGACAAAGCGGTCGCCAAACTGGCGGTCGCGCATGAGACGCGCCACTTGTTGGAGGATGCGCTTGCCGGGTTCGTCGCGCGGATGGGCTTTCCCGGCGAAGACAAACTGCACGGGGCGTTTGGGATCGTTGGCCAGGGAGGCCAGCATCTCGATATCCGTCAAAATCAGGTTGGCGCGCTTGTAAGTGGCAAAGCGGCGGGCAAATCCGATGGTCAAGGCGTCCGGGCTCAGAATGCGGCCCAGGCGTTGCCGGAGTTCCAACGGTTCGCCGCGGCGCTCCGCCTGCTCGATGGCGCGGGCGCGAACAAATTCCAAGAGGCGCTGCTTCAGGCTGAGGTGCGTTTCCCACAGTTCCCCGTCATCGACGTTTTCGATCCCTTCCCAGATGCGCGGTTCGCTGCTGTGTTCGTGCCACCCCGTCCCCAGGTGGCGGTCGTAGAGACGGAACATTTGCGGCGCCAGCCAACTGGGGACGTGCACTCCATTGGTAATGTGTCCAATGGGAACCGTGTCTTCAGCGTCACCGGGGAAAAGCCCCTTCCACATAGCGCGGGTCACGCGCCCGTGCAGCGCCGAAACGGCATTGGCGCGGCGGGAAACCTTCAGGCCCAGCACGGTCAAACAGAAATCTTCATTCGCATCGGCGGGATTTTCCCGGCCCATTTGCATCAGGCGATCGAGCGATAGCCCCAGATGATCCCGGAGCGGGCCGAGGTGCTCTTCCACCAGCCCGGAGCTGAATCGATCGTGCCCCGCCGGCACGGGAGTATGGGTGGTAAAAACCACTTCCCGGTGAACGAGCGGCGCGGCTTGTTCAAAGGTCAGGCCCTCGTCCTCCATGCGGGCGCGGATCGCCTCCAGCACGGCAAAAACGCTGTGCCCCTCATTCAAGTGAAGAACTCCGGGAGTAATCCCCATGGCTTTCAAGGCCCGGATGCCCCCGACCCCCAGCAGTAACTCCTGGCGAATGCGCACCCGCCCATCTCCACCATACAATCGAGAGGTCAATTCCCTGTCTTCCGGAGCATTCCCGGGCACGTTGGAGTCAAGCAGGAGCAGAACGCACCGGCCGACTTTGAGCCGCCACACCTTGGCGCGCAGGGAACCACTGCGGGTATCGATTTGCACCGTGACCGGCTCACCGGTCTTTCCGATGGCCGCTTCCATGGGCAATTGGCTGACGTCGGTCTCGAAATACTCTTCCCGCTGCCAGCCGTCATAGTCCAGCCGCTGGCGGAAATATCCCTGGCTGTAAAACAGCCCCACCCCCACCAGCGGAATATCGAGGTCAGAAGCACTCTTGATGTGATCGCCGGCGAGAACTCCCAAGCCGCCCGAATAGATGGGGATCGACTCATGCAGACCAAATTCGGCGGAAAAGTAGGCGACCGGCCGCGGCCTCAACACCCCCGCGTTCTTGGCGCCCCACGTCCGATCCTTTTGCAGATATTCGCGCTGCCGGCGGTAGGCGTAGTTGATTCGTCCATGCAGCACCAGTTCCTGGGCGCGACGCTCAATCCCCGCGAGAGGGAGTGTAGCAAGCACCGCAATGGGATTGTGGTTGAACTGCCGCCAACGCACCGGATCGAGGTCCAGAAACAAACTGCCGGAGTCATGGTCCCAACTCCACCAGAGATTGCGCGCCAGAGACCAAAGCCGCTCCTGGGAGGGAGCAACAAAACGATCAAGGGTCCGAGCTTCGCTCACCACCGGGGCAACCTGCGCGGCGGCCTCTGAGAGCATGCGAATCTCTTCCTCATGGTAGACTCGGGGAACGATCGTTTGAACCGTGAGAACGCCTTGCAACAGGCCTTGATCAATCAGGGGGATCCCGAGAAACGACCGGTAAGCGTCTTCTCCTGCTTCGCTGAAGTATTTGAAGCGGGGGTGATTCTTCACCTCTTCCACCGCGACGGGACGGAGTTGCTCCGCCACCAGTCCCACCAAGCCTTCATGAGTGGCCATGCGAAGGGTGCCGATACACTGGGGGCGGAGGCCGATGGTTGCTGCCAGCACCAAGTTGATACGGTCCGGCTCCAATAAATACACCGAACAAACCTCCGTACGGAAACGCCGGGCGATCAAGGCGACGACATTCATGAGGGTCTCGGCAGGCTTGCCTCCGTCCTGCGCGAGATTGGAAATCTCGTCGATCGTCAATACATGACTGGCATCCAACATGTCTTCGGTTTGGCCCATCCCTGTAAATCCCCCTGCCGCTCAAAATTCTCAGCGGCTATGACCATACGTCGCTACTTTGCACTGGCAAAGTTCTGCCGGTTCAGGCCAGAAAACGCCTGACAATCCTCTATGAGGCTTTACTGGCGAGTTCTGCCCATTCGAACCATTAATGCAGAATCCCCAAAGCCCCCATGTGCTTCTTTTGAACTTGATAAAAGAACCCGCCGGATGGTGTGGCTTATTCGAGAAGGGCTTACGCCCTTCCGATAACAGTAGATAACATACACGGAAGCCTGCGGAATGTCAACCGGCCGGAACCCGTGCTCACGCAGGGGTACGCCCAGTTTAGACATGACATTTTTTCACCATCTTTGTTTTCATCAATATAGCCGGGTGGACCTTTATTCGAACAAGTTGGCGGGTTGTCCTGCGCCGGTGGCGCCACACTCGCGGCCAGGGTCGAAAAGGGACCGGGGCAAAGCCTATGTGAACGGCACGGACAATGTCAGTAGCCGGTACCGCTGAGTTATCCGGCTCCCAGCCGGATTACTCTGCGGCTCTTCTTTGGGAAATGGCGTGTTCAGGACGCGAGGTCAGGGACTATAATTAGCGGCATGTCGCGTCGTCGACGGAAAGATTGTTTACGACGATATGCGCTGAGTTGAGGATGCTCACAAGCGAACAACAACGCGTGCTGTTCCAGTGGAAGAACCTGCTGGCGGAGGCGGGATTGGATCAAGTGTTGATCCGCGATCCGGGGAGCGAGCCCCCGCCGATGGCGGAGAGATTCCAGGGGCTGGCGCGTCTGTTCGGCGAGGGCCAGGACGTCGAGAGGCGCGACTTCGAAGCGTGCGTGCCGGACGAATTGCTCTCGACGGTCGAAGCGCTCGGCCTGGTGAATCGGATCGGGGATAGGGTCGCACCTGCGTACCGGCTGGTGTTCCACCTGGGACTATGGCTGTCCTGCGAAAAGGTGTCGCCCTCGGCAAAGTTCTACTATGGGAATGACTCGATAGAGCTCAGCCGCATGCTTGTAGGGGCGGAGGGCAGCGTGCTGGACCTGTGTTCCGGCGTCGGGACGCAGGCGTTGGTATGCGCCCGGACCGCAGCGCGGGTAACCGCGGTCGAGATCGAGCCCCTGGCCGCGAAGCTGTTCTGGGTCAACGCTGCCATGAATGGACTGTCGGACAAGGTGGAACTGATCAACGGCGATCTTCTCGGGCCGGTAGCGGGGCGAAGCTTCGACGTGATTTCCTGCAATCCTCCGTTCATGCCGGTGGCGCCGGGTGTGCGGTATCCGCGGTTCGCGGACGGCGGAGTCGACGGGCTTTGGGTTGTGCGCCGCTTGATGGCCGGGCTGCCGGAAGCCCTCACCCCAGGCGGCCGGTGCGAGGTGATCGGCGCGGTTTTAGGGACTCGCGAAGGCCCGGATTTAGCCGCGTTCAAAGAGATGGCTGCGAATTCGAGCCTCGCGATTATTATCGACTGCCGCGCCTGTATGGAACTCGAAGGGAAAACCCTGAAGCAGCTCGTCGGGATGGCCATGGAAGGCGGTGAGGAAGACGTCGAACGGGCGTTTCGAAGCCACTTCGCAAGCCTTGGCGCGACGCACATATACTATTTTTTGCTGCATGCTCTGCAAGCGTCAAGTCCGATGGTTTGCGCGTCTTACTTCGATGGTCAAAGCACTGCTTTTCGGATGGTGCCCTTTCATTAAGCCTGCTTAACTGGACCTTGCCCGCTGTCAGGGGGTGACCTCGAAGAGGTCCAAGGTCATTAGTCCGTCAACTGACGGATGAAACCCACGGAAACGTTGAAGTTATCATGTGGAAAACTGCGGCGTAACGCAAACTACGCCAACTCTGCATTGCAAGGTCGTAGATTCTTGTTTTCTCAGCAAGCTTTTTTCCGACTGGCTTACGAAAGGTGTATAAATAGAGGCTTTGGACGGGTCAATTGCTTACCCGAGAGAATTTGGGTTTGGTTGCGACTCCGCCGCGCTGCGCGTGTTCCAACACCATTGCGGGGAGTTTCTCCCCGCCAGTGGCCCTACTGCCCAAGCAGCCCCTTTTTCAGATCCGCAGTGGGCGGCTTCGGCCCGAGCCACACCGAGAAGAGTACCGGGCCGAAGGCCGGACCGGCAATGGTCAGCTTCTCCTTGCCGTTGATGGCGAAGGTTGTGCCCGTGCCCGGGACGTAAGTGAAAACCATTTGGTCCCCCACCTTGACGGGCTCGAGCGCGCCGAGCAACCGGTCGATGTCGGCCTTCATCGTCTTCATGGCGTCCGGCGAATTGTCGTTGAACGAATCGGTGAAGGCATCAGCCATTTGGTGCTTGCTCGCACCGTGCAGGAACTGCATGACGATCCGCTTCGGCGCCTCGGCCTCGATGATGGCTCTGGGATTTGACGACTTCTGCTCAACATAGAGCCCCGCGACGTAGACCTTCAAAAAATACTTGGTTCGCAATCCCAGGCCATTAAGCACCAGCTTTGTGCCCCCGACCTGTGCCGTGTCCGGCAGGGTTACCCCGGCCAGACTGGCGGCGTGTAGATCGAACATCGATACGACTACGAACATAGCAACAGCAAGCGATATGACGGTTTTCCGCATGAGGACTCCTTGCAAAGAAGAGTGCCACCCGAGATGGTAGCACACAGCCACGCGACGAGAAGAAAATGCTGGCGCGGGACCCGCTTTTGGTCCCGCGGCTTTTCCACTTCGTTATCCGATTTTTTCTTGGGTCCAGATAAAGATAAAAGATCTGGAAGAGCCGCAGCTCCGGAGGGCGGGTGTTGCGCTACACATGCATTTGCCGACCTGAAGGTCGGCGCTACATCCGACAACGTTTTGGTTGATACGCATCGGCACATCCCCTGATGCCCCAATGCCAACAAAGAAGTTGCCGAGGCATCCGCGGCAAGGGTATGGTTTATTCGCGGCATAGATATCGCTTAGGTCACAATTTTGCTCGTTGCTCGACAAATGTTCATGTAATTCCATGGCCGATCTTCATTCCTTACTCCAGCCACTTCTTGAGCATGCCAGTGTGCGCGCGGCGGTTGCGGCGCTGTCCGAACCTGCCGTAGGTCAACCCCTTGCCGTCTCTGGCCTGACGCCCGCGGCCAAGGCCCTGGTGGTAGCGGTGCTGGCGCATCAGGTGAAGCAGCCCGTGGTGGTTTTGGTCAACGACAACGAAGCGGCACAAAACTACCGGCAAACGACGGCGACATTTCTCGAGTGGCTGAAGCCCGGCACCGGCGGCTCGGTCCAAATATTGCCGGCGCTGGACTGCTCGCCCTACGATGGCCGCTCGCCGCACGCGGAAATCCAGGAGCAGCGGGCCGTAGCGCTTTGGAGCCTGGCGCGAGGCGGGGTGCGCGTGATTTTCGCTCCCGTGGCCGCAGCCTTGGGGCGCTTCCGCGAAAGCGCCTTCTACTCCTCGCTCGCCCTCGAACTGAAAGTGGGTGACGAGCTAAATCTGGAGGACCTGGTGGAGCACCTGCGGAGCGTTTGCTACGAGCCCGGGGAGCCCGTCGCGGCCGTCGGCCAATACTCCGTGCGCGGCGGAATTGTGGACGCTTTCCCTCCCGAGGCCGAATGGCCCTTCCGCCTGGAATTCTTTGGCGACCAACTCGAGTCCGTGCGGGAATTCGACCCGTCCACGCAACGCTCGCGCAAACCCGTACCGCAAGCGCTGCTGCTGCCGCTTTCGGAAGCGCAGCGTTCCCCGCAATTCTTCGAAAGGCTAGTAAGAGTGCTCACCTTGCGGGCCCGTGAGCACGCTCAAGCACGAGGAACACCCCTGCTGGAGCGCGAACCCGAGTGGGCCGCGGAACATTCCAACACTTTCCCGGGTTGGGAGTTTTTCGTCCCGCTCGTCGAGCCGCACCCGCACACGCTGTTTTCCCTGTTGGAGCGCCCGGTCCTGGTTTGGGACGAACTCCTCGATCGCCGCGCCCAAATCTCGCCCACTATCGAGAGCCTCACGGCAAGCTTCGAGGAAGTTCGCGATATCGTTCCCCCCCGCCCGGACCCCCGCGAGGTTTATCTCACCGAGCCGGAATTCCTTCAAGCCATCCAGAGCATTCCACAAATTTCGCTGAAAGAATTGGGCCTCGAAACCCTCGCGCCAGCCGCCGAAACTTCCTCACAAGCGGTCGTGATCGGCGGCGACTTGTACTTCCCGCCCGAAAGCAGTGACGAGTGGAGAGTGACGAGTGACGAGCAAGCAGTTCATTCACCCGATCACCCGATCACCCGATCACCCGATTCCTGCGAGTTCCCGCTCACTTCCCAACCTCCTCCAAAGTATCAAGGGAGGATCAAGGAACTGGTAGAAGATCTGCGCTATCGGGTGAAGCGTGGGGAGTCCGTCATTTTCGTTGTCCCCACCAGCGGCAAGGTGGATCGTCTGCGGGAGATTTTGAAGGACTACGAGATTCCCTATGATCGGGTGACCGAGAGATCGGGTGATCGGGCGAACAAAGACCAACCGACCTCGCAGGTTAGTTCTGTTCACCCGATCACCCGATCACCCGATCACCCGATTCCTCTCACCCGATCACCCGATTCCTCCGGGGTGCTGATTGCGCGGGGCGAGATTCACGAAGGGGTGGCCTTTCCCGAACTGAAGCAACTGTGGCTGGCGGATGCGGACTTGTTTGGGGGTTTTGACTGGGCGGCGCGCGGGCGGCGCGAGCGTTCCGGGATCTCCAGCTTTATCTCCGACCTTAGCGATCTGAAAGTCGGTGACTATGTCGTGCATATCGATCACGGCATCGGCATTTATCAAGGCTTGCGGCAACTGTCCGTGGCGGGCGCCGCGCGCGACTTCATGCTGCTGACTTTTCAGGACGAAGCCAAGCTCTACGTGCCGCTCGAACGTCTGGACCTGGTGGAAAAGTACCGCTCGCACGAAGGCGCCAAACCTCCGCTGGACCGCCTGGGCGGCGCCAGTTGGGAACGCACCAAGACGCGCGTCAAACGCGCCTTACGCGACATGGCCCAGGAGCTTTTGCAACTCTACGCCGAGCGCAAAATGCGCGGCGGGGTGGCCGCTGCAACGGACACGCCCTGGCAGCGTGAGTTCGAAGATGCGTTTGAATTTGAAGAGACGCCTGACCAGCTCTCCGCCCTTGCCGACATCAAGCGCGACCTGGAAAGCCCTGAGCCCATGGACCGGCTGCTCTGCGGCGACGTGGGTTATGGCAAGACCGAGCTTGCCATGCGCGCCGCCTTCAAGTTGATTCAGGACGGCCGCCAGGTGGCGGTGCTCGCCCCCACGACGGTGCTGGCCTTCCAGCACTACACGACGTTTCGCCAGCGCCTGGCGGCTTTCCCCGTGCGCGTGGAAATGCTCAGCCGCTTCCGCACGGCGGCGGAGCAGAAAAAAATCATAGCCGACGTGGAAGCCGGACGCGTGGACATCCTCATCGGAACGCACCGGCTGCTCTCCAAGGACTTACATCTGCGCGACCTGGGCTTGCTGATTGTGGACGAGGAGCAGCGCTTCGGCGTGGCCGCCAAAGAAAAGCTGAAGAAAATGAAATCCGGCGTGGATGTGCTGACCATGTCGGCGACGCCCATTCCGCGCACGCTGCACATGTCGCTGGGCGGATTGCGCGACCTTTCCGTGATCGAGACACCGCCCCGTGGCCGCCTGGCCATTCAAACCACCGTCGCGCCTTTCAACCAGGCGCTCATCCAGTCCGCCATCATGCAGGAGATGCAACGGCAGGGCCAAGTCTTCTTCGTCCACAACCGCGTGGAATCGATCTTCCAGATGGCCGGGCTTTTGCAACGCCTGCTGCCCACCGCGCGCATCGGCGTGGCGCATGGCCAGATGGGCGAGAAGGACCTCGAGCGCGTAATGCTGAAGTTCATGCAGGCTGAATACGATGTGCTGGTGGCCACGTCGCTCATCGAAAACGGGCTGGACATCCCGCGGGCCAACACCATCATGGTGAATCACGCCGACCGCTTTGGCCTTGCCGACCTCTATCAGCTTCGTGGGCGCGTGGGCCGCTCGAATCGCCGCGCCTACGCCTTTTTCCTGATTGGATCGGAAGACACCTTAACGCCCATCGCCAGGCGGCGCCTCGCGGCGCTGAAGGAATTCTCCGATCTCGGCGCGGGCTTTCGCCTGGCGGCGCTGGATCTGGAATTGCGTGGCGCCGGCAATCTGTTGGGGGCCGAGCAACATGGCCACTTGAACGCCATGGGCATCGACCTCTACCTCAAGATGCTGGAGCAGACAGTGGAGGAATTGCGGGGCGCTCCCGCTAAGATTGAAGTGCGCACCTCGCTCAACCTGGGCCTCGACATCAAGATTCCCGACCCTTACATTCCCGACGAGAACCAGCGTCTGCGGATGTACAAACGAATTTCCAGCGCCGCCACGCCCACCGAACGGACGGACCTGGAGGCCGAACTGGCCGACCGCTTCGGCCCCATTCCCCCATCGGTCGCCAACCTGCTGGACTACGCCATGCTGAAAAACGCGGCGGAGCGCTTGCTGGTGCAAACGGTTGAGCGCAAGGGGAATGAAATCTGGATTAAGTTCCATGAGCAGGCGCCGGTCGATCCGCAGAGGCTGGCGCAGTTTGTGCGGCGGCGCCGCGAGGCTAGCTTCCGTCCTGACCGCGTTCTGCGCTTCCGCTTGCGCGAGCGCGACGGCAACTTGCTGACGCAAGTCCAAAACGTCTTGCAGGAATTGCACCCCCAGCCTTAACGTGGAGACGGGATCTGGATCTGGGGCATGTAAAGAAGATGCGATGGTACTGGCGAAAGATGCAAGTCGAAACGAACCTCGCGCACAAGCAAGGATAAAGAATGAAGTTGGGCACCGACGAACATCAACGCCCTCAGGACCTCTTTTCTGGTTGCAGTTGCTTGGTTGCGGCGGGTCGGACGAGAGAGACCCGTACCGAGGGGACGGTACGGTTGCTCCCGACTTCCGGGTGCAAAAAAGGCTTTGGGCTCTAATGCCGAACCGGCGTTTTGCCGATATGATCACTTGGACGGTGGTCGCGCATGTCGGAACCGGCTAGCGTGGTGAAATCGGAGTCCGTGAAAGAAAATTTCGCGTCCAGACGCATTTGCGACGATTGCGCCGAGCATTTATGGGAAGCGAAACTCATCCAATCCTCGCTGGTGCCCACACAGGGGCTCCGCCACAAGTCCTTCGACATCGCGTTCCGCTTCATACCCTTCTCCGACGTGGGGGGCGACTTTGCCGACTTCTTCCGTTTACCGGACGGTTTCATCGGTATCTACCTCGGGGACGTGGTTGGGAAGGGGTTGCCGGCGGCTATGTATGGTGCACTCGTGATGGGAATCCTGCGCGGGCTTCACAAGTCTGGGACGGATACGGCGCATGTCCTTGCCCAGTTGAACCAGCGCCTGATGCAGCGACCCATCGGGGGCCGCTTTTGCTCGACCTTGTACGCTCTTTTCAACCCCGCCATGCGAGAACTCATCTTCTCCAATGCCGGGATGCCAATGCCCCTGCTCGTCTCCGGATCCGTGTGTCGGCAGGTCGGCGAGGGTGGATTACCCTTGGGAATGTTCCCATGGGCCACTTACGAACGGCACGTCGTGCAATTCGTCCCAGGAGACTGCCTTCTGTTCGCAACTGACGGGCTTCATGAATCGTGCAACAGGGAGGGAGTTGAGTTCTGCACCTCCGAAATGGAGAAGGTTTGGGCACAATGCCAGCGCAAGTCGGCAACCGAATCGTTGGATTTCGTCTTCGACCGTGAGCTGGCGTTCTCTGATGGCAACCCGCCGCATGACGATATTGCTGCGGTCGTGCTGAAAATTCTGCCCTAGGCCCCATCGATGAACGCCCCGCCTCCGTTCCTTTCCGTGGTTGTTCTCAACAACTCTCGAAAACGTACAGATCGGGGTGCCTTTCTCTTTCCCTAACCGAGGGGACAATTCCCCGCCAGCAAGCTGGCTGGCGCCAAAGCGGCAGCGAGCTGCCGCACTCAAAACTTCGCTCAGAATGCGGGCAGATTAACGTTTTTCTGCAGCCTGCAAAGCCCCGCCCTTCCGACAGCCCCCTTAGAGCGTCTAGGCGTGGTGAGAAATGCAGGTTAGTGTTAAGATAAAGTAAGGAGAAACTGGGGACCAGACAACCCGTGTGCCGGTCACCGGCTCCAAGTCGGAGGCACCGAAGTGACCAGGAAGTTGGGGGGTAAGATGAAACGAATGGTCAAAATCTTGGCGGGCGCTATGCTGGCGGCAACTCTTGCGGCGCCCGCGGCGCGGGCCGCCCACGTGGTGGAACGCATCATCGCGCGCGTCAATAGTGAGATCATTACGCAGCGCCAGTATGAACGGGAAAAAGCCAAGCTTCACGATGAGCTTGTCCAGCAATACACCGGCCCTGACCTCGACGCCAAATTAAATGATGAAAGCAAGAACCTTCTGCGCAACCTGATCGACCAGTCGCTGATGGTCCAGAAGGGCAAAGACGAGGATGTGAACGTGGAAACAGACATCATCAAGAAGCTGGATCAAATGCGCAAGCAGTTTAACCTGGCGACGATCGAAGACCTGCAAAAGGAGGCGGAACAACAAGGCGAGAATTGGGAGGACCTCAAGGACCAGATCCGCCGCGAACTCCTGATGCAGGAAGTCATCAGCCGCGACGTCGGTTCGCGCATCATCGTGACGCGGGAAGAGTCGCGGCAATATTACAATCAGCACAAGGAAGAATTCAAATCTGGCGGCATGGTCCACGTCGCGGAAATTGTGGTTTCGACAGAGAAGTACAAGCCTGAGGAAGCCGAAAAGCGCGCCAAGGCCGCGCTGGCGGAACTGAAAGGCGGCGCGAAGTTCAGCGAGGTGGTGAAGAAATATTCCGACGACCCCAGCGCCGACCAGGGCGGCGACATTGGCTTCATGAAGAATTCCGCCATCGCACCGACGATCGCCACGGCCCTCAGCAAGCTCGACATCAACGATTACACCGACCCGATTCACGTCAAGAGCGGCTACGTGATCCTGAGACTCATGGAACGTTTCAGCCCCGGCATCCCCGCGTTTGAAGAAGTTGAATCGCGCGTGAACGAGACCTTATACAGCCAGCGCATGGAACCCAAGATGCGCGAATATCTAACCCAGCTTCGCAAAGACAGTTACATTTTTCTTGCGCCGGGATACATTGACACCGGCGCCGAAACCCCAGGCGCGGCGTTAACCCCCGAAAGAACGCAATGAAACGAACCTTCGTCAAGGACCTCACGCCGGACTCACCGGTGCGCAGTAGCTTTCTGGTCCAATCCAAAGAACGCAAAACCACCAGCAACGGCGCCGCTTACCTGGACCTCAGCCTGCAAGATACGACGGGCGTCATTTCCGCCAAACTCTGGGACTACTCTGAGCGCACCACTCCTGCCTTTGGAGCGGACGACGTCGTACAAGTGGACGGGCACGTGGAAAGCTATCGCGGCACGCCGCAGCTTCGCGTCCGGAAGATCACGCTCTGTGCGCCCGAAGAAGTGAACCTGTTGGATTATCTTCCGCGCACACAGCGCGACCCGGAGGAGATGTACGCCGCCTTGCTCGAGCGCGTGCGCCGCATGAGCGAGGGTCCGCTGCGCGCTCTGCTGCTGAGCATCTTGGAGGACCCGTCCCTGGCGGAAAAGTACAAGCTGGCCCCCGCGGCGATGAGCTATCACCACGCCTTCCTGGGTGGGCTGCTGGAACACGTGTCGTCGCTCGTCGCACTGGGCGATCGCGTGGTAGATCATTATCCCTGGCTGCGGCGCGACTTGATCGTGGCCGGCCTGGTGCTACACGATATGGGCAAGACGGAAGAGCTGAATTTTTCCCGCGGCTTCCGCTATTCCACACGGGGACAACTGATCGGGCATATCACCATGGCGCTGGAAATGGTGCAGGCGAAGACTCGCCAGATCCCCAATTTCCCCGCCCAACTCAAGGACGAGCTTGAGCACATTATTCTCTCTCACCACGGCAAGCTGGAGTTCGGCTCGCCCAAAGAACCGATGTTTCCCGAGGCCATGGTGGTCAGCTTCCTGGACGATATGGACTCCAAGCTGGAAGCTGTGCACGAGCAATACACGGCGGACCAGGACCGCCCCGGCGACTGGACCAGCCGCAACCCGGCGCTGAAGCGGGAACTGCTGAAGCCGCCAAAAAATGAAGGGTAAAGTTTAAAGGGTAAAGGATAAAAGGAGAAACGCCGGTTTTTACCCTTTATCATTTACCCTTTAAACTTTACCCTTTACTCTTTGACCTTCCCCCATGGCCCATTTCTCGACCACTGACGTTGCGCGCACCCTCCCCCACCGTTACCCTTTCCTCTTCGTCGACCAGGTGGCGGAATTCGTTCCCGGACAGCGCATCGTGGCGGTGAAGCGTTTTTCCATCGACGATCAGGCCGCGCGCGGGAATCCCCCCGGCGCCGCGATTATCCCCACCAGCGTTATTCTGGAACTTGTGACGCAGGTCGGCGCCGTGTTGGTGATGGAGCGCCCGGAGATGGCCGGCAAGATCGCCATGATCTTGCATATACCCTCCGCGCGTATTATTAAACCGATTGAAGCGGGTGATACCGTGCGCGTGGAAGCTGAAGTGGTCCGGATGAAAGCGCAGGTCGGCGAGTTGCGCGGCTCCATCTTCCGCGACGGCGAATTGGTGGCCGAGGGCCAAATGCGCTTCGGTATCGCCGACGCCCAGGATCTCCTGCCGGGTAGGAAGGCTAGTTGACAACCTCCCCCGATCGGCCCACAATCGCAGCAGGGATTGCTTAGGAATTGACGCCGTTCCTTTGGGAAGTAATCCTCAACATGGTATTTGCAGACCTTCACATTCGCAACGTGGTCATCCGCCCGGCGCACATCCTGGCGCCCATGGCGGGCATCACCGATACGGTTTTCCGCCGCTTCATCAAGCGCTTGGGCGGTTGTGGGCTGATCATGACGGAGTTTGTTTCCAGTGAGGGCATGATTCGCCAGAATTTCCGCTCGCAACGGTATCTGCATTACACGGAGGAAGAGCGGCCCATCAGTGGGCAGATTTTCGGCGCTGACCCGGCGCACATGGCAGAAGGAGCGCGCCAAATCGAAGACCTGGGATTTGACTTGGTGGACCTGAACCTCGGTTGCCCCGCCAAGAAAGTGGTCAGGTGCGGCGGCTCAGGACTTCTGCGCGACCTGCCCTTGCTGGAAAAAATCCTGCGCGCCATTCGCGCCGCCGTGAAGATTCCCTTCACCATCAAATTCCGTTCCGGCTGGAGCGAGGAAGAAATTGTGGCCATGCAAGTGGCGCGCCTAGCGGAAGACTGCGGCGTGGAAGCGTTGGCCATCCATCCGCGCACCCGCGTGCAGGGTTTCAGCGGCCGGGCGCGGTGGGAACTCATCCAGCAGGTCAAGCAAGCCGTGCGCATTCCGGTAATCGGCAACGGCGACGTGTTTAAACCTCAGGACGCCCTGGCGATGCACGAACAGACCGGCTGCGACGCGGTGATGATCGGGCGCGCGGCCGCCTCCAATCCCTGGATTTTCCGCCAACTTGCGGAATTCTTCGCCACAGGCAAGTACCGCGAACCGTCTGACGCCGACCGCTACGAGTTGATTCGCACTTATTACTCCATGCTCGTCGCCGAGGATATTCCCGGCGCCCTGGGCAAGATGAAGCAATTTGCAAGCTGGTTCACGCACGGCGTGCGTAACGGAACGGAATTACGGCGGCAGGTGCAAAGTGCGCGCGAAACAAGCGAAGTGATCGAGCACGTGGACGCGTTCTTCGCCTCGCTCGCCGCCCATCCGGGCAGATCGGAAGCGGCCATCGCCTCCTGAAAAGAGCAAGGTGACCTTTATGGAGCCTTCCATTGTAGACAAACGCAGTCAGCGCCGGGTCGAAGCGGCCATCCCCATCCAGGTGCGAGGACTGGACGCGGCCGGCCAGGAATACGACGAATCCACCACCGCGCTGGAAGTGAGCCGCCGCGGCCTCTCGTTTCTCACCAAACGGGATTTGGCCATCTTTGGTGCTCTCACCGTCGTTATCCCCGGCCGCGGTCCGATGCGGCCCAACGAAGGCCCCACCGATTTTTTCACCGAAGCCACCGTTGTCCGCACCGTCAAAGAAGATGAGGAATTCCACCGCGTAAGCATTCGCTTCATGGGAGCCACGCTTCCCATGTATAGCTCAGAGGGCATGTGACGGGCTTGTCATCGAGCGGGAATGCGAAGCTTTGGAGTGAAGCAGCTTCCCGCACTCCAAAGCCTCGCACGCCCGCACAAGTCATTTGCTGGTCGTTGGTCACTGCTGAACGCTCAGCGCTTCCTGTGGGTTTTCCTGCGCCGCTTGCACCACCCGCGCCTTTTCGAATTCCTGTACGAGCTTCTTGGCGATTCCCTTCGCCGCCCGCGCGCCGTCCATGGCGGTGACTTTGCCCGTGGCCAGGACGATTCCCGTGTGGGAGTCGCTCACAGAATAGGTCCAATCATAGGTGAACAGGGGTCGGTTCACGGTCACCAGCAGTTCCCCGCCCCGGTAACCATTCACCACACTGAGTCCGAGAAGGCGAAATTCCATATTGTCCAGTAGTTCCTTTTGCAGGACAGAGGGGTTGAAAAACGTTAGTGCTTTATCGGAAGCGCGCCGACGAGAAATCGGTCGGTCGGCGGGAGGGTGACAACGGCGCGCTTTCGATAAAGCCGTTTAAACGTTAGTGCTTTATCGGAAGCGCGCCGACGAGAAATCGGTCGGTCGGCGGGAGGGTGACAACGGCGCGCTTTCGATAAAGCCGTTT